>Ga0255055_10003211_pt1 | contig 11119 bp, 9 predicted proteins | sample JV7_2_27_MG_FD_188633 | JGI IMG/M metagenome (GOLD analysis project Ga0255055, IMG submission 188633) | Seawater microbial communities from Jervis Inlet, British Columbia, Canada - JV7_2_27 | ecosystem: Environmental > Aquatic > Marine > Inlet | place: Canada: British Columbia | collected... | reverse complement strand
TTACGACTACGATCGCGGGCGGCGCGGACGAACCAATTATCGACGACGCGGGCGAACGTAAAAACATGGTCTACCGGACTAACTGGATATTCCAGTTACGTACCAGTATCGACGACCTGGAAACGTAGAGGGTAGGAAAATGGCGCGTACCAAAATGGTAATTAAATCGGGCGGATCGAAACGCGTCGAAAAGGCGGACGCTAAAAAGGATTCGAAACGTAAGTCGAAAAAGTCTAGCAAGGCTAAACCAGAGGGCGAAAAAAATGTTAACTAACCGGGAAGTAATTTTAATTAAGGTCGAAGCGACCTACGGTACGGATTCCGTCCCGGTCGAAGCGACAGACGCGGTACTAGTCGAAAACCTGGCATGGGCGAACGAAGGTTTACGTATGAACGAACGCCCGGCGGTCCGCGCTAATATCAATATGCTACAGCAAGTTTACGGCGGGCGGCTGGGTTCTATTACGTTCGACATAGAACTAAAGGGCGGCGGCGGCGCGGTCGACGTACCGCCGGAAATAGCGCCGGTCCTTCGCGCTTGCGGACTGGGCGAAACGATAAACGCGGCGGTCGACGTTACCTACGAACCTGTAAGTACGGGACACGAATCGTTTACCGTCTACTATTTCCAGGACGGGATACGCTACATTATGACGGGCGCGCGCGGGAACATTTCGTTTAGCCTGGAAACGGGCGCCGTCGGTAAAGCGTCGGTAACGTTAACCGGCCATATCGCGCTACCTACGGACGTCGCGCTAGCGTCGCCTACATACGACGGCGTCGTCCCTGTAGCGGTCATTAATGCGCCGTTCGCGGTCGGCGGGTACTCCGCGATTATTAACGCGCTTTCGTTCGATATGTCGAACACGGTAGCGACGCCGCCGGATATGTCGGCGTCCGACGGGTATAGCGAAATCCAGATAACCGGGCGCGACGTTAACGGATCGTTCGACCCGGAAGCGGTAGTAGTCGCGACGGACTTCCCGCTACAGGATTTAGAACAGGGTAATACCCTGGTACTAAGTACAGGCGTTATCGGAACCGGTATAGGCGGTCGGTACCAAGTAGATATGCCAGCGATTTATTACCGGGACGTTTCCCCAGGCGATCGCGACGGCGTTCGTACTTTGGAAAATCCGTTCGGCGCGGCGGAATCAGCGGGGGACGACGAAGTTTCTATAATCTTTACGTAAGACAACAAAAGGACCTAGCACTATGAAAGCATTAACGGGACTGGTCCCGGAATGGTTTAAACCGGAATCCCTGGACGAAGGCGACGAAGCGGAGTTCGAAGTATCGCCGATAAGCCAGCGACAGATAGTAGAGGTACAGAATCATTACGATATGGAAATTAATCGTATGCGACCGTCCGGGTATTACCTGGCGTTCGAAATGGGGTGTACTAACTGGCGCGGCGTAGTCGACGACGAAGGTAAGGAAATGGCGTTTAGTGTTCGTAAACTAGGCGTAGTTCCCGTTAAAGTCGCTTGCGAAATTGGCGCCCAGGTCGTTAACGTTTCTAGCTTAACGGAGGACGAACGAAAAAACTTATAATCGCGGTCGAAGTCCGGCGCGCTAAACCGGGTGTCTTTAATTGCGATTCGTGTAGCTGCGATCCTGTAACCCATAGCGCCGGGTGGAATCGCTGGTCGATACCTGAAATAGATTTAGATACGGACATATGTTTACGCTGGCAAGTTACGGAAAGGTCGATCGCGTTACTAAGGGCGTACGACTGGTATAAGAACCAGATATTACCCAGCGCGGGCGGCTGGCTAGACCAGGCGCCAATTTTTTTACAGGCTATGGAAGCTATCGAACGGTACGTAGCAGAATCGCGCCCATAAACGGAGACTTAGAAAAATGGCGGACCGGACCTGGACAGGTAGGGTAGTAATAAAAAGCGAAAGGAAGGGCACCGCCTTTAAAAGCGCGGGTAAAGGCGTCGACGGATTCGCCAGTAGTCTTAAAAAATTAGGCGCTATCGCGGGCGTAGCGGGCGTCGGACAGGTATTTTTAAAGACCGCCGAAACTATTAAGGTATTCGAAAAATCTATATCGGACCTGTCCGCTATTACTGGCGCTACCGGCGCCGACCTGGATAAGTTAACGGCGGCGTCTAAACGGATCGGACAGACGACGACGCTATCCGCGTCCCAGGCGGCGGAGGCGTTTCAGTTAATGGCGTCCGCGAAACCGGACTTACTGGAAAACCTGGACGCCCTGGAAGCGACTACCGAAGCGGCGGTAACCCTGGCGGAAGCGGCGGGATTGGAACTACCGGCGGCGGCTACGGCGTTAGGCGAATCGCTTAACCAGTTCGGTAAGGGCGCGGAGGACGCCGACCGATTTATAAACGTCCTGGCGGCTAGTTCGCAAAAGGGCGCCGCGCTTATTAACGAAGTAAATCTATCGTTAAAGGGCGCTGGCGTCGCGGCGTCCCAGGCTGGTCTAACGTTCGAACAGACTAACGCCCAGATACAAACGTTAGCGTTCGCCGGACTTAAAGGCGCGGAAGCGGGTACGAAACTTCGTACCGTCCTGGTTAAGTTACAGACCCAGGCTAACGACGAATTTAACCCGGCGGTCGTCGGGATCGACCAGGCGTTACTAAACTTAGCGGACGCGAACTTAGGCGTAACCGAACGTACTAAACTGTTCGGCGAGGAAGCGCTAATAACGGCGGATATTCTTATCGCTGGCGGCGAGGCGTCCGCTAAACTAGCGGGCGAAATAACCGGTACGACTACCGCCCAGGAACAGGCGCAAAAAAGAACCGATAACCTAGACGGTTCTATGAAACGTTTAAGTTCGGCTATGGAAGCGGTCCAGCTATCGTTTAGTAATACGTCCGGTCCTATGCGGGTCGTCGTCGATACGGCGGCGGATATTGCGAATACGATCGCGAAGCTAAATTCGGACAGCGATCCAGGGTCTATTAGTGTCGCTGGCGCGTTGTTCGAAGGTTTAGCGTTTAGCCTTAAAACATTATTTACGGCGGGTATCGTCGTTAAAAACGCCCTGGACCAGATAGTCGCGGTACTGGGTTTCGTCGGTAAGTCGCTGGCTAGTTTAATACAGGGCGATTTTGATTTACTGGACGACCATTTAAGGGAACTACAGGAAAATATCCAGGCGCAGGAGGACGACGTAGGCGCGGCGGCGGCGGGCATATGGAACCCGGAATTAGCGGCGGAGGTAGATGCTAATATGCGCGCCCATTTCCAGGAACCGGCGGTAACGGTAGCCAGGGAAACCGGCGAAGCGGTAGTCCGCGAAGTCGAAACGGCGGGTATGGCGAAGGCGGCGGCGGAAGCGTTAGCGGCGGAGGAAGCGGCGGCGAAGGAAGCGGAACGCGAGGAAGCGCGGATCGAACGTTTACGTACGCGTAACCTAACCGAACGCGAACTAGCGCTAGAAAACTTTACCCAGCGTCTAGCGGAAAATCAGGAACTTTTCGAACTGGAAATAATCACGGAGGAACAGAACCAGGAACGTAAAGTAATGCTAGCCCAGAAAACCGCCGACCGCTTGCTAGCGATAGATAAAAAACGCGCGTCGGATTCGAAAATGTGGGAAGAACTAACGACCCGACAAAAAGTAGAAACCGTAATTAAAGGCGCGGTCCAAATGACCCAGGGCGTCGCCCAGCATAGTAAGACTATGTTTAAAATTAATAAGGCGGCGGGCATAGCGAACGCGGTAGTAAATACCGCCCAGGGTATTACGCGCGCCCTGGCGGAGTATTCGCCGCCGGTTAGTTTCGTAATGGCGGCGTTACAGGCGGCGGCGGGACTGGTCCAAATTAACGCGATTAAGTCTACGTCCTTCGGCGGCGGCGGTACGGGTACGACGCCTAGCGCGGCGGGATCGGCGCCGGTAATTAATAGCCAGCCAGTAGGCGGCGTAGGCGCTAGCGGTTTCGGTAGCGCGTTACCGCCGGACGTAGGCGGACCCGCCAGCGGGCTACGACCAGGCCAGGACGTTACTATTAAACTGGAAGGACTGGACGAAGGCGGGTTATTAACAGCGGACCAGGTACGGTCCCTAATGGGTTCGATTAGCGAACAGTTAGGCGACGGCGTCGAAATAGATACGGGCGGCTAGTTATGGCGATTGTAGTAAACCAGGGCGGCGCATGGGTACAGGGTTCGTCCTACATTGGATACGATAGCCTGTATCTACAGGCTGGCGCGGTAGTCGCGGCGAACGCGGAGGATTCCGGGTTCCCAGGATCGAACGCCGCGTCCTGGGTAACGACCGGCGGCGGCTGGCAAGCTACCGGCGCGGGCGATAAAACCTTAACCGCTACGCTACTGGCGGCGACGAACGGGAATAGCTACGGTATCCATAAACACAATATCGGAACCCTGGGACTTACAGTAAAGTTACAGTCGTCGGCTAACGGGTCTAGCTGGACGGACGTAACCGGGTCCGAGAAAACGCCAGGCGACGACGCTACGATATTTTTCGTCGCGACCGCGCCGGTATCCGCGAAGTTTTGGCGTATCCATATAGCCGGACTAGCGGCGGGCGAAACGTTAACTATAGGACAGGCGTTTATAGGTAACGCCTTACTGGTATTTAGTCCGCCGGAAACTGGCTGGACTCCGCCTAACGTCGCAATCGAAAACGAGTTTATAAATAACCGTTCGGAGGGCGGCGACTTTATGGGTCGTACGCTTATTCGTAAGGGTTCGAAAACCCAGTTTACGGTAGGTATAGCGGACGCGGGCTGGATACGTACGGACTGGTTACCGTTTATGCTGGAAGCGGAAAAGCATCCGTTTTATCACGCCTGGGATACTGTAAGTTTTCCCAGCGAGGTAGCGTACTGTTATATCGAAGGTAAAATTTCGAAACCGAAATACGTTAGTCCGCGCTTTATGTCCTTCGACCTAAAGTTCCGCGCGCTAATTGAATGACCGCTAATGACGTTCGCGACTAAAGTAACGGAGGTCGGACGCCAGGCGGCTAATATCCTGGAACTGGACCTAGACGGGTGTACGCGATCCTATGGCGTAGCGCCGTGTACGGCGGACCTGGCGTTACGTAACGATATAAACTGGTCCCAGCAATTCGAACAGACTACCGGCGGTAGTACCCCAGGCTGGCAAGGCGGCGCGTTTACGACGGCGAACCAGATTAACGCGCCGGACGGAACTTTAACCGCAGACGAACTAGCGCGGATCGGCGCGGGCGCCGTCGTCCTGGAAACGCTACAGGACAGGGATATAGGGTTAAGCCTTATCCCGAATAATACGGGTATCGTCGACGCGATCTACGTTAAGAGTAAAAACGAAACCGAACGGTACGTAATGGTAGCGTATGAATCGTCCAGCGCGGCGGTAGCGTACGCCTGGTTCGACATTATCGACGGTCTATTAGTAGGGACTGGCGGGTCCCACGAAATATACGGCGCTGGTATTCGTTACGTACACGAATCGGCGGAGGTCGGCTGGTTCCGTATCTGGTTCGCGTTTAATTCCGAAACCGTCCCAGGTACGCCGCAATGGAATTTTAAAGTAACGGACGCCGCCGGGAACGCGTCTACTAGCGGCGCTATAGGCGACGGCGTTTATATCTGGGGCGCCCAGGAACGACCGCTAACCGACGTAGGCGCGGGCGCGGGTTACGCGGGTCCCATAGTTCCAGGTAAATACGCGGTTCGTACGACCGCCGTAATAGACGGCGGCGGCGTAATCGACGACCTTTGTTTTAACGCCTTCGGTAATTGCCAGGATACGGCGAACTACTTAAAGGAAGTTCGTACGTATCGTTTCGTCGACGACCTGGTCCGTCCTACGGATTTAATCGACGCGTACCCGGCGGTAAAGCGGGTTACCTACGCGCCTACCAGGTTAAACCCTGGCGGTAAATTCAGCGTACGCGGAAAAGTAACGGTCGTCCTACAGGACTTCGCCCATAACGATATAGGTATCGACGATTATCCGGCGGAACGAACCTGGAACGCGGAAACCCAGGGTACGTTTTTCGGTAAGTTTAAGGAACGTAATAAATTCTATATCGGTCGACCTATGCGGGTCCTGGAAGGATTTATAGACCCGGACGGGTTTAGCCTGGCGGACTTCCGTACGCGCGAATACATTATCGAAAACATAACCGGACCCACGGCGAACGGACAGGTAACGATAGTCGGTAAGGACATACTAGCGCTAGCCAGGAACGACCGCGCTAAGGCGCCGGTAGCTAGTACCTATACGTTACGCGCCGCTATGACGGCGGGACAGACTACCCTATTACCCCAGATAGGCGAGGCGGCTAATATAATCCTGGGCGATAAACACGTTAGGGTTAACGATGAAATAATGCTAGTCGTATCCCATAGTCCGACGGATACTTTAAACGTTACGCGCGGACAGGGCGGAACGACCGGCGCCGCCCAGTCGATCGACGATTCCGTCCAGGAATGTTTAACGTATGAAAACGAACCGGTTATCGACGTCGTCGACGATCTGTTAGTTAATTTTTCTGGGGTACCGTCGTCGTTTATTCCTACGACGGACTGGGAAGCGGAGGAAACCGAAAGTTTAAGCGGTTACGATATGGAAACTATTATATCGACGCCGACCGGAGTTACCCAGCTACTACAGGAAATATCGGAAATAACGCTAATAGATATATGGTACTCCGACGTAGACCAGGAAGTTAAACTAAAGCTACAGACGCCGTTTACGGAAGTAACGGAAACCTGGACGGACGCCGATAACGTCGTTATGGATTCGGTCCGCGTTAGGGACCTTAACGACCAGCGTTTATCCCGCGTATTGATTTATTACGGTATGCGGAATTTCGCGGAAAAGTTAAAGGAACCGGAAAACTTTAGCTTTATAAACTTCGAAATAGAAACGGATAAGGAAGGCGTAAATAAGTACGACGACGAAAAAATACGGACGATATTTTCGCGCTGGTTCGACGCGTCTAATTCCGTCCAGGTCGCGCTTACTTCCCAGCGATTACTAGCGCGGTTCGGTATTACGCCCGTCGAAGTACTGTTCGACATAGACGCGAAGGACGTCGAAACGCTACAGACCGGCGACGTATTCGATTTAGAAACGCGCGTTATCCAGGACGTCGACGGTACGCCGAAAACTACCAGGTTCCAGATAACCGAAACTAAACCGAAGGTCCCAGGACATAGGTATACGTATAAGTCTATGGCGTTTTTCCAGGACCCGACGCCGGATTCGCTTACCATTTCGTCGAACGAAGTCGACTACGATATTTTCGTCGAACTAGGCGGACCGCCTGGACCGGTCGACGTAACGCTAACCCTTAATACGACGATCGACGTAACAGCGACCCACGGTAACCCGGCGATAACGACTACCGGTATGCATCCCGACAGTACTTTACATTTTATTAATAACGGCGACGTTATGGGGTTCGGCGGTAACGGGTCGTCCGGCGGCGACGCGCATGGATTCTGGGACTTCGAACCGGGTTTAGGATGTATCGGCGGCGATAATGGAACTAACGGAAGTTCCGGCGGGTCCGGCGGCGACGCGCTTAATATTACGATCGACGAAGTAACGATCGACAATACGAACGGGAATATATGGGCGGGCGCTGGCGGCGGCGGAGGCGGCGGCGCGGACTCTATATTTAGCGATTACGGAGGCGGCGGCGGAGGCGGCGGCGGTCGCGGTACCGATACCGGTAACGCCGGTAGCGGCGGCGTATCGGACGTAACTGGTAACGGTCCAGGATGCGGCGTAACGAATACGAACGGTTCGGCGGGAACGGCGGGTAGTACGTCGGCGGCGGGCGGCGGCGGTTCGGGCGGCGGTAATGGCGGTAACGGCGGCGCTGGCGGCGCGGACTGGGGCGACGACGGTAACGCCGGTAGTACGGGCGTAGGTCAGACTGGCGGGTCTGGCGGTAATGGCGGGTTCGCGATACGCTTAAATGGCGCGTCGATCGTATGGGAAGGCGGAAACACGGCGGCGAAGGTTAAAGGCGACGTAGCTTAATAGGGCGATAAAATGGAACGGTATCAAAACAATATACAGGACCAGTTCGGTAACGCGATTAGCGGCGTAACAGTTACCGTTCGGCGCGTATCCGACGGCGGTATCGCTACAATATTTTCGGATAATATCGGGACGGGTAAATCGAATCCGTTTACGAACGACGCCGACGGCGAATTTTTCTTTTATGCGCCTAACGACCGTTACGATATTTTTCTAACCGGTCCCATAACCGACCAGAAGGACGACGTATTATTACTGGACGTTATTACGACCGGTACGTCTATGCGCGTTTTAGCGGACTTAGTAACGGCGACTCCGCCGACGACCGAAGCGGTTACGGGTAAATTCGGTATTTGGGATTTAGACGAAACCGACGAACTGGGATACTTTGGGTTCGACGGTAGTAATACCTTACGCCTTCATAATTTAATGAACGGCGGCGCGGTCGCTATATCCGCCGAGGACGCCGGGGACGTTTTTCGGAATATTCTAACTGGCGATCCAGATACGACGACGACTTTATACGCGGCGGGTATAGCCAGGTTACATATGCGCGCTAGCGGGGTTATGTCGTTAACGTCGGACGGTAATACGGACGCGGAGAATAGGTTACTAGGATTTGAACACGCCGACGGAACAGACCGCGCCCAGGTCGGACATATCGGGGGCACTACTTTAACGCTACGTAATTTAATACATGGCGGACAGGTAACATTATCGGGCGAGGACGCGGGCGGTACGCTTCGAACAATATTTAGCGGCGATCCCGACGGCGTCGCTACGGTACACCATAACGGATTAAGCGCGTTTATAACCGGGTCGTCCGGTAGTCACGGCGTAGCGGGCGCGACTAGTACCGATACCGAAACTATTTTACTGGGGTTCCATTATCAGTCCTTAACCCGTCGCGGCTGGGTCGGTAAAGCTACCGACGGTTCGTTACGTCTGGTTAATGAAACCCACGGCGCGCCCGTTCTTATTATGGCGGAGGATACCGGCGGTACGTTACGGACTATCCTTAGCGCCGACCCGGACAGTACGACGTTATTACGCGCGGATACGAATTTAGAACTACAGGTCGCAGTAGCGGAAACGGCGTTACTTGCTATTGCGAACGGCGAAACTTCGCTTTACTACAATAATATCGAAAGTCTACAGACGCGATCGTTAGCGACGACCGCTTTATCGTCCGCCCAGGTTAAACATTTCGATACGAATTTTTACGATATTGGATTCGCTAAATGTATCATTAACGAGATTAGCGCTAACGAGGACCTAGACAATAATAACCAGCATATGTTTACGAATAAAAACGCTGGCGGCGCGGTTACCCTGGAACTACAAAATTCGGCGAATATCCAAACCGGTACTATGTGGTTAATATCGAATGAAGATACCGAAAACCTAACTATAAACGCGACTACGAATACCTGTACGTTACGCTGGTTCGACGGCGGCGGCGGCGTTCCTGGGACGGGTAACCGTACGTTAGCCCAGGCGGGCGTATGTACTGTTATTAAAATCGGCGTATCGGAATACTTTATCTGGGGAAGCGGGCTAACCTAATGAATCGTTCCCAGGTAATCGCTACAGGATTCGACCCGGAAGGACCTTTCGCCGGGCTACTGCTACCGCCCAGGTTTCGTAAACTCCAAAGCGAAACGCGGTTTAAACTTCGCTGGACTGTAACGGTAGCCCAGTACGCCGCGCTTATGCGGGAATTCGTAGGACCGAAACGCCAGCGCGGTATTATCCAGGTCGCGGGCGGCGGTACGATGTTACCCGCCGTCGCGTCCGGTAACGTAAGCATAACCGCCCATAGTCTTACCGACCAAAGGTTTAGCGCCGGTACGTCGGACGCGCGTATCCAATGGCAGAACGACGGACAGTTATGGGCGTTCCGTGTCGTAGGGTCCGACTTCGAATATAACGGCGAATGGTGGACTAACGAACCCGAAACCAGTATCGGAAACAGTTACGAATGTAGACATATATCGACCGGAAAAACCGGGACGTTTTCGGTCGAAGCGGCGGTCGCGAATACCTGGATAACAATTACTAGCGGTCGCGAATGGGGCGTTACGCGTAGCGTTAACGGGTCGAAGTCCTGTACGGCGACGTTCGAAGTAGGCGACGACGGCGCGGAATCGGCGGACGATTCGGCGGTTTTTACTACGACCGCCGTCGTCGACTTTTTGTAAGGGTAAAAAATGGCGATTACAATTAACGACGCGGGCGACGCCAGTAGCGACTTTAACTGTTACGGCGAAATCGACCATACGTTCCAGGGTAAGGACTATCTGGTAAGGATAACGGCGCGCGTTCCAATGCTAAACGCCGACGATACGCTTAACTGTATTATCGACTTCCATAACATTACAGACGGCGTCGGCGGGCGCTTCGATAACGTCGTACTACCGGCGAAATTACCGGGCGATAACGACTTACGACGCCACGTTTTACTAAGGGAATTCGGACCCATGATTCTAAACGATACGCCGGTCGCGTCGCCGGTTTTCCCGTAATGTTTTTACCGTCTAAAAAAATCATAACGTCCCGCTATAAACAGCGCGGGAATATTGTTATACGGGTCCTACCAGGCCAGGACCCGTTTTTCGGCCAGGTCGTACTATTGCTGGACGCGGAGGAAGCGGGCGCGGGTTCGAAATCTATTTCGCCTACCGTCGGTCCGACGTTCGACGCGGTCGAAGCTAGCGGCGGCGTATCGGAGGTTAGTACTACCGAAGCGAAATTCGGTACCAGGTCGTTACGTTCTAACGATACTACCGGGTTAACTAAAGCGTACTGGGAAGCGGCGGCGGCTAGCGCCGATTTTGGTTTCGGTACTGGCGATTTTACTATCGAGTATCACGTATTTTTTTTAGCCCAGCGGACGAATACTTTTTATTTTGCTATCTGGGATTTTGGTACGGATCGCGCCTGGGCTATATCGTTAGACAGTCAAAACGCGGGCGACTATCGTACGAATATGCTTTATTCGACGAACGGTACTAATTCGCTGGGCGGGTTACAAAAAGGCTGGGGTGCGGGCGCGTTAAATACCTGGTTCCACGTAGCCCATTGTCGCGACGGTAATAACCTTCGCCATTTGCGGACGGCGTCCA
>Ga0255055_10003210_pt1 | contig 11121 bp, 12 predicted proteins | sample JV7_2_27_MG_FD_188633 | JGI IMG/M metagenome (GOLD analysis project Ga0255055, IMG submission 188633) | Seawater microbial communities from Jervis Inlet, British Columbia, Canada - JV7_2_27 | ecosystem: Environmental > Aquatic > Marine > Inlet | place: Canada: British Columbia | collected... | reverse complement strand
ATGTGGTTTGTCACTGAGACTGGTGATTGCGAACCATCAGAGGATGATATTATAAAAATAGAGATTAATGATTTCTCTGAAACACTTACTGGTGATTATTATTTCAGTCGTCCAGAGGTAGAAATTACTGTTGAATTTGATGACGTTGAGATTCCAGCTGGTGTTTCATGGGTAGGTTTCCAACCAGATTCAGTAGGTGAAGACATAGCTTATCTTTTGACAGCTGAAGATAAAGGATGCGAAGTTATGGGAGATCTACCATACTATGGTTATCCAAGATGGACAAGTTCCACAGTTATGTGGGGAGATACATATGACCTATCTTGGCAGCTTTATGGTTATAGTTGCGGGTGTCCCCCCTATAATTTATATATCCAATCTGGAACTCAATCCATTGATGCCATAGCAGGAAACTGGGGTACATTCTCAGAGTTGGGACTAACTTGTTATGCTGAGATCTGGGAGTTCATAACTGAACCAGAAAACGGAACCTTACAATATGAGGACAACATAACAAATATTGATTTTACTGAGCCATTAGGTGGAACAGTGGACCTACCTTTCAAAGATTTTACCTTTGCATATGAAGGTAGATACGGTTTACTCATAGAAATGCCAGGTTTGGAAGGTAGAGATGACTTTCCTAAAAACAACTTTATACGATATGGTATCGCAGTTGACGATACACCACCGACATCAAGCCACACACTTGATCCACCATCGCCAGACGGTGAAAACGGCTGGTATGTAAACGACCTAGAAGTAACACTATCTGCATCTGACCCAGTGTCAATGGATGTATCTTCTAGAGTAGACAAAATTAAATACATAGTTGGAGAAGGATCTGTACAAACCATTGATGGATGTTGTGGATCATTCCCAATCACCCAGGAAAACGATGAAGATGATCTCTTAATAGAATACTGGGCTATTGACAATGTTGGTAACGTAGAAAACAGTCATACATTCACTATTGATATGGACCAAACAGCTCCAACTATTGACCTTACATATGAGGTAGTTAGTGGCAATCCTATAGTGGGCTGGACACTACTCTTTACAACAACAGCAGCAGACATTACTAGTGGAATGGACCGTGTTGAATTCTATCTGAACTATGTAAAGCAAGAAACTGTTATGGGATCTGGGCCAACTTATGAATGGAGTTTTATATACCATGGTGGATTAAAAATAGATGTGAGAGCAGATGGATATGACGTTGCTGGTAACATGGCAGCTGATTTACTCGAAGACCCAAAACCAACGTCATATAATTACAACAACCAGAACACCCAACAACAATCACAGAGTGGCACAAATTCATATGTTAAAAACAAGGTTTTATATAAGTTAAATGTTCTCTAAAGTCAGTGATATATTTTTGGTTGTTGGAATTTCAATTCCTAAAGATGTCCCTTTGATGTTATTATCAACAAAACCGATTTTTAAGAGCAAAACTGACTTTATGAGTAATATCACTTTTTTTGTCAAAGTATGATATTTCTTAACATATCTTTTATATACTATTATTCAGATAAGAAATTGAACCGAGGGAGGACAAATGCAGAAAAAGAAAATAATTGGAATCTTTGTTTGTATGCTAGTTTTGATACCAGTTTTATCTTCAACGGTAACTGCTGAAGAGCCAGTTCTTGAAATTAATATCCGTGCTCGTTCTACTATTTTATTTGGTGCTACATTAATCAGAGAAATTAGAAACATTGGCGATGCAGATGCAGTAAATGTAAGCGTTACTACTAGGTTAAAACATCCTATATTTAAGATACTAGATTTTGGACATAATGACACAATTGATTTAATCAAAGCTGGAAAAACGATAATACAAACTTCGGGGATTAGTTGGATTGGGCGATTTGAGTATTCTGTTACAGCATCTATTCAAGATGGAGCTTCAGTTACTAAAACAGTAAAAGGTTTCTGTTTTCGTAGAATTATCTTTCTTTTTCCAGATTAAGATATGATGGAGGAAAAATGAAAAAAGAACTTTTAAGTAAGACTCTTGTTGTGGGTATAATTGTATTGTTTTTAGCTGTATCTTTTGCTCCGAGTATAAATGCCAATATAGGCAGATTTCTTGTAAAGAGTAAACTTGTTGAAACTTCAGTTAGGATTCATAATTCCAGAGGAATAACCCCATTTACACTTAGACTTACTGAGAAGGAATCAGATGAAATTGGCAGAATCTTTGATAATCTTAAGGTTAGATTAGATACTGCTGTGACAGGTGAGGAGATTGATGAGATATATGATGATGCAGTTGAGTCTTTGCATGAGCTTGGCATGTTCCCAAGGATGACTATTAAGGAAGCTAAGCAACTGATAAATTGTAAGAGTGTTAAGAGTCAATCTGGTTATCTTGAAGGTGATGAAAATTTTAATTGTAGAGTTATTGGATGGACAACAAATACTGTTATGTTTGATTTGGGTAGACTCTTATGGGATATAATCTTAGAGGAGATAATTCGTTTCTTGTTTCCATTACCTTCTCCCATGGGCTGGAATTATAATTTTCGATACTATGATGGAAAAATTGGGAGTATAACACTTGGTAGTGCTGAATATGGAGGTATGGGTGATCATTATTCCCCTGCTAAAGGATGGGTATGGACTAATGGAACAAATGGTGTTGTAAAATGGAATGGCTCATTTTATGGGAAAGAAGTTAAGGATATATATTGGGATGGAAATATGAGAGAGGGATTATGTGCCTTTGCAGGAGTTAGTAATTTTAATGGACTTTGGATAACAGGGCATGTTACACCTGCATATTTCGTTGGTAATGCTGACCATGTAAAAATAACATACGAGCAACCACCTACACCTTTCAAATAGAAATAGTAAGAATTTAAGGTTAGACATAGAAAATAGATATGTGATAACCCTTGACATATGTTTTATATACTTCTAATCAGATAAGATATTGTATTGGGAGGAAGTATATATGGTAGAAAGACTGTATAAGAAAGGTTTGGTAATTGGAATAATTATTTTGTTTATTGGAGTTGGGATTCAACCTACATCTGCTAATGATATATCTATTAGTAAGGAAATAACAGAAAAGAATAATGATTCAGATGATTGGGGTTATGGTTTTATTTTTGTTTCAGCAACCTTTCGTAGGCAAATGGAAAGAACTACTTGGCGATTAAGATGGACAGTAATTGACTGTATAGATTTAGAAACTGGTAAAGTAGTAATGCAAGAAAAGACTGGTATGTTCGGTTTTTGTTTATTTAAATTTTTACCACGGGGGCATGATTATAGATTAATTGTTCCATCTTTGGGTGGAAGTAGTTGGTGTGTAATTGAAGATATGGGTTTATTTCACAAAGTTCGTTTACATGTTGATGAGTGCTGATAATATGGAACATAGATTAATTAGTAAAGGTTTGGCAGTTGCTGTCATTATATTGTTTATTGGTGTTGGTGTTCAACCTGCATTTGCTATTGATATTCCTGAAAAAGAGGAAATTGAACCTAAAGATTACTTGTTTGAAACGATTATTGAGTTAGCTAATAATCCAGAGTTTAAAGAACTATTTGATGAATATGGAAATAATATCTACAATTTAAATTATAACTATAAAGGTGTATTCTTACAGATTTTATTTAACAATCCAAAACTTCTCTTTTCAAAGCTATTTACAAAACCAAAGATAACAAATGAGTATCTAAATTCTGTTTTTAATGAAGGTCAGAAAATAGTCGATATTATTGGTGAAGATAAGGCATTGGAAATGATTAAATCAGTTAAACTTACTAATCCTGATATTTTTAATGATTTACATAATATTGTTTCGAATAATAAAGAGTTATCTAATAGGATTTCAACACTTGAAGAATTGAATGAAGAATCCTTTGAAGAAATTCCGATTATTTGTGGAATTATAGCCTTTTTAATGATAAGGTTTGAAATTCGTGCTATGTTTTTTTATCAATTATATCAAATGTTTATAGATAATCCAGAATTATCTTCAATACTCATTGATTTCGCTTATTTTTATGAGTATTTATTTTTGATTTGTTGTTTACCATTTGTTTTACTTGGTTGTTATACTCCTTACCTTCCAATCTTCAATTTTCAATATAATTAAAATATAAACCAGATACAAATAAGGGTAGACATAGAAATTAGATATGTGATAATCCTTAACATATGTTTTATATACTTCTAATCAGATAAGAAATTGTATAATGAGGGGGAATATATGAAAAAAAAGAGAATACTGTTGGGAAGTATTTTTGCTGTGATTATTCTAATATTTTTATCATTTAATAATGTAGTTGGATACAGAACTAATAATTCTAACTTAATTCATAAATCACCCCTATACGATATAAGAACCACTAGGACAATAGACCAGGATAAAAGCCAATATTTTAATGATTATATTGGAAAGGGAGAAAAAATAAAAATATATTTTCCAGAAAAGGATAATGAAAAAGACCTATTGTGTAAATATATAGATGAAATAAGTCAAATGGATAAAAAGACATTTAATAATTTTAAAACAGCTATTATTTTTCAGTTAAATAAAGATGAAGAATTAAAGGAAATAGGGATACATAATGTTCTTCTTATTATTAATCTAATGAGGATTTATCCAGATGAAGTAAAAGAATATATATTAACCGAAGGAGAGGTTCTCCCTCAATTTATAATAATTTTGGGATTAATCATTTTTTTAATTTTTGATTTAATTTTAGGATATATCGGGGCGTTTATAGCAGCATTTATAATAATATTTGTTTATTCATTCCCAACTATTTTATTGTGCCCTTAATAATAATTAATTAAACCGATTTTTAAGAGCAAAACTAACTTTAAGAGTAAAAATTGAACCATTATGTCAAGTATATTTCATTTTCTATTTTTCCAGCAGAGTATGATAGTTCTTGACATATGTTTTATATACTTCTAATCAGATAAGAAATTGAACAGAGGGAGGAATAATATGAAAAGAGCCGTCCTTGTGATAGGGATAATATTCTTGTTAATAGGTGCTAGTGTTGTTTCATCTACTGAGAATATTGTTGAAGATAATCAATCCAATTATCAACCTTTGGAATCCATTATAGAATCTAAGGAACTATTATCTCGTGGAGAGATTGCCTATTCCTATATTGCATATGGTGGTCAAGAAGGTCCATGTTATTTTCCTTTAGCCGACCCTGGAGATATAACAGAATTACTACCTTTTTGCCCAGGTTTTTATTGTGCTACTTGGACAAACTATGGAAAAATGCTTGTATGTGACGGAAACAGTGCATTATGGGAAATAAACCTATGTAACTTTACTGCGTTAGAAATTGGTGGTGGAGACGTTAGTCTTAATGGTTTAGCATATAACCCAGTGAATAATAAACTATATGGTGTTACAAGCTCGGATCTTTATGAAATAAATAAGTCCACTGGTGAACAAGAAACCATTGGTAGTTTTGGTTTATCTGGTAAAACAATAATTGCAATAGCAATCAATATGGAAGGTCGAGCATTCATATGGGACATACTATTTAGCGGTTCGTCTACACTTTGGGAAGTTGACCTTGAGACAGGTGAAGCTACAAAAATTGGTGAAATGGGAATAAACCTCCTTTATGTATCGGATGGTGCATTTGACTGGGAAACAGGTATACTCTGGTTAGCTGCATATACCAATAATGGTTTCTTGGCAACAGTTGATATAGATACTGGAGAATTAACAAGTATGGGTTCCTTTGGTGTAGAACTTTGTGGTCTTGCTATTCCACAATCAGATGACTTCTGCCCACCTGTTACCACTCACTCACTAGACCCACCATATCCAAATGGTGAGAATGGTTGGTATGTAAGTGATGTCAATGTGACATTAAATGCTACAGATGATACTGGAGTAAATGCTACATATTATAGAATAAATGAAGGAATATGGGGGATATATGACTCTCCGTTCATCATATCGGAAGAAGGAAATGATATTCTTATTGAGTATTACTCAATTGACAATCTTGGAAATGTTGAAGATGTTAAATCAGCAACGCTTGATATTGACCAAACAGAACCAGTTATTGACCTTACATATGAAGTAGTTGAGGGTAATCCATGGGAGGGTTGGTTATTGCGTTTCATAGCAACTGCTACAGATGATACAAGTGGTATGGAACGTGTTGAATTCTTTCTTAATGATGAATTACAAGAAACCGTTTATGGAACAGAGCCAACCTATGAATGGGAGTGGGATGACAGATGGGATGGTGTTTTAAGCGTAGATATTTCAGCTGATGCTTATGACTGTGCTGGAAACATGGCATCTGATTATACAGACCCAAGAACTTCTTATAATCAGAAAACGCAATTGTCTATTTCTACAAAAGATACTAACGAGATTGAACCATTAGACGATTATGAGGAAATTATTACTTTTATTGATGGGTTATGTAATACCGTTACATATAAAGGCATTTATATAAAACGTGATGTAACATTCCAAGCAGGGGAGAATACAGGATTGGAGATTTCGGGTTTTTATCGTCCATGGAATTATTTTAAAGAAATAAATGTGGTCTATATTCATACTCCTATCTATATAGGTGTTATTTTTTCTTATCCTCCTGATGGTTTTCCATCTCGTATATGGGGAATTGCGATAGGCGACATTGAATGGAGTAAATAGAATGAAGAAAGGTATTGTCCTTGGAATAACCTTCTTGTTTATCGGGATGAGTTTTACATCTATCTCTAGTATTCAAATTAATGAGGATGTCGTTATTCCATCCAATAAGGGTGATATTCTTTATGTTGGTGGAAATGGAACTGGTAATTATACAACTATTCAGGATGCAATAGACAACGCAAGTGATGGTGATACTGTTTTTGTTTATGATGATAGTTCACCATATAATGAGAATTTAAACGTTAGTAAATCTATTAATCTGATAGGTGAGAATAAAAATACCACTATTATTGATGGAAATGGTATAGATGATGTAATAATTATTTCCAAAGAGAACGTTACAATTTTTAATCTAACTATTCAAAATGGTAAATTTGGTATTCGTTTATATGATTCGAAACATACTATCATATACGACAATAAAATTATTTACAATAATCATGATGGTATTTTTCTTTCAGAATCGCCTTTCAATAAAGTGATTAGAAACATTATTTTCTCAAATGAGGGTGATGGAATTCGAGCATATAGTTCGAATAATACAATAAAAGACAATATTATTTATTCAAATAATGATTTAAAAGTTGGAGGAAGTATTACTTTATTAGCTGGTGCTAATGATAATTTATTAATAAACAACACAATATCATCCAATAATCATTGTGGAATTTCTATTCAATTAGGTTCAAGAAACACCCTGATAAACAATACAATTTCATTAAATATGGATGAGGGTATCTATATCGGTTATCAATCAAATAACAACATAATCGATGGAAATAAAATTTTTAAAAATAATGATACTGGAATTAGAGTCTTCCACTCAAATAATCATACAATTAGGGGTAATACTATCAACTCGAATGACGAAAGAGGATTATTATTAGTTGAATCCAATAACAACACAATTTCAGGTAATATATTTTCAGACAACAGTATTGGTATATCTTTGAGTATTTCTAATGGAAATATAATAACTGAAAATGAAATTTTAGATAGCTGGTGTGGTATCGAAATCTCATATTCCAGATACAATACTATTAATTGGAACAATATAAAAAATAATGATAATGGAATATATCTAGATTATTCAGATTGTAACACCATACTAAGAAACAATTTTATAAACAATAGACAACAGGCTGATTTCGTTAAAGAGTATACATTTTTGGAATTTATAAAAGATTATTGGAGAAGTAAAAATATTTGGAATGAAAATTATTGGATTATACCACGATTAATACCGAAAACTATATTTGGTTTTTTAGTTATAATTGTTAATTCAAAATATCTTTTTTTTATTAGTATGGAGTTTGATTGGCATCCAGCACAAGAACCATATGATATTACCATTACCCAAGGTTGTGATATAATATGAAGAAACATCTCTTGGTCGTTGGTATTGTCTTTTTGTTTGTTGGTATGTGTTTCCAACCAGCATTTGCAAATGAATCTTTTATATCAACCGATATCGTTAAAGAAGGAGATAATTCACGTGATTTAAAGTTAGGTTTTATTTTATGTTCTGTCCGTCATATTTTTTGGCCTGAAAGAGCAAGAAGATTTACTTGGAATGTAAATTTTGAATGTAAAGATTTAGATACAGGTAAGATAGTAGAGAATAAAACTTGTTTATTTGGTTTACATTTGTTTAAATATTTAACAATTGGACACGATTATGAGATTAAGGTTACTACATCTGAAGGCCAGGAAACAGAAAAGATTGAGGATTTAGGTTTGTTCCATTTTGAATCTATTGATATTGTAATTTTTGAATATAATAACATAGATAAGGTTGAGGATTGTGATTGTCAAGAAATAGATAGTCAAACTTTTGTTAAAGTAAAACTATTAATGAATAAATTAAAGGTTGTTACAAGTGTTTTATCAAAAAGATTTGGAAATATACCAGAAATAAAAGAGAAGTGTCAAGAATTATTAGATAATATTAACTCAAATAGTCAATTGTATTTTCCGATTATTTGTGACTTCTTACAAGAAATAGAATATAATATTTCTTCAATAATGGATAACATTAATGATTATTTTGAAAAATTACCTGATAGTTTTTTAAAATATTTTTTTTGGATACCAATTTCGCTTATAGTGGCTTGTTTTTACTTTCCAGTTTGGATGCTTGAAGAATTGCTTGGATGTCACCCGGGTCCACCTCATCTATCAGAAATGCCTAATGTAATACAACAGATAGTTTTAGGAATTTAATATTAGAGGTAATTAAATGGTAAAAAGACTGTATAAGAAAGGATTGGTAGTTGGAATAATAATCTTGTTTGTTGGTGTTGGTTTTCAACCAGTATTTGCAAATGAAAGCAAATCATCTGATTTAAATGAGAAGCAAAGAGTAGAGGATGGTTTACCAGATTTAGTTATTAAAGACATTGATTATTATTTACATGATCCAGGTTCTCCGTTTTACTATATAGAAGCTGATATCAAGAATCAAGGTTTTGGTTATTTATATGATGGAGTTACAGTTGAGTTTAGAATCGTAAGTTCAATTTTTTGGTTAATTAATTTGAATATTCTTTATGAAAATAATGAAACTGAATATTTTTCTGGAGGAATAGCTCCTGGTGAAACAAGAACAGTATATCTTTTCATTGGTGAACCACATATACCCATTTTTGGATTTTTAAAATTTGAAGCTGGAATAAATCTTGATAAAAAAATTGAAGAAAAGAATTATTTCAATAATAGACGCATAGAAAGAGTGTTTACTATTTTTGGTTGGTTGTATTAAATTTTAATTGTCAAAGTATGATATATTTTGACATATGTTTTTATATACTTCTAATTAGATAAGAAATTGTATAAGAGGGAGGATATGTATGAATAAAACCTGTCCTTGCAATAGGGATAATATTCTTGATAGTTGGTATATCTATCAATCCAACTGTAGCTGTTTTAAATTCTAATGATGATACTACACCACCAGAAGTAGAATTATATTATGAGGTTTGTGAAGATTTGATTACATTCACAGCAATATGTACTGACGATAGTGGTATTGATAGAGTGGAATTTACATTAAATGGTGGTTTAGTATGTATAACCGAATGGGAACCATATGTATGGTCAGTAGAAATTGAATATGTTGAAAACAGTATTGTTTGTGCTGTAGCATATGATTATGCTGGAAATAATGGTTCTGATTGTATTGATTTCAGGTCTCATAATGTAGAAAATAATGAGATTGAACTACAAAATAATAATGAGGAAATTATTACATTGGTAAGTGGTGTTGCACATATGGACTGGATAGAGCAAAGAGGTCCTTTCCGTGGTGAAGTATATTTTTACTCGTGCTCATGGTGTAGTGGTATAGATTTACATGGTTTGAGATTTTCTAATGGAGCTATAGAAACCTATCGGCTATATAATTTAGATGATGTTCATATTCCTCGTTATATCGGCTTTACAGAAAGAATAATGGGAATTGCATTTGGTAACATTGAATGGAGTTGATAGAATGAAGAAATTATTGGTTGTTGGAATAATTGTATTGTTAATTGGTGTTGGTAGTCAATCTGTTTTTGCTTTAGAAGATAAAAAACCTACTAAATCATTTTGTATTGATTCTGAAAATGAAGATTCTGCTAACGCACCTGATGAGATATACGAAAATACTGATTGTTTTATAATGGGAAGAACATCAGCAACATATCGTGAAACAAAACGTCAAACACAAGATTTCAAGGGGAATATTTATTTTGGATATTACTGTGAGGATACTTGGGAATGGACGCCATCTAATGGATATATTATAACTATTAATAAGTCCACAAAATGGAAATATGAAGGCAAGTTTTATGGACGGATTGGGCATTCTTTTACACGATTTGATACGTTTTGGGGATTTGAATATAAACATTATTGTGGTGTTGAAGGTTTCAAGGGATTTGCATTAGGAGGCAGTGGCATCTTGGGTGGTCTAAATGAAAATTGTTTTTTTATTGGTTTTGTCAAAAGAGTGAGAATTAGCCCTAACCATCCCTGATAAAAAATGGAGGTAGAATATGAAGAATATATGTAAGAAATCTCTTGCATTAGGAATAATTGTATTGTTTATAGCTGTAAGTGTTGCACCTAGTATAAATGCAAATGTTAGCAGAACACCTGTAAATAGTAAACTTGTTGAAACAAGTGTTAGGATTCATAGAGCCAGAAGTATAACCCCATATACACTCAAACTTACTGAGAAGGAATCAGATGAGATTGATAGAATATTTGATAATCTTAAGATTAGTTTAAATTCTGCTGAGACAGATGAGGAGATTGATGAAATCTATGATGATGCAGTAGAATCTTTGTATGAGCTTGGTTTGTTCCCTAGGATGACTCTCAAGGAAGCTAAACAACTTGTAAAAGGTAAAAGCAAGACTCATTCTGGTAATATTGGAACTGCTGAAGAAAACTATGGTTGTAG
>Ga0255055_10003209_pt1 | contig 11122 bp, 16 predicted proteins | sample JV7_2_27_MG_FD_188633 | JGI IMG/M metagenome (GOLD analysis project Ga0255055, IMG submission 188633) | Seawater microbial communities from Jervis Inlet, British Columbia, Canada - JV7_2_27 | ecosystem: Environmental > Aquatic > Marine > Inlet | place: Canada: British Columbia | collected... | reverse complement strand
GTCAGGCCTCCTGCAGGGGAGATCTGGAGACTCGCTCGAATGCTTGTGTTTGTTGAGGATTCTAAAATCAACGCAGCACAGTATGGAACTCAAACAGTTGCGAATGGTGTGAGGCTCTATGTTGCAAATGATCAAGGAGAGCTGAATGACTTGATGGATGGTGGTGCAATCACTACAAGTGCTGAGTGGGCTGAGTATTGTTTTGACGCAAACTCGAAGGCTTGGGGAGCGGGCAACGAATTCTTGACTGTACGTTGGACGTTCACAAAGGCTGGTGTTCCTATTCGGCTAGATGGAAACAAGCGAGAGAGGCTCGCAATTCTCATTCAGGATGATCTAACAGGACTAGCTGCACACGAGTTTGTTGTGCAAGGATATCGGGAAGGAGAAGTTCATGTCTGATGTATGGGACAGTGGGGAGGAACGACGTGCTAAGAATCATGTTGTAGTTGATGAGTTGCCAATAGCCTCGAAGAAGGGAATGAGACGAATTCAGCTTGAACTCGCTTTCATGGTCAGTGTCCTTCTCGCGATCTTTGGTCTTCTCTTGAAGAATAGCGTTGATATCGGGAAGCTCGAGGCAATGACAGCAGGACATAAAACTGCTGCTGATAATCGTGCTGAGGTATTAACTGGTGCAGTCTCGAACCTGACGGAATCAGACGATAGAATCATGTTGCAGCTTGAGCGGATTCTGACTCGACAGGACCAGAATGGTAATCGATTAAATCACATTGAGGCTCAGGTTGATCGTCATATCGAGGCTCAGTAATGGATGACAGGGAACTCTGTAGGAGGATAGCGTATGAGTGGCTTGGGCGGCCCTATATCTGGGGCGGGGATGATCCAATCGCAGGTTTCGATTGCTCGGGATTCTCTATCGAGCTACTCAAATCCGTTGGACGACTTCCGCGCAAAGGTGATTGGAGAGCGGTACAACTCTATGGAATGTTTCCATCTGTCGCAAGTCCCTACATCGGATGTCTCTGTTTCTGGGGAGACCCCATCATCCACGTTGAGTTCTGCCTCGACTCAAGACTTAGCATTGGCGCATCGGGCGGAGATTCTCGAACAAAGACAGAAGAAGATGCGATTCGGATGAATGCCTACATCAAGATTCGTCCGATGGCGAGTAGACCTGGTATCTTCGGATACGTAGATCCATTCCTACTGGGAGCGTGAAATGGAGGCTTTGTACACAATCGTTGCTGCAATCGTAGTCAAGTACCTTGTTGATCTAGTCAAGATTATCGGGTCTTGGATATCTCAGAAAGCTCCAACGCTACCTGCTTGGGTGAGGAACTTGCTGCCTCTCTGGAAGCTCTTGGCTGCGATTGCAGTAACAGCTCTCGTGGTACTGGGAACGAGGAAATTCGAAGTTGAACTCGCACATCCTCTTGCTGTTCTCGTACTTGCACAGATCACACACGAACTAGCTTCTGCAGTTAAGAAGGCAAAGGTTACGCGTGAAGAGGGTTAGGTTTCTCTCAACTGTTTTTGGAGTCCCGCATGTGCGGGGTACAGACTTCACAGCAGAGGAAGGGTACATAGGTCTAATCACAGATGAAGCGTTTCAGTCTCTCCGTGATGGCCGCAGCTTTGATAACACTCCTTGGATTGTCAGCCTGGGTGCTGAGTCCTCGGGAGGGAGTGAATCTACTGATCGATCTGCAAGCGACGCACGCGACCGTGACAGCGAGGTGGTACTATACGCCTCCGAGCGGGTATGAGACTTCATACGTTTACACGGTCGAAGATGAGGCTGCAGAAAACGAAGTGTTGAGAGACAGCACCTCACTGCAGACAGCACAGTTCACCATCAACCGTACAGACTCAGACAGGGCGTACCTCTTTAGTGTATACGTTCGGATCGAGGATGCTTTGGGCTCGAGTGCGTACAGCGACCCGTTTACAGAGCGGTTCATCGTACCAGCGAAAGCACCTGCAGGACTTCTGGCTAAGCGTGACATGGTAACGGACCCGGTCATAGTAGCAAACATACCCGAGTTCGAACAACCTTTAGGCACGATCTGGCTGGAGTTTGACACTGACTTTGACATTGTCACGGAGCAAGGTTTATGGTCGCGTGATGCAACAGGTTACGAAGGTGGTGGTCACCTGTCGATAGGGATACGGGACGGCTCAGTACTTGCACGGATTCAGAGCGATAGCACAAGTTATGAGCTTCAGTGGCCGGTCGTTAGAAGTACAGTCAATCAGGTCGCAGTAAACTTCGGAGAGGACACGGGCTTCGAGCTTTGGGTAAATGGAGCGAAAGCAACCTCTGATCCATATACGGGTGGGACTGTCGGGAACACGAATGACATAGTCGTTGGTGCAGCCAAACAGAACTACAACCCAGACGGTTCGACGCCAGAATGGAACAATCCGTTCTTTGGGGTAGTGAGGGAGAGTGAATACTATGCAGGAAGATATGACTTTAGTGGACGATGGAGCTTGCCTCCAATCACTCCTCCACCCCCAGTTGATAGCCTCAACATCGAGGTGGCTCACATTGACCGTGGGGAGGTCGTCGGAGGACAGACCGATTATTTCAGTGTGGCTTTTGCACCAATTCCGTCTGCCGCACAGATTCGCTTGTTGGTTGATGGTGAGGAGCAAGCGGTTCGCGAGGCATATCTTCAGGTTGGAGCACCAGCTTGGGTGGTACAATCTGATGCGACCGGATGGCAGACCTATCACCCGGACACCGGGCGTTCATGTTTCATACCAGCCGGGACTTGGGATCATAGCGGAGATGCGTGCTACTCCCAAGCTGACAAGATCGCGGCGAATGAAAGAAATCCTGACTGTGTTGGTGGACGATATTGGGCAAAGCACAACAGTGAGATCGAGTGTAACTTCGTAATGAAGTATACACACAAGGCGACATTTAACTATACTCGTGGTACGAGGCCTATGCTCCGGATCGAGGTCTTTGATGAAAGTGGGACGAGACTGGGTTACTGGGAGCGGAGGGCAGTGTGAGGTTGTGGCTTCATGCGATAGGGTGGTTGATCTGGCTATCAGTGATTATCTTCATATTCGCTATGGCCCAACAGAAGCATTGGTATAACCTTGAAGACTGGTTGCGACCGTGAGCTCACTCACCCCCGTCGAGAGGCAGAAAAGCGACCGTGGTTTCTCGTGGCTTTATCTACGGACGCCGGGACTCAGTAGCGTGAGGAGCTCATGAAATATCTGGTGATGGTCGGAGTTGTTGTAGGTGCATTCGCGGTGGGGTGGCTATCTCGTCCTCAGCCTCCTGTGGGCCGACCGCCTGTACCTGTAATCGTGACAGAGACAACTTATGTCGCGGCTCCTTCCATCCCAGAGAAAGTACAAGAACTCGTGTTCACACCGGGAGCAGACGTACCGTTCCCAGTACCATATGAAGTGGTCATCTTTCAACCGGACACGGTCAAGTGCGAAGAGATATCACCTCGTTCGAGGATTTTGAGCGCGGAGTTTGGCGTGGAGTATGGGGACACGAGTTCGGTAGCGATAGAATCGATGAGCTACGAGAACGGCTCTCTGGTGTTTCGGTCGTCGATAGAGCGACTATATACCGATGGTATGCCCGCACGTATCTGGCTAGACTCCGGGCGGACGAAGGTGGAGTGGATCGAGTATCCGACGATCCGCGTCAACTCATGTTCGATTGGAAAGAAACTGCTTAGTGGCCTCGTTGGTTGCGGAGCGTGTAGTCTTCTGACAGGGATTAACTAATGAGCAATTTTGGACTGATTTCAGATCCAGCACATTTGGGAACTGCTCCGATTCCGTCTGCCCCTCCGCCCACATCACCAGGACAGGGTGAGTGGCCGAGGATGCTGAATCTGAATAAGGAGACAAAAGCTCGATTGATCATGTGGTTGCATGAGGAGATCCACCAAGCTCGGGCGGAGAGACAGCCTTTGGTGGATGATTGGATTAAGTGGCAGAAGCAGTATTGGGCTGAGCCAGAGTCTGATGTCAAAAACTGGCCGTTCCCCAAAAGTGCTAACATCGTCATTCCTGTTACAGCTATTGCGGTTGAGGCAATCAATGCGAGGATGATGAACACGCTCTTCTCGACTGATCCGTTCTACTCGGTTCGGCCTACGATGGCTGAATGGGTAGACGCGGCCCCTCCACTAGAGCGATGGTTGCAGACGGAGATCGAGAATCCAGACGGTGTCTATATGTATTCGTTTCTTCAGAATGCACTTTTGGAGTTGACGAAACTCGGAACTGCTGTGGCAAAGAGTGGCTATGCTCGAGAGTATCGAAAGGCTATCCAAGAGATTTCGGGGATCGAGCAGGAGTACTTTTACGAGACTAAGAATGGTGCCACACTCGATCACGTACCCCTTGCGAACTTTCTGATTCGTCTTGGGGAGAAGAACCCGCAGACGGCCGCATGGGTCGGGGAGGAACATGATTTCACCTGGGCAGAACTCAAGCGCATGTCGCAGGGTGGCCGGATCTCTGCGAAGGCACTAGAAGAAGTCAAACATGACTACGTTTCCTCGAACACGGAGTCACCTAACGATGGAAGTGAGTACGAAGACGCATTAGACAAACTCACAGTCGAGGAACCGATCTGGCATGAAGAGTTCCACATCCAGGAGATCTGGTGCTCGTTCGACGTTGATGGGGATGGGATCGATGAGGAGATCGTTATCGATTTCCATTGGACGACTCAGAAGATTCTCTCTATCCGGTACAACTGGCACGACGATCTGCATCGTCCGTATCGCGTAGCCCAGTACCAGACGGTAGAGAATAGGATCTTCGGGATCGGGGTAGGCAAACAGAATGAGCAGTTCCAGGATGAGATCACAGCGGTCCACCGTCAGAGACTGGACAACGCGACTCTCGCCAATATGGGAATGATCGCGCTCCCGAAGAACAGCGGCTACGGACCGAAGGAACCGATCTTCCCTGGTAAGATGTGGTTCTTGGATGACGTACAGCAGATTCAACCGTTCAAGCTGAGTGAGGTCTACAACTCTGCGTTTGCGAATGAGGACGTCATCATGCGCTACTCAGAGATGCGGACTGGTGTCAACGAGGTATTGCTCGGGATGCCACAGGAAGGAACGCCTGGTACCGCTACCGGAGACCTCGCTCGCTTGGCGGAAGGGAACAAGAGATTTGACCTCGTGCTTCGTAACGTACGGGAGTGGCTGGGTCAGCTCGGGTTGGATCTGATTGCCAACTACCAGCAGTTTGGTACGAGGGATTACCACTGGATGGTGCTTGGTGAAGAAGGTCAGTATGTGGAGGAGATTCTTCGGATGCCTCCGGTGCTCGTGCGGAAGGGTGCTATGATCGAGGTTACGGCCACGAATAGTATCACCAACCGCGAGGTGGAACAGCGTCAGTGGATGGCTCTATTCCAGCTCATCAATCAGCATTCTTCGATGGTTCTACAGCTTGCTGGTGCGATTGATCCACAGCTCTTTGCAGCGTTGGTGATGGAGGCGGTGTATACTTCTGGTGAAGCGATGCATAGGCTCCTACAGACGTTCAATGAGGTCGACACAGACAAGCTGATTCTGGGACGTTCGATGCTTCAGGAGATGATGCAAAATGGACAGGGACAAGGGCCTTCTAGCGGACCTAACCCCGGAGGACCTGGAGGACTTCAAGGCAATCCAAACGCACAAGGGCTGGCTGGCTTACTGGGCGGTGGTTCAGGGTTACCACAATGATCTGAAAGAGAGGGTAGTACACAGCACAGATCAGGAGCACATGTGGGAGTTAGCACTACAGTTGAGGGCGATCGAGGGTATACTCGACCTTCGCGCCCATATCCTTAATCGAGGGAAAGTGGAGAAGGAAGATGCTGAACGAGAACGAGAACGTGGACTTTCTAGACACCCCGAGTCCGGAATCCCCGGATGGGCCAGTGGGTTCAGACGAAGCATCGAACGTACCAGAGGTGGTGGTTGAACCTGAAGTCCCGGACCAGCAGACTACAATCGAACAGGCTCCGGTTGCACTTGAGTTCAGCCACCCGCACTTAAAGGGGAAGACCCCGGCTGAGATCGAGTCGTTGGTCAACCTCATGCAGTCTACAGTACAGTCGCAGACAACGAGAATCAATGAGTTGTCAAGGACACCTACGGTAAATCCAGAGATGAGTGCTGCTCCGGCGGAACCAAAGGGTGACTTCTTCGACGATCCTCTGACACATATGAGGAGAGAGATGGCGGCTGCGGTTGCACCCATTAACCAAGAGATTATGAACCTCAAAGCACAGTCTCAAGTAAACTCGGCTTGGGGAGCTGTTGCTGAGAAGTTCGGAGATTTCGATAGGTATCGCTCCCACATCGAAGTGATGCTTCAAAACATGAATGTAGGTCCAGCTCAGGTTAACTCAGATCTTCTGGAGAGTCTTTACTACGGAGCCAAAGGGTATATTCAGACCCATGAGGCTTCGCTTGAGACACCAGGAGCAGCACCGACAGCAACTCAGCGTCCGCCTCCACCGCAGCATCGTCCGTCAGCGGCTCCTCTACCGAGAAGTGCAGGATCGGAGTTGAGGGAGCTGACAGAAGATGAGCGTCATCTGGCTCGAGAGTTTGGTCTTACTCATAAGGAGTATCTTGAGTGGGGTCAGAAGGACGAAGGTGCTGTAGCTAACGCTGAGGAGGTGTAAGATGGCTGGGTCAGAACCACAGGTTGTGAAGAAGGAAACGGTAAAGGTCATAAAGAGTGGACAGGATAAGATGACACCTGACCAGGCTCTTGCAAAAGCGGCAGAGCTTGAAACAGAGAAGGCTCGAATCGCGGAGGTACTGTCACGCGGGATTGTCACTGACATGATTACGGTCAAGGACGGTCGTCCGGATCGACGGTACGCGTGGGTTCGAGAGAACGACGGTGACATTGCTAAGTTCAAAATGCTTGGCTATGACATCGAGACAGAAGCAGGTACAGGAGAACACCAGACGGGTGATGATACCCGACGTGTTGGTGATGTCATTCTCATGTCCTGTAAGATGGAGCAGTATCAGTTGATCGAGGAAGTGCGGTCAGAACAGAAAAGGAAGAGACTGTCATCACCCGTTAAGGAGTACAAAAAGCGTGCAGCGGCCGCAGCCGCTAGAGGTGAAGCAGCTCCTCCGGTCGACTTTATGGAGGGTAACACATGAGTCCCATCAGAATCCAGCCCGGACAGCAGCCTCACGGTGAGGTTCCCTGGGTTGAGGGAATGACTCCTCACGCAACGCTGACTTGCCTTCGCGGAAACGCGATTGCTATCACGTCTGCTGGTGTGGCGATCATTCATCCGCTGTCGACGGCAGTTGACGACTTCTACGGCATTGCCCTGTGCGATGTTGCGGCTGGCGTCTCTGATTCCCCGAGTGGTGAGCTTCAGGTTGCTCGTTGCACGACGACTCAGACGTTCTGTGGTCAGGTAGTGGCAGGTGGAGTTGATGTAGACGTAGTGTTGACGGACCTTAGTGGTCTGTCGGTCAGTGACGCTTACGGCCTCATCATCAACACCGCAACCGAGCACCTGGTGGACTTCAGCGATACGACGAATGTCGTGTTGCGGATCACCAAGATCGACGATGACCTGGATCTGGTCTGGTTCCAGTTCCTCGCAGCGGCTGTCGTTATCACGCCAGCCTAACCAACGCTTTCTTTTGAAACGCGTTTCACTTCAGGAGTTGTTTCATGGTCGTTCGCGGAGCATTTAATCACCTGCTCCGGCCCGGTCTGCGCAAAGATTTCCGGGATTCCTACAATCAGTTTCCTGAGGAGTATAGCAGGATTCTGAGAGTAGGAACCCAGGATCGCGCGCACATTGAGGCCACACATCTCGCGGGTCTGCCTCGGCAGCCTCTGCGTGGTGAGGTAGAGCCGGTGGCGTATCTCGATCCTGTGATGGGCGACAAGATCGAATACGTAGACTCGGAGTATGCGCTCGGCTTCCAGATTTCCAAGCGGATGATGGAAGATGACCTTTACGGCAAGGCCAAGCAGAACTCGAAGTGGCTGGGACGTTCGACGCGTCTCACGCAGGAGTATCTTGCGGCGGCCCTGCTTGACGACGCGTTTGACGGAAACACCTTCACGGGTGTTAACGGAGACACGTTGTGTGAGACCACACACGCGCTGCTGAACTCTGCGGCTGTCGGCTCCAACCGACTGGCTACGGATGTTCAGTTGGGAATCACCGGACTCCAGGCGGCGTATGACCTGGCCGAGAACACCATTGATGAGACTGGTGATCCGATTCCCATCATGCTTGACACGCTCATCATCAACATCGCTGACGTCTGGGTCGCGGAGCAGATCGCCAAGAGCGAACTGGAGCCGTACACCGCTGACAATCAGATCAATGCGATCAAGTCGCGGAAGTCCTACAATGTGGTGGTCAGCCACTACAAGACGCAGGGGAATGACTGGTTCCTCAGAGATTCCTCACTGCACGACGCGCATTTCGCGTTCCGTGTACGTCCGCAGTTCGTCGATTCGTACGACGAGGATACGTGGGCTGCGAAGTTTGCCGCTCGTCAGCGTATCAACGTCTACTTCTTCGACTGGCGTGGATGGATCGGCTCGAATCCTTGATCCGGAAAGGAGCTGATCATGTCACCACAGCCTACGCATAGTGCACCAAATCTGGTCCCGTACGTAGTTGCGGGCGGTGCGGCAGGTAATATTACTGTCACTGGAATCTCCGTGAAGGATAGGTTGGCGGCGGTTATCGATCTTGGTTCCGCGGCCACACTTCCGACTGGTCCTCTTGGGCCAGCGAATTTCGAAATCAGCACGAATTTCGATATCCAGAACGGTGACGCGTTCGATATGTTGGTAGCAGGTGTTCCTGTTACCGTCGCGACGGATAAGGTGTTTGACACGGGTACGGCGGCAACTACGGCCATCGACACGTGGATTGCAGCTATTCTGTCAATCGACGAAGATGGAACGACGACGCACGTTGATTGGGGTACTGGTGGTCACGCGTCTGAGGCGTTGGCGATTGCAGCTCTGGCTGTTGTTGTTGCCTCGGGTGATGTTACCCTCGGGTATGTCACGATTCTGACTGATTCTGGGGCAACCTGGACAGCAGGAACTGACGCACTCCAAGGTGGTACTGGTGGCGGGCCGTCTGACGACACCAATTACTACAACGATGGTGGCGTCGGAGCGCAGTCAGGTGCATCGGGGAACTTGACGTCTGAGTTCACGATCACCGCTGCGAACACAATCAACAACGCTGGTGGAACTTCGTCTGCTGGCGGCATGCTTCTGATTCTTGCGTGGACACATGACACGCGAGGACAGGGATTCAATAGGACATAATCATGCGTACAAAGGTGCTCATACTCGGAGCCCCTCCTCACGCTTTCATGGGTCCGTGGGTGGACCTCCCGGAGGGCGGACAGTGGGAAGTCGAACCGCGAGAGGACTATCTCGGCCAAGTCTGTGTCGAGGTAGACTCTCCGGTCGGCCCCCGCTACAAGTTGAACACACAGCCCGTCATCATTGAGGGTCAGCGCGCGAGGGCGTTGATCTTAGTCGGCGCGAAAGACTTAGAGGTCTCGCATATCACCGTACAATTGAGGCAGGTAGTCTAATGTCATTGACGCTCCAGCAGATGAGAGATCTCGTCCGAGAGGGACTGGGAGGTCTCGACGAACAGGACATGAAAGATCCGAGCGTGGATCGACTCCTGAATCTCTCCTTTTGGGAGCTGACAAGTAAGTTTCCTTTCGAAGAGAAGAACCTTCGATCGGAGTTCGTGACGGTTGCAGGGACAGAGAATTACTCGTTGGCGACAGAGATTGAGACAGCGGGTTCGATTGAGATGGAAGCCTTTCAAGGAATGAGTGTAGTTGATGATGAAGGTAAGGCACACTCCCTCCAACGGGCAACTGAGACTTGGTTGGAGACCCAGTATTCAACAGCTGCTACGTTCCGAGGGATGCCCGAGTACTATGTCAGGCGAGATGATGTTATTCGGTTCTGGCCCGTGCCCGATGATGTATACACGATCCGGGTTCTTCTATTGCGATCACTTGACACCATGGTATACCTGTCAGTTGAGCAAACAGGATTGCCCAGAGAGTGGGACGAGCTGACAGTAGAGGGTGCTATCACGCGGGGCCACTACTACAACCAAGACTACAAGCTCGCGCAACAAGCAGAGAACTTCAGAGTCATGAAGATCCGAACTGCGCAGAGTACACAGGCAAAAGAAGAAGAAGACTCGCGATTCGCGGGCCTCATTGTTCAACACGAAGCCCCGGAGTAAGTCATGGCATATGGACAAGGATGGGATGCTTCAGCTCCAGATGGTGCAATCACTCCGGCTGCTGACATCGATGCTGAGATCCAAGACACAAAGGTAGCTGTAGGTGAGCGGCTGGTAGAGTTTGTTCCTGAGTGGGCAGATGACCTCAAGCAGCCCAAGAAGATTTCGATTGTCTCGGGTGCTCATGCAGACCGACCTGCAACTCCAGACTTCCAGGGAGAGATGTGGTTCTCGATTGACACACAGATTCTCTACATCGCGGATGCTACTCCGGAATGGAAGTCTACGGGAGGTATTGCTGTTGAAGATGGTGATCCAGAAGCACCACCCTCAACAACGCTTTATATCTATGCAAAACTGGCTGGATTAGGTACTATCCCTGCGACTAACTCCTGGACTCTTCTTGGTGGTTGGGAAGATGTCTTACAATATGGTACTTTCTATATTCCAATCACATTTCCTTTTAGGTTTTATCTTAACACAGCAGGAACGTACAAGATCGATAGTGCTTTTGTGATTGATCCTAATGGTAGTGCAACTCATGTTGATTATGGAGTGAATGGCGCTGATCCAACAGGAACAGCAAGAGGAATTGTGGATGGTGCTGCAGGAACTCCATCGTTCAACAAAATTCAGACATTTAGTGCTGGTGACTATATTGAGTTCTATGCAAAGTGTGCTGGCGGAGGATCAGCATCTGTATACACCAACTCACACATTGCGATCCATAGGCTCCCATAATGACCAAGCCATTCGTAGGGACGATGGAGGATACCGTCGATCCCGGAGCAAATCAAGGAGGCTACCGCTTCGAGGATATGCCGCAAGGCGAAGTCGAAGTGTTAGATATGACTCCGGGAC
>Ga0255055_10003208_pt1 | contig 11123 bp, 10 predicted proteins | sample JV7_2_27_MG_FD_188633 | JGI IMG/M metagenome (GOLD analysis project Ga0255055, IMG submission 188633) | Seawater microbial communities from Jervis Inlet, British Columbia, Canada - JV7_2_27 | ecosystem: Environmental > Aquatic > Marine > Inlet | place: Canada: British Columbia | collected... | reverse complement strand
TCGTTTTTGAAAACGTAGTCAGGGACCATTAGCTCCGTAAATCCAATTATAATCTGCTATCAACTTTCAGGGATTTCGGTTTTTAGGTATCAGATAGCATATTGATCTAGCGTAATATTGACCCGCATTGGTGGTAAATAATGGAATCCCTGGGCGATTTAAGTATACTTCTCTCTCGATAAATGATATATAATCGTCCCCAATCCTTTACGATACAGCCGGGGGATGTTCCAATATGGAAATTGTTGCTGGGGCTGTGGTAAAATTTTTTCTCCAGGGGATTAATTGTCTTCAACAATTCCATCGCTTTCACTGTCTGAAGATCCTTGTTCCCTTTCGTTTGGAGTAAACAATGGTCATTGATAATATTAAACAGATGTTAGGCACCAATCCTCAAGACCTTTCTGATCCGGATTTATATATAAATAGGGAATTGAGCTGGTTGAGATTTAATGACCGGGTTCTGGAAGAAGCGTTGGATAAAAACCATCCACTTCTGGAAAGATTAAAGTTTCTGGCCATTTTCTCCAGCAACCTTGATGAATTCTTTATGATCCGGGTATCAGGACTAAGGCGCCAGATGGAAGCTGCTGCCCATAAAGCGCCTCCTGATCACCTGCTTCCCTCGGAACAATTGGCAATTATACGGCAGCAATTGCTTCCAAAATTGGAAACACAGTATAAGTGTTGGCAGAAAGACCTTGTCCCGAAGTTAAAGGAACAGGGCATTAAAATCCTTCATTATGAACAGCTGAAACGGAAACAGAGAAAACTGCTGCGGAGATATTTTAAGAAGGAAATTTATCCTGCTTTAACCCCGCTGGCATTTGATCCAGGACATCCCTTCCCGCACATCTCAAATCTTTCCATGAACCTTGCGGTGGTAGTTCAAGATCCAAAACACGGTCAACGATTTGCCCGTTTAAAAGTTCCCAAAATTTACCCGCGATTGATATCTATCCCCAGTGAAGATAAAGCCGATGAAAACCAGGAATTGGGACTGGATGAACGCAATTCAACAAACTTTGTCTGGCTGGAAGAGATTGTGAAAGCAAATCTTGATTTGCTCTTCCCTGGTTTAAAGATTGAAGCTGCCTACCCGTTCCGGGTAACTCGAGACGCAGATCCAGAAATTGAAGAAGATGAGGCTTCGGATTTATTAGCAGCAATCGAAGAGAGTGTGCGGGAAAGGCAGTTTGGATCAGCTATCCGGTTGGAAATCGATATTTCCATGCCTGACCAGGTGAGGGATATCCTGCAAACTAACCTGGATGTGGCGTCGTATCAGATTTTTGTTGTGGATGGGCCAATTGGGTTAAGCGATGCGATGGAGTTATTGGGTATAAATCGTCCCGATTTAAAGGACACGCCTTTTAAGCCATCTGTCCCGCCTTCATTGTCAACTGAAGAAAGTATTTTTTCTGTAATTCGTCGGAAAAATATTTTAATGTATCACCCCTATGACAGTTTTGACCCGGTCATTCGATTCATCCGCGAAGCAGCCAGGGACCCAGAGGTACTGGCAATTAAAATGACTTTATACCGGGTGGGTCCAGATTCTCCAGTGGTTGCTGCGCTGATGGATGCCCGGGAGAATGGGAAACAAGTTGCTGTCCTGGTTGAGTTGAAAGCACGTTTTGACGAGGAAAATAATATCGTCTGGGCAAAATCTCTGGAAAGAGCAGGCGTCCATGTTGTCTATGGTTTGATTGGTCTGAAAACCCATGCAAAAGTCAGCGTGGTGATTCGTCACGAACAAGAAGGTATCCGGCGATATATCCATCTGGCAACAGGCAATTACAATGACGAGACTGCCCGTGTTTATGCGGATCTGGGTTATTTCACCTGTGATCCTGCTCTGGGGAAAGATGTCTCATCTTTGTTTAATCGCTTAACTGGATATTCCCGCGGTGAAGAATACAAAAAGCTGTTGGTCGCTCCGGGAAAGATGCAGAAAGGAATCATATCCCGGATAGATCGGGAAATAAAAATCCATCAGGAACAAGGGGGAGGCTACATAGCATTTAAGATGAACTCTTTGGCGGATCATCACTGTATTGAAGCGCTGTACCGGGCTTCCCAAGCAGGAGTAAAAATTGATATTCAAGCCAGGGGCATCTGCTGTTTGCGTCCGGGAATTCCCGGGGTTAGTGAGAATATAACCGTAACCTCAATTGTGGGGAGATTTCTTGAGCACGCCAGGATTTATTACTTCCACAATGGCGGGGAGGAGGAGATTTTACTTGGCAGCGCGGACTTGATGCCCAGAAATCTTTACCGGAGAGTTGAAACTTTATTCCCCATTGAAGATGAGACTATAAAAAACTCTATCAGGGATGAAATATTAAATATGCATCTGAAGGATAACGTGAAAGCCCGTCTCATGCTGTCAGATGGCAGTTATCAACCGGTAAAGAAGGGGGAAAATGAAGAGCCATTTAATTCCCAGGAATGGATGATCAAAAACAGGGGGATTTGGCATCACTCGGAGTAACGCGCAAAAGAAGCCCCGATTGATGGCATCCAGGTCAATTTTACAGTCATGATAATCAATTGATTTGTATTGGAACCCAGCTCGGTTATCACAATCCGCTGGGTTTGATTTTCAATCATACGCTTATTCTGGAAGTGAAGATTTATACCTCGAGGACAGGGTTTGTTTGATCTGCCAGGTAAATCAGGTAGCAGCCTTCAGGATTGAATGCTGGAAAGGGGTTAGTGTCCATTTACAGAATATAATAGGAAAAACTTGACAAACCCAAATAAATATGCAATAATACTAATGTACTAATACACTATTATAATAGGAATATATGAAATTTAAAATAGATCCCGACAGCAGTGTGCCAATTTACGTCCAGATTGAGGATAGCATTCATTCCTTTATCGCCGCCGGACAATTACAACCTGGTGAGCAATTACCCACAATCAGGGAATTGGCTGCGGACATTCGTGTAAACCTTAATACAGTAGCCAGGGCTTACTTTGAACTGGACCGGGAAGGTGTAATTTCTACCCAGAGAGGCAAGGGCACATTTGTTACTGGAGTTCTAGACAAAGATCAAATTGAGCGTAAACGTCAAAGGCTACTCCACTCCATTATCGAAACTGCACTGGAGGAAGCCTGGAGCCTGGGTTATTCTCCGGCTGAAATAAAGAAAGCCTTTCAGGAGGAATTGAAAGATTGGCTTGACAGTAACAGGGAGTAATAATTTTATTATTTAAGGAGGAAGGAAAAATGGTTATTAAACCAACAGGACTAACTATTGGATACGAGGAGAAAAAGCAGAGTCAGGTCAATGGTGTTTCTGTTTTTATTTTTCTGATTCTGATGATAATCTCATCGGCTGCTGCGGTTTGGATGGCAATTGAGAAGGTTAATGTGATCTGGATCATTACAGAGCTGCTAGTAATAAACATCATTGGATTCTACATTCTACTAGCATTTAAAGTGGCTGAGCAGTGGGAGAAAGCCATTCATCTTCGGTTAGGTAGATTTGTCAGCCTGAAAGGCCCTGGGCCATTTTGGATTGTTCCCATCGTTGATACCCTACCTGCCTGGATTGATCATCGGGTGATGGTAACTTCTTTCACAGCAGAAAGAACCCTCACCAAGGATACCGTCCCGGTGGACGTTGATGCCGTATTGTTTTGGGTTGTCTGGGATGCGGAAAAAGCGGCTCTAGAAGTGGAAGATTACCGCGCAGCTATCTCCTGGGCATCGCAAACTGCTCTCCGTGAGATCATCGGGCAGATGGAACTGGCAGATATCCTGGTAGGCAGAGCCCGGATGGATGCAGAACTCCAACATATTATTGATGATCGAACTACACCTTGGGGTATCACAGTGCAATCTGTGGAAATCCGTGATGTTGTCATCCCTGGAGGACTGGAAGATGCTATGAGCCGTCAAGCGCAGGCCGAGCGAGAACGCCAGGCACGGGTAATCCTGGGTGAGAGTGAAGAGCAAATCGCTGACTCATTTGCAAAAGCTGCTGAGGCATACAAGGATAATCCTACAGCCTTGCACCTGCGGGCAATGAATATGCTGTTTGAAGGATTAAAGGAAAAGGGAGCTATGGTGATTGTGCCCTCAAGTGCAGTGGATACCATGAACCTGGGCGGCTTAATGGGTATGACTGCGACTGCTGATATGGCCCAAAGGATGGTAAAGAAACCCGAAGCAGGTGATCCACAGGATGAATAACGAGTCTTTCAGGGCAGATTTGATCGCAGTCATCGAAACAGGTTTTTTTAAAACGGAACATGTTTTTGGGTCGCAATCAGATGTATTTGGGACCCTAACCCTGAATGTCGGAAAAACCAAAGGGACATATACTGGTCTAGAAGACTTATCTCTGATCTTCGAAAAGACAAGTTTTTGGAAAAGCCTTTATGAACTAAGACAGGAAGGTGCGGTAATAGCCAGCGCCGCACCTCGCGGAGGGTTAAGCAGGGTTCTTATCATTACTTTTGAAGGTGAAACTTTTGGGCTTTTTCCAGGAAAAGGACTGTCCAGGAGCTGGGTGCTTAAAAACTCTCTGGGCCAGGTTCTCTGTGAATTTAAATCCCGCGGCATATTTAAACGAGGGGCAATGCTAAGAATATTTAATCAAATATCAATTTCCTTGTTGATTTTTTCATACTGCCTGGTCAGGATAAAATGGCAAGAACAATCAGCTGCAGCAGCAGGCTGAAATTGGATTGATCATTTCTCTCCAGGGATAAAGCATAATCGTCTAAAAAGAACTGGATCCTATTGTAACTTGCATAGGGTCCAGTTTCATTGTATCTGGCGAAGCTGTAGATGCATTACAATATATTTTAACCTATTGATGAAGCTGGTTAATTACTAAGGTAGGAATACAACATGGATTCCAATACAAATCACCTGATCAAAAAATCCACCAGCGAGTTTTATCAAGCGGGAAAAATCACCGAGGATTACTCACTTTACGATTATTTACATGGATATCTTTATCTGCGCTGGCCCTACTTGTATATCAGTGTTGCTATTGGTGAACATAAATTAGCTCGTTTGCTTCAACCAGTATTCCTGTTTCTCACCGCGATCCTTACTCCATTTTCAAAAAATGATCCTGGTAATGGAGAAGCGTTTGCAAATTCCTATCATGGGAAAGTGGTCCCTGTTGAGGAAGCAAAAAAACTGGTGATGATCCAGGAGGAAATCATAATTAAGAATCTGGAACCAGTCATCCCTTTTACACGTGCTAAAGACATAATTATGAAAAATCCGGACCGGATTGCTGCACTGGATTGTCCCTGCCGAGTATCAAGAGCCGAACCCTGTTACCCGCTGGATGTTTGCCTGATAATCGGAGATCCTTTTGTAAGTTTTATTCTTGAACAGCAGCCAGAAAAATCCCGCTTGATTTCTTCTCGGGAAGCTATGGATATCCTCCAGGCGGAACATGAACGGGGGCATGTACACCACGCGTTTTTTAAAGATGCCATGCTCAATAGGTTTTATGCAATTTGCAACTGCTGCGCTTGCTGCTGTGGAGCATTTCAGTCCCACAGAAATGGAACCCCCATGCTTATAGCATCTGGTTATACTGCTGAAAATAACCCTGATCTCTGTAATGGATGTGGAACCTGTCAGGAATTCTGCCAATTTTCAGCCATCCAGATCTTGGAAGGAAAGGCATATATAGATCGTGAACTGTGTTTCGGATGCGGGGTATGTGTAGATAAATGTCAGAATAATGCGATAACCCTAAAACGGGATCCCCAGAAAGGAATACCGCTTGAAATTGAGAAATTAATGAATGCGGCACTGCCGGTTGGTTGAGTAATCGATACTACACGTCGGAACAAGCAGACATTGAATAATTGTATCTACACGACAGTGATTACTTGCCCATTAATCACCCTGACCAAATCTTCTGGACAGATACTGAAGACTGCGTTGTGTGATCCTGCCGCGGCCCAGATAACTGGATACTGAAGTAGATCCTCATCGATATAGGTTGTAATTTCCCCCTTCAGACCAAAGGGTGATACTCCTCCGATCGCAAAACCAGTCACCTCACGAACAAACTCTGCAGAAGCAAAATCAATCTCCTCACCGATGACATCTCCTACAGCTGCTTCATTTACCTGGTTGGAGCCGCTGGTTAATACCAGGATAGGCTTTTGGGTGGATTTGATTTGGAATACCAGTGATTTCACGATTTGACCGACATGGCAATTTACAGCCGCAGCGGCTTCTCTTGCTGTCCGGGTACTTTGAGGTAAGTCCTTAAATTGGGTGGGGAGATTTAAGTTCTCTAGTTTATCCAGAACCCTCTGGACGCTGGATTTATTATCATCCATATGGTGGGTTTCCCTTTCGGATTTACTCACTTAGTACTGTGATATCCATGTAAAGCGGATCTCCAAACCGCTTTCCACTGGAATCAAAAGCCTGCCACCAGGAATTGTATCGTCCGGGATTATCCGGAGCAGTGAAGGAAATTTCCAGGATTGCTCTAGAGCCCTGCCGGGCAGGGTAGAGCAACTGATATTTTTTTGCCCCCAAAGCCAAACCAGAAATCAACTGCAAGGAATAGGTCTGGTCCCAATTGCAGCTACCTTCGTTGGCGATCAACCAGCGCTTGGTGATTTTTTCCCCTTCTAACACTTCAGTACCATCGGGAATAGTCAGGTCTTTTTTATAGCGGAGTTGATTTACACAATTACCCTGCTGGGTTGGAGGAGCTGTGGGAGGGACCTCATAGTTTTGTTCATCGTCCTCGCTGGATGCGGGAGGGACAAACAGGGCTTCTGGTGTCCCGGTTGGAGCAAGCTCTTTCGCTTGACAGCCTGTGACCAGAATCGCCAGCAGCACTATCCAGATCTTTCCGTTCATCTTATTCCTGGTCTTGTTCATCTCCACTACCAGATTTGGGATCATTGAGGTCAGGATTGAGTTGGGTTTCCTCCAAGACCAGAGCCCGGACTTCTCCTTCGATCTCCAGGGCCAAATCCGGATTTTCTTTCATGTATTCTTTGGCGTTTTCCCGACCTTGTGCAATGCGAAGGTCATCACCGTAATAATAAAAGGATCCCCGTTTATCAACGATGCCTACTTCTACAGCCAGATCCAGAATATCGCCATATTTTGAAATCCCATCCTGCATGATGTCAAACTCGGCTGTCCTGAAAGGAGGAGCTACTTTATTTTTTACAACCCTAACCCGGATTCTGCTGCCGATAATGTCTGTGCCAGATTTAATGGATTGGATCCGGCGGACATCAAGACGGACAGAGCTGTAAAATTTAAGAGCGCGACCGCCGGGAGTTGTCTCAGGGTTTCCAAAGACAATACCGATTTTTTCCCGTAGTTGGTTGGTGAAAATCAGGGAAGTATTGGTTTGTTTGATAGCGCCAGAGAGTTTCCTGAGTGCCTGGGACATCAGCCGGGCCATCAGCCCCATATGGGAGTCTCCCATATCACCCTCAATTTCAGCCCGGGGAACCAGGGCAGCGACTGAGTCGATAACGATGACATCCACAGCTCCGGAACGAATCAAAGATTCAGCAATCTCAAGGGCTTGCTCTCCGGTGTCTGGTTGTGAAATCAATAAATTGTTGACATCCACACCCGTCCGGGCTGCATAGGCAGGATCTAGAGCGTGTTCCATATCAATAAAGGCTGCTGTCCCGCCTTGTTTTTGCGCTTCTGCAACGATGTGCTGGCAGATAGTGGTTTTCCCGGACGCCTCCGGTCCATAGATCTCTGTTACCCTGCCCCTGGGTATTCCCCCTACACCAAGAGCGACGTCAAGAGATAATGTGCCGGTAGGAATCACGTCAACCGCCATGCCCTGTGCTTCGCCAAGCTTCATAATCGCTCCTTCCCCGAAGCGTTTTGTGATATCCTGCAGTGTTTTGTCTAAAGCTGTTTTCCGTGGATCATCAGCCATAATATCCTCCTCTAAAACAATAGATTTCCACCTGACTTGCCTTGTTTTAGTGTAGCACAAATGTTCTAAACGTCAAGGGGAAGGTGAAAAGAAAACTTCCGGTGTTGGGGGGAAGTCTTCAGTAAATCCCCTCCAAAGATTAAATTTGATAAACGTGACCTGACCGGGCCGGATCTCAATTTCCTTCTGAAAGGAACGTCCGATATTAGTCACCGGTATAATTACCATATAGGTTCCAGCTGGAATGTTGGCGATTGTTAGATTTTCCTTATAATAGGGATCGAAATTAATAGCTTGATTTTGATATGATTTTCCGATCCATAAATAATTTAATGATTCATCCTGGGAATCCTGTTCCCTGATCGGGTAGATGTAAACTGCCTGCTGTTCCAGCAGCCTGCCTCCATAAGTTAATATTTGTCCAACCAGAATTCCCCATCCTTGCGGGGGAGAAATCCACAGGTCAGGATTCCGGGTAGAAAAATATTCGTTTTTGCCCAAACGGACTTCAAAGTGAAGATGGGGACCGGTAGTTTTTCCAGTTTCCCCCAAAAGGCCAATTTGATCTCCTGCTCTTACCTCCTGACCTTTTTCAACGAGGATTTCATCAAGATGCGCGTAGAGTGTAAAAAGAGATTCGCCCTGGTATCCGAATGAGTGTTCAATTACAACAGCATTTCCATAAGGATCATCAATAATTTCATTACCACCCCGATATACTCCGCATCCAGCGTAAATTACTTTTCCGTCTCCTGTCGCCAGGATTGGTGTTCCTATATCACCTGGAATATCAATACCCGTGTGGACGACATCCTCGAAAAATACATCCCCATAACCGTAGGTAGAATAAGCCGAATCGATAGCATAGGCTGCAATTGGATTTGAAAAATAAAAATGATCTTGGGGACTTGGCATCCAGGGAACTGGATATACTGGTGGTCTCCAGGCTGTAAAAGTTTTTTGAGGGCCAGGGGGATTGGATAAATCAGGAGTAGAGGGGATCGGTTCTGGTGTTGAGCTGATTTCTAAATCTGCAGGGGGTGTCAGTGTGATCAGATTCAGGCTCACATGGGTCTCCGTTGGCTCAGAGGGAGTAAAACTGGCTGCAGGTGTATATATTGTAGGTGTTGTGGTGTCCTGCTTAGTGCCGGAAAAACCGATATTCATAGAGCAGGCGCCAAGCAGCAGTATTGCCCCTAAATATATAACGGCTTGAACCAGTATTCCTCTTTGATGTAAATTTACCTGTAATGCTTTTTTCATCATCAGATCAGGGATTTGGGGAACTCGTAAGTGTTTGGATGGCTTGTGGAGAATATAATTCGAGCAGCGCGGAACGCAGACTTAATCCCTGCCTAAAAGCAAAGTATTGATAGCGGGCGGCGGATTCAGAATATTGCCAATGAGACTGTGCTGGAAATCTCTCCCATCCAAAGGCTGCTGCAAGCTGAGTAAAGTCGATCCAGTACCCTTCTGGAATACTATTCGAGATTGCGCCGCCATTCTCGTAATTTAAGTTTGAGCCGGAATATCTGGCATTAAAATCCCAGAAGTAGTTCTGCAGAGGTAGACCTTGCGAGCCGTTCTGGACGTTGGCGCGAATATAAAGCCGCCAGAATGTCTGGGTGCCATAATCCTCCCGGACCATGATCAGCCAATTGGCAAGTCTGGGAATGTCATTTACTGATAGTCCCCGTCCGGTGTACAGCCAGTTTTGATTAACCCCTAGATCGATAGGCTCTGTAAGCGGCAGGTAGACATTTTCTAGTGTTGAAAGAAAATCCCATCCCGACAAATCTCTGGTTTCCTGCCTAAGTGATGTAAATGAACTAACTGCATCTTGATTTAATTGGGGATAGGGGGCATTAAGATCTTGCAGCTGGAATAAATCCTTTTTAATGATCTTTGAGTTCTCGTCCTGCAGGAGAGCAGGGTTCCAGAGAGGTGTGGGATTGATTTGAGCAGCATCCGCTGGAGTAGGAAGCAAAATGCCTTTAGCCCAGCTGAACCCGGCTACTGGACCGGGTAATTTGACTGCCGGCATCATCACCTGAAGATCATATTTGAGACCAGGATAAGCAGTAAGAAAAGTATCATACGGGGTTTCAATCAACGCATACAATACCTCTCCTGTTCCTGCCCAGAGCGGCCAATCCCCTGTTCCTGCCAGGATGGGATCTAGATTCGGTCGATCTGCGTCCCAGGTGACAAGGGAATGATTGCCTTCTTCGGTAACAATTGACCAGGTTAAATACCTGCCGTCCGTTGTCCAGGTGGGGTGTTTAACACTCACCCCCGGGAGATTTCTTACCCGGACTGATTTTTCTTTCTCAACCGAGTCCAGATCCGCATACCAGACTTCCTGTACGCCATTTCGAGTAGAGATATAACTTATCCTGCGTCCCTGCCCGGACCAATTAGGAGCGTAATCTGCTGCAGGATGATTTGTAAGGGGAATGGGTCCCTGTGTTTGGTTAATATCCTGGATATAAATATCCAGGTTGTTAATATTGTAGCTCTCATAAGCCAACCACTGACCATCCGGTGACCAGGTTGGATTCCCATCATATGTTCTGGTGTCGGTAAATTTCCTGGTTTCTCCGCTGATTAAGTCCAGGATGTAGAGATCCCAGAAACCTTCTCTATTGGATGAGAAGGCTATTTTTGTGCTGTCCGGGCTTATGGCTGGGGTAATGTCTTGCTGATTCCCGGAAGTGATGCGAGTTAAGGGCAGTGCGTTATATGTGCCTTCTTCAATGTTTTCCAAAAACGGTTGGTAAGCAAATAAGTGAATATCGGTACCTTCCCGGATTGAAAGCACTAAGGCGCCGAATTGAGAGGGAAATTCGAATATGACAGGAGTGGATGAAGGATCCGAGATAGGTGTAATGCTGGCAAGAGGAGAAGATGTTTCGGTAATGGAAATCTGGACAGAATCTGCCTCTGGTGTTAATCCAGCCGTTGACGGATCTGGTGAAGGATGTTCTTCCATTCGGCGCTGTGCTGCAGGATAGAGGATTACAGCGGAAATTACCAAGATGGCGCCGATTGCCAGAAGGATCATGTTTGAGGGGAATCTTCTGTCTGGTTTTTGATTGTTATTTTCAGCAGAAGCATCAGTGTTCATATTTTCACCCCGAAAAATTTCTTAGGTATGACGCAGCCAGTTTGGAAGGTGACTTTTTAAACGCCCCT
>Ga0255055_10003207_pt1 | contig 11125 bp, 9 predicted proteins | sample JV7_2_27_MG_FD_188633 | JGI IMG/M metagenome (GOLD analysis project Ga0255055, IMG submission 188633) | Seawater microbial communities from Jervis Inlet, British Columbia, Canada - JV7_2_27 | ecosystem: Environmental > Aquatic > Marine > Inlet | place: Canada: British Columbia | collected... | reverse complement strand
CACTCCTATCCTGAAGAAATTACAAGTAGACCTTGGTTCCCAGAAAAGCATGATACCAGAGGAGTATGGTGGTACTGCGGAGAAGGGTACCGTGGTTGGCGCTGCTCTGAAGCAGGAGCAGCTAGGGCGCGGCGACTATGGCATAAGTATGCACAGTGCCTGCACTGACTGGGGCTGGCAACCGGCCTTTACAGCCTATATCGGCCCCTTTTCTCCGAAGGCAAAGGCATGGGCGAGAGCAGTGCTTGATGACTTTGCCCCGAAGTTCACAGGCAAAGAGTTAGCTGTTGCCTGCATGAACTTCAGTGAAGTTGAATCGGCTGTTGATATTGAGAATACCCTGAACGAGGCCAGAACGGTAGGGGTGAGAGCTAAACTTGAAGGTGACCAATGGGTAGTAAATGGAAATAAGTTTTGGGCATCTAATAGTGGCATAGCTGACCTCAACTGCGTTGTCTGTAACATGGACCCGCGTATGGGCACAGATGGCCTTGCACTGATCTATGTTCCCGAACCCTGGCCTGGGGTTTCCCATGGCAAATTCGAGGTCAAATGCGGTATGCAATCTGACCGAAATACCTCTACCTATTTTGATGATGTCCGGGTGCCCAAGGAGTGGGGACTTCAAGGACCTGAAGCCTGGGCTATATTTCAAGAAATCTTGGCTGCTCCTATGGCTATGAACTCGGGGCATGCCACGGGTATTCTACAGGGTGCTTTTAATGTCCTTGTTGACTACACGGGACAGAGGGTGGTAGGCGGGAAACCAATTAATCAGCACCTTTCATCGGCTGTCATATTGGGCGAGATGGCTTCAGTAATAACTGTGGCCAGGGCTGCCTTTTTGGAACTGGCCTATCAGTTTGACCACCGGGAGATTTATGGTCCCTGGGATTCGATAAGTATGGCAGCTAAAGCACATGCAGTGCATGTATTTATTACCAGGAAAACATCAGAGCTAATCCTGAGAGGGATGGAGCTCATGGGTTCCTTTGGTTATGTCCGTGAAAACAACTACGAGAAGTACTATCGTGATTCTGCGGAAGCGAAAATAGTTCTAGGTGGCGTGCAGTATGGTTTATTTACCGTATGCAGGCAATTTTATGACTTGGACTACTCTTCGTTTGGGCCAGGCAAGCTTCAAAAGCCAGCTTAACTCCACTCCTGTCTCTTTAAGTCGGGACCATAATGCAGGTCACTACCGGCCTAGTGAGGAATCATTCATGCAACTGCGGGGACACTATACCGATCACGTATTACATCCCCAAAATACCACTGGTATTTGAGGTCAATGGCGTTCCCACCAGTCAGGGTAGATCTGCATCAATATCGGAGACGGGTCACAAAGAGGCCCAAGATGCATAATAGGGTAGCCAGCTCCCCGATCCTTAAGCGCCTTAAGCCCTTCGACGGCTTTGGTCATCATTCCCGGTGGCAGCGCCATAACCATCTCATCGTCAGTAACGGCGCCGAAAGCTCTCTCTCCCATGCAGGGAATAGCCAGGGCAGGTTTACCGCTGGTATAACACTGAGCCAAGCCATCGGCACAAGCACCTTCACCGATGAAGAAAAACTGGAAGCGTTCGTAGTCCTTGAATTGGAGTCCGTTCATCAGCAGCATCATCTGCGCCGGATTGCCGTAGATTAGGATAACATCGGGGTAAAATTTGCCGGAAGCTAGCGGAGCGAGTACAACGGCCTCTCCGGGTGGAACCAGCGGATATTCCGCCATTTGCTTTCTGGCTTCTTCCACGTTGGCAAACCAGCTAGTGGCGAAAGCATTTGCCTCCCAGGTGACCTCTTTTTCGGTAGTCGGTGCTAGACCGTTGATTCGAGCGCAACGCTCACTGAAGTTTTTTCTGGTAGCAGCTACCGTCAAGCCCATGGTTCGAACCATCGCTGGTACCTGGCAAAAAGAAGCCCGGCGTTCAAGCTTCATTACGTCAGGTATTTTATCCAGCTCCTTCAATTTCTCCAGCCTCTTATAAGCAACGGGGCTTGCTTTCAGACGAAGCAAACATTCCATCTCCTGGCTAAGTCCTGCCCAGTCAATCGTTGACGCTTCCTTCTTCACCATTTATTGCCTCCTTTTCCTTTGTTGCCTACGTGGGCTTTCCCAAGAAAGATGGTAAGTTGAACATTATAAACCATTCTACCAAGCATTAGAAGTAGCAGCAATGACGTTTTGTTATGCGAGAGGTAACAACACAAGCTAATGTGCAACCCCACAGGTTCATGTTTGGTAAGACACAGAGTATTCATTCCATCCAACAGCGATCACGCTGCCGTTAGGCTTAAGACGTTCTATGTATTATACGCCTACGGCGACCTGAATGAAGGAGCGGCTGAGCAATTAATCTCGAGATACAATAGGTGCGCTAGTTGCATCTCTGTCGGTTTTAAACATTTTACAGAAATAGTGTCGAGACAGTCATGGCGAGTCTAACTAATTATAGTGGCGGAGCTAAGGACTGAAAGCCTAATTCAATGTTTCTTCCGGGCAGCTTTTCTTCGACCTTGCTTTTTTGTCCGGTCAGATCTCTTTCTACGCACAAAGAAAATCGCCAATCCCGCTACCACCACAACTGCTGCTATAATCCCGCCGATTAGTTGCCAGCTGAGCGCAAAGCTGGCGGTTATGGCGTAGTCGCCATGCATGGTGACGATGGTTGTGGCGGCCTTGACGTTGGCGATGGTGTCCACATCACCAGTCCAGCTGACAAAGCGGTAGCCCGCCTCCGGCTTGGCAATCACACGAGCTACGATCCCGCCATTATAGGTGAATACCCCCTCACCAGGCATGATTACGGAACCGTTAGGAGCGCTGGAGATGGTGAGGGCATACTCAACGACTCCCAGATTCCATTTGGCAAGCTCGACATCAGGACCTGCAGCGACTACTGTGCCGTCAGTTTTGAGCCCTACCGCGTGATAGCTGCCCGCAGCGACCTGCGTGATATCCGTCCAGTTATTGACGGCATACCGTCCGCCAGCGTCGATTCCCACGACGATTACGGTGCCGTCTGCTTTTAGTCCCACTATTTGATAGCCGCATGCATTGACCCGGATGATATCCATCCAACTGCTGGCCTCGTGCTGCTCGTACGAATTATCTCCCGCGACAACCACTTGACCGTCGGTTTTAAGCCCTACCGTATTAAAACCGGCTGCTGCTACTTGAATAATGTCCGTCCAACCGCCAACAGCGCATTCACCGTATTCGGTGTGTCCTACAGCGACCACAGTGCTGTCGTTCTTAAGTCCCACCGTGTGCCCCGAGCCTGCGACGACCTGGATGATGTCCGTCCAGTTACCGACATTACACTGTTCGAACTGGTTATCTCCAATAGCAACCACGGTGCCATCGGCCTTAAGTCCAACTGTGTGTCTGGAACCTGCAGCGACCCCGACGATGTTAGTTAAATTGCCGACATTACACTGCCCGTCACTATTCCATCCCACGGCGACTACGGTGCCGTCGGACTTAAGCCCCACTGTGTGACCATAACCTGCGGAGACTTGGATGATGTCCGTCCAGCCCCCGACATCGAACTGTCCGTAACCATTCCATCCCACGACGATCACGGTGCCATCGAACTTAAGCCCTGCCGAGTGTATGACATTTGCGGCTATCTGGGTAATATCCGTCCAGCCGCTGACATCGCACTGCCCATAGTAGCTCCTCCCCGTGGCGACCACGGTACCATCGTTCTTAAGTCCCACCGTGTGAGCCATGCCGGCGGCGACCTTGATGATGTCCATCCAGCCCCCGACAGTGCACTGCCCGTCATCGTTCTTTCCCGCGGCGACTACTGTACCGTCGGCCTTAAGCCCCACCGTGTGCCCGTCGCCCGCGGTGACCTTGATGATGTCCGTCCAGCTGCCAACATTGCACTGTCCATAGGCGTCGTCTCCCACTGCAACCACGGTGCCGTCGGTTCTAAGTCCTACAGTGTAATAGCTGCCAGCGGCGACCTGGACAATGTCGCTCCAGTCGCCGACATCACTCTGCCCCAAGCCTCTATATCCCACAGTGACCACTGTGCCGTCAGCTTTAAGCCCTATTGTGTGAAAAAAACCTCCAGCGACCTGGATGACGTCTGTCCAGTCGCCGACATCGCACTGCCCGCCGACGTTGTCTCCTACGGCGATCACGGTACCGTCGGCTTTAACCCCCACCGTGTGATAGATGCCAGCGGCGACTTGAATAATGTCCGTCCAGTTGCCGACATCACACTGCCCGTAGGCGTTGTTTCCCGCGGCGACCACAGCGCCGTCGGCTTTAAGCCCCACCGTGTGAGCTACACCAGTGGCGACCTGGATGATGCCCGTCCAGCCACCGACGTCGCACTGTCCCCAGTCGTTGACTCCTATAGCGACCACGGTGCCATCGGCTTTAAGCCCCACCGTGTGAGAGCCGCCGGCAGCGACCATGGGGGTTGCTTGCCCCTGCCCAACATAAGCGATATTCGGTGTTATTGTGGAAGCAAAGTGCGAGCTATCTACAGTCGAGCGAATAATTGCATAGTCATCCGGTAGTTGAACGCTCACTGAAGCTCCCGTTACCCCGACAGGGAGAATAAGGCCGAAGATCAGAATGGTAAGGAATAGGGCTGGCAGACTTGCCTTCCTATACTTCGCGAAGCTACGTCCCTTATATCGACTGAACTGTCCTAATATATTCCTTATTGGCATTATTCTCTCCCTGTCATTTATTTCTTATTGTTTCTCCTGCTTCGGGCGCTGTCTATACGCTTCAATATAGCGTCGGGCACGATTATCACGGCCGAGCACAAGATCGGCTGCCAGGATAATGGAGCGTACCCTGGCTACATCCACAATGAGACAAGTGGCCCCAGCAGCAGCAGCTATGACGACAAAGGCGTTATTGAGCAGTTCGCGGTCAGGCAAGCCAAAAGATACATTGCTGGCGCCCATCGTCATGTTCACCCCCAGTTCGGCCTTAATCCGCCGGATGGCTTCTATGACTGCCACTCCGGAGGCGGGTTCCGCTCCTACCGCGAAAGCCAGGCAATCGATGACCAAATCCTCACGTGGTATACCTACCTCCTCAACTTTTTTCACTATCTTGTGGGCAACCCGCACCCTTCCGTCAGCGTCCTTGGGGACACCATCTTCGTCCTGCACCAAACCGATCACAGCAGCCCCATGTTTCTTGATCAGGGGCAGGACCCTCTTCAGGGAGTGCTCTTCACCGGTAACCGAATTAACTAACGCCTTACCCTTGTAAACCTTGAGTGTTGCCTCAAGGGCATCGGGGTTAGAACTATCAATACACACGGGTGTATCGACCGTTTCCATCACTGCCTGCACTGCCTTGGGCAACAAGGCTGCCTCATCGATGCCGAACACTCCCACGTTAACATCAATAATATCCGCTCCGGCTTCAGTTTGAGCCAGGGCTTCTTTGCGCACAATCTCCAGGTCACCGGCCTTGAGAGCCTCGGCTAGTCTTTTCTTGCCCGTGGGATTGATACGCTCACCGATAAGTACTGTGGGCTGGCTATCACCAATGATTACTTCCTTGCTATGGCTTGATACTTTTGTTTCCATCAGTCGATTCCCTCCCTTTTGCCATTTCTAATCCGGTATCTTCCCAGATAATTCGCCTGTATAAATGTTGGCTGAAAGCTGGGGCTGCCGGCCAATTCGATATAACTGACTCTGGAGGCGACAGCCTGCGCCCCAGCTCGAGATTTAAGGGAAATCAGAGCCAGCTTGGCTCCCATACCGGCAGCGTTGCCCACCTGCCGGAAGCGGTTTAGTGGTAATGGTGGCAACATTCCGACTGCCACGGCACTGGCTACATCAATGTAGGTGCCAAATGCTCCGGCAATTATCACCTGTTTGATGTCGTCTTCGGCGCAGCCGCTCGTTTCCAGAAGTGTCTGGATACCGGTGCGAATGGCTGCTTTGGCGAGCTGCAATTCTCTCACGTCACTCTGGGTGATGGTGATGGCCGGCTTTCCCTTTCGCTCCTCCTTGCTGACCAGTATGAACTCGTGCTGTCCTTTATAGGTACGAACTCGAGGTCGATTGTCTATTATCCTGCCACCCTCATCAATGATTTTGGCTACGTAAAGCTGAGCCAGTGCATCAACTATGCCCGAGCCACAGATGCCGACCGGCGGGGACCCGCCGATAGTCTGGTATTGGATCTTACCGCCATCTATGCGTACGCGTTCGATAGCTCCTGTAGCTGCCCGCATGCCGTGCTTGATATGACCACCTTCAAAAGCAGGCCCAGAGGCACAGGAGGTGGTGGTTATCTTCCCCTTATAGATTAGAGAGACCTCGGTGTTAGTCCCGATGTCCAGGGCCAAGGTTGTTCTTTTAGTCTGCCAGGCATCCGTTGCCAACAGCATGGAAACATGGTCGGCGCCAACGAAGCCGGCGATGTTGGGCAGCATGTATACGTAAGCCCCAGGGGCAATATTCAACCCCAGCTCGCCGGCCCTGATCTCTAGCGCCCGGCTGACAGCAGGTACAAAAGGAGAGAGAGCAAGTTGTTTTATCGGCAGGCGGAGGAAAAGGTGGTGCATGGCCGTATTGCCCACGACTACTGTTTCCACAATTTCTTCATGTCTGGCACCGGCTTCAGCACAGAGCTCAGTGCACAGCTCGTTGATGGCATCAACCGCCAGCTTCTGCAACTGGACACTTCCATCTGGCGACTTTACCACCCTGTTGATACGACTGATGATATCTTCTCCATAGCTAATCTGGGGGTTCATTATCCCTTTGGCGGCTAAGGTCTGTCCGTCATCCAGATCAACCAGATAACCGGCAACCTTGGTAGTGCCCAGGTCTATGGCTAATCCTAGCAGGTGGCTTTTGGGGGGCAGAATAGCTATCACCTCACTGTTACGGACTACAGCTTGGCTTTTCCAATTCCAGGACCGCAGTTGGTCGGAGATGGTGCGCAGGGCACCAGTATCAATCTTGGTGCATTGGAGCTTGTGTTGCTGGTTCAATGCCTCAAGCAGGCGGTCATCATCAGCCTGAGGGGCTTCTAGCGAGGGGGTGGCTAGCTGCAGGCGGTAGCCTCGAACTGGTGGCTCCAGGGAAACTTTTACCTCCAGTCCCTCCACCTGGACTCGCTGTGGTGTAGTCATAGACTCCGCTGGTACAGTTATCTTACAGTCGCTGGTGGGATAGGTCTGACAGGCTAGTCGCCAGCCATTCTGTAGTTCTCTTGAGTTAAATTCTTCTCGTTCTTTGGGTGTTGGTTTAGAGAGGGCACCGCTTAGAACTTGAACCTTGCATGAGTGGCATGTTCCCTTGCCGCCGCATATGTTATTGATACCGACGCCGAGTTGGCGAGCACAGTCTAGAAGAGATTCATTCTTTCGACATTCCCCTCTTCGACCTACAGGTTCAAAATCAATGGTAAAAGCAGTCATTCTCTTTCTATTTTGTTACTTTACAGTGGCAGGTTTCTTTGAGATTGCAGCGGGCACAGACTTCAGCCTGGGGTCAACTACGCAGAGTAGAACGGCAAGCTCCTTCGCCTCGGGGAAGCTTGCTTGTATTAATGGACCGCGTATCGCTTTATCCCCCTCCAGCGATATCTGGCTGCCATTCATACTGCTTACCGTATCATATCCGTAAACCACTGCCGGCTCCAGCAGGCGAGTCTTCTTGACACTGGCGAATGCTTCCTCAATCAAAGATCTGATCTCAGGCCTGACTTTGACCCCTCCCGCCAGTCCCTGCCGCCGTAGTCTGTCCGTTAGTTATTTGTAGACGCCGTATTCCTTGGCAAAGTCGACCATAGCCTTGACGTTTTCCACCTTTGCATGGTCAAAGAATGCTCCATTGCTCACGATATAACCACCACCCACGGCAGCAACATCGATGCACTCTTTCACATAATCCTTCACTTTTTGTGGCGTGCCTAGAGCCAGTAAGGCGGAGGGGACATTGCCGTACATGCAGGCAACCTTACCCACAGTTTTCTTGACCTTAGCTATATCGCTCTGGTCTATCATCCACAGAGTCTTACCCTTGGGTAAGTCCTGCATAATCTCCATGCGCGTGTTCCATTTCCCCTCAGCTGCAGGATTTGGTACCACTCCCTCAGCAATTAAGCCCATCATGACTTCTCTGAGCGTCGGCCAATAGAATTTCTTGAATTGATCCTCAGACATAAAGCCGTCGGCACCCTTATGCAGAGGCATGAATACTAGCGGCTGTCCACTCATCTTTGCCGCGCCTACCGCCATCTTGATCATGATTGGCGTCAGCCTTTCCATAGCTTCCAGGAGCTTATCCGGCTGGCGGTACATATCCAGCATTACTCCTCTGGTTCCCCGGAGCGTATCACCAATTACATCAAAAGGTGCCTTGCTATATCCACCCGCCCACAAACCCGGAAATCCGGCGGCATTTATCTCCATATTAAAGGCACCGATAGCTCCTGCCCATTTCAGGGCTTCAGCACCGGCCTCAGAAAGAGCTTTATAGGTAGCTTGAACTGGCGGTAGGCCAAAGGGTATGAAATTAAAGGCAACTCCGTATATTTCGAGTATGCCTGTGAGGGTGGGGAGCATCTGAAAACCCCCCAAGGCACCGAATACGCGCGGCAGATAGGTACTGCTGAAGAAATTAGACGGGTCATCAATTAAGGCATCGTATTCATTCGCCTTCATGTATTCACCTTCATTGGCCTGATATGATTGCTCAGGCGGGACCCCGTGACCTGGCCAGGAATATAGCTTGTAGTCAAGGATGTCATATACTTTCCCCGGACCAGGCCCGACTACTCCGATATGGGAATCCGGTGCAAAGTCCATTATGAATTTCTTAAATGCCGTGCAGCATTTGTCGTAGTCATACATCACTTCTCGAGGAGTAAATCCGGCATTATAAACTGGGAAAAAGCTAGGAATTACAAAGACCGGCACCCGGTCGGGCAACTTCTTCATTTGAATGGCGTCTTTTATCCTGGTTATTCTTTCCTTGTAAGCTTTCTCAGCCTGAGGGCTTTGGAATTTAAGGTCGTTCCCCTGTGGATCCTTTGGTGACATCCACCTGGCAAATAACGCCTCCTGTTTCTCATCTGAGGACATCTCTTCCCATTGTTTTTCCATGTTATTGCCTCCTGTATATTATCTGTTGAGGGATTACTATTTTACGCCTGCCCATTTCTTAGCCAGGGTGACTCCGGCCATAGCATCCTTGCCATAGGCATCGGCGCCGGTATACTCTCTAACCTCTTCAGTAATCTGACCGCCGCCAATCATGACATTTACCTTGTCTCTCAGGCCGGCGGCTTTTATGGCATCTACAGTTTCCTTCATGGAATCAAAAGCCAGCGTTAAAAAGCCGCTCAAGCCAACAATGGGGGCGCCGGTTTCCTTTATCTTATCAACGAACTTCTGCCCCGGCACATCCACGCCGAGGTCATGTACCTCGAAGCCGCTAACATCGAGCATGAAGACGACAATGTCCTTGCCGATGTCATGTATATCCCCGGCAACAGTGCCGAACACAATCTTGCCCAGCTTCTTACTCTCTCCCGTCGTGGTTAGCTTTGGCTTAACCAGTTCAGTTACCGACTTCAGTATCTCGCCGGAATACACCAGGTCAGGTATAAAGTACTCGCTGCTGGCAAAGCGACTGCCCACGATTTCCATGCCCTTTCTCGCATCTCCCAGGATCTTGAGTGGGTCTTCGCCTGCGTTCAGCCTGTCCTTCACAATCTTGATAGCCTCTTGCTCTTTCAAATCAGCCAAGGTATTCACTAGGTCTTCAGCCATTTTTACTCCCTCCTTTACACGTATTGAACTCTATGTTCTACTAGTGTCAATGTTATTATGAAAACGAATTATAACAACCGTACAATAATTCCTCTACCTATTGGTCGCAAACTGACACTCATTGGCAGTTAGCCGTTTACTAATGATGCAATGCTGGCAATATTGAGTGCTTGAATCAAAGCAGCTCTAGGCTCCTATCGCTTATATCATCACGGTTCCGCCATCAACGTATATAATCTGTCCGGAGATCATATCCGAGGCAGCTGAGGCTAAAAACAGGACTGCCCCCACCGGATCAGTTCGTTCCAGACGCTGGTGAATAGACTGTTCCCCGGTGGCAATCTCGAATACTTTGTCACTATCCGGCTGGGCTAGACTGGCTTCAGTAGCCACATATCCCGGGGCAACAGCGTTGACATTAATGCCCGAGGGGCCCAGAGCTCTAGCCAGGGCGTGAGTTAGTATGTAAACCGCTCCTTTGGTGCAGGAATATGGCAAAAATAGTTGAGCCGCCGGAACTCTGGCAACATTAGATGCGATATTGATAATCTTGCCCTTTTTCTGTTTTGTCATCAGGGGAGCTATGGCCTTGCAGACTACCCATGTTCCTCTTACATTCACTACAAACATCTGGTCCCACTCCTTCACAGACCAGGAATCCCAGGGTTGGGCGCTAACTCCGTACCATATAGCAGCATTATTGACGAGGATATCGACTCGGCCATATTGCTTGATGACCTTCTCGGCTATCTTTTCCCCGGCATCCTCGTGCGAGATATCAGCCTCCATGATTGCCACCTCCCCGCCTTTTGCCTTTACCTCGCCGACCGTGCCCTCAGCCCTCTTTAAGTCAGTAGTAGTTAATAGTAGCTTGGCTCCTGCCTCGGCAAATGTTAAGGCGAAAGCTTTTCCCATACCACGACTGGCTCCTGTTATAATGGCAACTTTGTCCTTCAATACTCCTGACATATCTCCCTCCTTTTAATTTCTCAGTCTGCTCATACAAAACAGTGTAATGTGGTAAACTCAAGCTTGATAATGCGAACTACCCACATAACCTTTGACATTCCCCTTTTCAAATTCCTCCAGGATAATTTCGGTGGCTAACATAGCTGTTTCCATAATAACACAGCCTTCTGTGATTCCCAGGAATTCCGCACCGGTGTCAGCGCGTGTCAAGTCCCACGCTTTTCCAAAAAACTTCCTCTGGACATCTTTGCAGAGCAGCGAATTATATTTATGGTAATACTTGGTTAAAAGAGCATTTCGAACGGTAGCACAATTCTCGCGGAAACCGGCCTCATCGAAGGTCTCCCGTTGAATTCCCAAAGCCAAGCCAACTA
>Ga0255055_10003206_pt1 | contig 11129 bp, 9 predicted proteins | sample JV7_2_27_MG_FD_188633 | JGI IMG/M metagenome (GOLD analysis project Ga0255055, IMG submission 188633) | Seawater microbial communities from Jervis Inlet, British Columbia, Canada - JV7_2_27 | ecosystem: Environmental > Aquatic > Marine > Inlet | place: Canada: British Columbia | collected... | reverse complement strand
ACGGGTTCTTTTCGAGTCCCAGCGAGAACGCTTCGACTGACTTGTCGTACTGGTCCGCCAGGAAGAGCACTTCACCCACCCTAAACAGGTCGATGGCAGGCATTTCCGGGGCGCGGATCATGATCGAGTCGTACATCAGCATTGCACGATCCGTGTCGCCGCTCTTGTCGAGCGCATCCGCCAGCCCCATCAGCGCCTGGGGGTCGTCGGCGCTGATCTCGGTGCGATAGCGTTCGTACCAAACCGCCGAGGAATCCCACCGGTCCGCCATGCCGTGAGTGATGCCAAGGTTGAACATGGCCGTCTCGTAGTTGTCGGTACGCGTCGTGTCCTCGTTCCCGAGTGAGACGACCTCGCGGAAGTAGTGGATCGCGCTGTCCACGTCACCTTCGTTCCCGAAGATCCTGGCGAGGTAGTACGGGGTCAGGTTGTCCTGGTCCCATATGGAGTACGCCAGCCTCAGGACTGCCTTCGCACCATCGAACGCGCCATCGCGCATGGAGTCCATCGCCATGTTCATGGCCGGCACCCACAGAGACTGCCGGTAGAACTTGATGTCCTCGGTGCACTGAGGTGCCAGCTGCTCCGCCCGCGTGAACGTGGAGTCGGCACCCACGAGGTCATTCTTGATCGTGTAGTAACGCCCGAAGAAGTACCACACGGCAGGGTTCTCCTCCTGTCCGCGGGAAACTGCGTCGTTGAGCGTACGCAATGCGTCGCCCATTAGCCGCTCCCTCTTGACCGGATCTGCCTGGTTGCCAGCGCCATCCAGGTACGTCACGGCACTGCTCACCAGGAAGTGCCCCGTGCTCAGTTCACAGTCTGGGCGCCTAAACCCCTGCGCCTCAGCGCTCGTGCTCGCCAGAGCGACTGCCATCGTCAATCCCACCGCCAACACCGAATGTCTCATCCCTCGCTCCTTTATTCGCTCGTACTGCCTTTTGCGTTCCTGTCCACCATGATCGCCTCAGCGAGCCGCTCAGCCTCCCTCGCGATCTCCAGCGCCGGACGTCCCAGAGCATCACCCGCGGCGATCACATCTTCGTATTCCGGCTTCAGAAGGGTGCCGGAAGGACCCTCTCTCACCTTTATTCTTACCCTGACGCCGTCCTCAAGCTCCACAGATATCTCGTGTCTAGGTAATGTCGAACGTAAAGTTCGCCAACGACGGACACCAGCGGTGGTGCTGTTCTCAAACAGCGCCGTGATCACCGCTTCCGATCGCTCCAGCGGTGCCAACGCTTCTACCCGCACACTCACGCGGCCCTTCTTGCCGCACGTGGGCCAGGTCTGACAATCCACGGCACCTGCTGCAAACAGAGAGGCACGAAGCGGCTCAACGTACTCGGGTGCCAGATCGTCAATGTCAGTGGCAATTACCTCGACCATACCAGCTTCTTGCGACTCCTCAGCCACTATGAGTCGCAGCACATCCGGGTACCCCTTCGGATCGTGACTCCCAGCGCCCCAACCGATCGCTTGCGGCCGCCACGAACTCGGCGGAACCCCTCGAGACAACACCTTCAGTAGCACCGCGCCCGTCGGCGTCGTCGCCTCACCGATCACGGGGCCGCCCGACGTGACCTCGATGCCTTCGAGGAGCTGAATCGTCGCAGGTGCCGGAATGGGAAGTTTGCCGTGTGCCGTGTCGACCCATCCGTTTCCCACGGCGACCGGGAGATTGTAGATCGCATCCACACCCAGCCGCTCGAACCCCTCGACGGCTCCCACGATGTCGAGCACTGCATCTACGGCTCCGACCTCATGCAGATGGACCTTCTCAGGCGCCACACCGTGGACTCGTCCCTCCGCCTCACCGACCAACTCGAACGCACGTATAGCCGTCGATCGCACGCTCTCGGACACATCTGCCTGACCGACGATCTCGATCAGTTCACCCACGTGCCGCCCGTGCCCTCCGGTCTCGGCTTCACTGATGTCAAACTCGATCTTCGTCGCGCATACGCTGCAGCGGGTCACCGTGCTGCTCGAGACTCCCACCGAAGGGAAGCCTACCCGTGCTGGCAGCGATTCCAGCCATGACAACTCAAGCCCCGCGTCGAGCAAGGCGCCAAGTGTCATGTCTCCGCTGATCCCTGCAGCGGGATCGATAATCGCTATGCGCATTCTTCAGATGACCCCAAACCTGTAATTATCGATGCTCAAGACCGATATAGCCACCCCGCTCCCGTGTTGAACAGCACCACGGATTCGTCGCGCGAAATCTCGCCCTTGGCGAGAAGCTTCTCGAGGGCAGCCAGGGTTGCTCCACCCTCCGGACAGGCGTCGACACCCTCCAGTTTCGCGATCCGATGCGCGTCCGCTTCGAGAGTCTCGTCACTCACCGCTTCGGCAGACCCGCCGGTCTCCCTGATCGCACGGAGCACAATGAACCCACCGAGGGGACCCGGCACCCGCAATCCGAATGCGACGGTCCACGGATCCTGCCACACCTCAGTCTTCTCACTCCCCTCCTCGAAGGCCTTCACGACCGGAGCGCATCCCGTGGACTGGACCGTGTACAGGCGCGGAGCCTTGCCGGAAACCCAGCCGGCCTCAATGAGGTCACGAAAGGCGATCCACATACCGATCAGGCCGGTACCGCCTCCAGTGGGGTAGATGATGGCGTCGGGCATCTTCCAACCCATCTGTTCGGCGATCTCGAGACCCAGCGTCTTCTTTCCCTCGATGCGGTACGGCTCTCGCAGCGTGGAGACATCGAAAGCGCCGTGCTCGTCCGCATAGGCACGGGCTGCTTTTCCGCAGTCACCGATGTGTCCATCCAGCGTGCGGAGGTTGGCACCAAACATCTGCATCTGCTCCAGGATCCTTGGCGGTGTCGTTTTCGGGGCCCACACGTTGATGGGAATCCCCGCACAACCGGCATAGGCGCTCATGGCAACGCCGGCGTTCCCGGCCGTGGGTACCGTGAAGGCCTGGGCGTTGCCTGCCTTGGAGAGCGTGACGGCTGCCGACATCCCACGTGCCTTGAACGATCCCGTTGGATTCGTGGACTCGTCCTTGATCCACAGACGCTCCATGCCCAATTCCCTGCCCAAGTTTGGCAGTGGAAGTAGCGGTGTGCATCCCTCCCCCAGGGTCACCGGCTCCTCACCCTCACTGATCGGCATCCACTCCCGATAGCGCCACATGTTGAACGGGCGCTCGAGCATGAGATCCTTCACGCCGGGCTTGGGTTTGGTGTCATAGCGGACGAGCCACGGCATGCCGCAGTCGGGGCAAACAGTTGGAAGACCCTCCGCGTCACTCTCCGCGGAGCAGTTGGAGCAGACCAACGACCAATGCTTCGTCATGTGCGTACACTCTCGAGTATTCGGTCAGCGAGCTTCAGTGAGAAGCCGGGGAGCGCAGCGATCTCTTCTGGCGTCGCGAGACGCACCCCGGCGAGACTGCCGAAGTGTTCGAGAAGTTGCCTGCGCCGCTTCTCTCCCACTCCAGGAATGTTCAGGAGTTCGGACGTGATCGTCCGCTCCGTTCGACGCTTGCGACTGTACGTGACTGCAAACCGATGCGCTTCGTCCCGGGCACGCTGCAGGAGCCTGAGCGACGGCGATCGTGCGGGCAGTCTGAGGCTGCGCGATTGCCCCGGAAGAAAAACCTCTTCCTCCCTCTTCGCCAGGCTGGCGATGGGAAGGTCCGTGAGCCCCACCTGCTCCAGAACCTCTCGTGCTGCGCTCAGTTGCCCCTTTCCTCCATCGATCACCATGAGATCGGGAATCGGTTTGTCCTCGTCGATTCGTCGGGAAAGAAACCGCGTCACAACCTCCCTGATGGCGGCGTAGTCGTCGGGCTGCCCCTCCTGCCCCTCGTGCCCCTTGATCTTGTACCGCCGATACTCGCTCTTCTTCGGCCTCCCGGCTTCGAACCAGACGAGAGAACCCACGGTATCCCGGCCCTGATTCGTCGAGATGTCGATGCAGACGAACGCTCTCGGCACTGTCGTGAGCCCGAGGTCCCGCCCGAGTGCATATACCGGATCCTCCGCGCGTTCATCGGTCTCGAGCGCCTCGATCTTGAAGCTCTCGAGTAGGTGCCGAGCATTCTGATCGGCCAGAGCGACGAGTCGCTGATTCACCCCACGCTTCGGGACAATCCAGTCTCGAGCTGGCTCAAGCGCTGCAAGGGTTTCGAAGTCTTCGGGCACGAACGGAATCACGACACGGCGCGCCCGTTCCTCCACTACCAGATAGTGTTGTACCAGGAAACGGCTCAGGATCTCCGCATCGTCCGTCTCCAATAGGTTCTCGAAGAAGCGCTGATCCCGCGCCACCACCTTCCCGTTCCGCACGCGGATCACGACACCGACGGCATCGTCCCCATCGCGCGCAAGTCCGATGGCGTCTGCGTCACGGCCGCCGACGATCTCCACCGTTTGCGGCTGTTCCAACTGCTCGAGCCAGCCCAAGGAGTTGCGGATCTCCGCGGCCCGCTCGAACTGCAGTCGCTGGGACGCCTCCTCCATGCGTTCTCTGAGTCGGGATCGCACTGCAACCGTCTTGCCCTCGAGGAATGTCACGACGTCGTCGATCATCACTCGGTACTCCGCTTCACTCTGGTATCCAACGCAGGGTGCCAGGCAGCGGTGAATGTGATAGTCGAGGCACGGCCGATCGGGAGCTTCGCGAAGGAGTGCGTAGTGACAGGAACGAACCGTGAAGATGCGACGGATGATCCTGAGGGTGCGACGCAGAACGCCAACGTCGGTATATGGGCCGAAGAAGCGCGCGCCCTCGATGTCGAGGCGGCGCACGACCAGAACACGCGGGAATGGCTCTCTGAGGGTGACCGCGATGCGGGGGTAGCTCTTGTCGTCCCGCAGTTGGAGGTTGAAACGCGGACGATGCTCCTTGATGAGGTTGTTCTCGAGCAGCAGGGCCTGCGACTCGGACGGAACCACGATCGTGTCGAGATGATGGATGAGCCGGCGCAGCATGCGGTTCTTCGGACTGTGCGAATGATCTGCAGTGAAGTAGTTGCGCACGCGCTTGCGCAGCCGCTTGGCCTTGCCCACGTACAACACCTCGCCGTCCGTACCCTTCCACAGATAGACGCCGGGCTCATCAGGGAGAGAGGCGAGGTGGCCAGCGATGGTTTCGGGGATCGGGTCAGGCATGGAATATCAAGTATCGAATGTTGAATATCGAATACTGAAGTCTGAAGCTCTGAAACCTCTTCGGCCTGTCAATGCAGTCCTGGACGTCCGACTTGCAGACTTCACTATTCAACATTCGAAATTTGATATTGAACATTCGATATTCTATCGCCTGGCGATCAACCGCCGTCCGTCCGGATGCCCCAGACCCACGGTCAGCAGGCCGTAGACTAGCCCGAAGGCTGCCAATCCAGCCCCCGCCGATGCCCACGGCGGCGCTGTGACGATGCGGTCGACAATCGCAATAGCGACGAACGCTGCCGGCACGGTCGCAGCGATCGAGAGCGCGATGGCCCGGTGCTCCACCACGCCGAGTATCCGGCCGACCCTGCGGGTCAGCGCGGTGAAGTTGAGGCCCACATTCACGTAGGCGCCTATTGCGGCCCCGAGGGCGATGCCCGCTGGGCCGAGACGCTGCATCAGGAAGTATGCGGAACCGGCTGCCACGACGACCTGCAGCACGGCGATCCGTACCGGTGTCCTTGTGTCGCCGAAGGCATAGTGGCCCGATGCGAACAGCTTGATGGATGATTGTGCCGGGATCCCAATAGCGTAGGCCGCGAGGACGCCACCGGCAATCATGGTCTGTGTCGAGCCAAATGCGCCGGTCTGGAAGAGCCCACCGATGATCTCCTCGGACAGTGCAGCGAACGCAACGGCCGCAGGAATTGTGAAGTACGCGACACGCCGAACCCCTCCGGCCAGTTTGGACCTGAGAACCGTTGGGTCGTTGACCGCCACATCACGGCTCATCTCCGGGAGCGCCACGGCGGCAACGCTCACTCCGAAGAGCGAAACCGGCAGGATGGCGACGAGCTGTGCGTAGCCCAGGATCGCGACTGCACCGGTGCCGAGCAGGGAAGCCAGCTGCGTGTCGATGACGCTGGAGATTTGATAGGCGCCAGCACCAAAGACGACCGGAATCCAGGCGCGGAGGACCTTGCGGACACCAGGGGTGTCGAGTTTCAAGCCCCACGAGAAGCCGCCGGCCAGTCGCAGCGTGGCTGGCAGCTGTACGACGAGTTGCAGGACGCTTCCCGCGAGTGCGCCGAAAGCCAGAGCAACGATCAACCGTGCCTCGAGCAGGACACCACCCAGCGTCACCAGCGTCGCAATCTGCGCGATGTTCCAGAGCGATGGGGCGGCGTAGGCGAGGAAGAACTTTCGGTGGGTGTTGAGAACGCCAAGGCACCATGCCGACAGGATCATGATCCCGGCCATGGGAAACATGATCTGCACCAGAGTCACCGTCAGGTCTCGCTTGTCCCCCGAAAACCCTGGTGCCACGAAACCCGTGATGATTGGTGCGAGGACGATGCCGAGCAATGCGGCTACGGCGGTCACGAGGACGAGGAGCGAGGCGATTGTGCCCGAGAGCGACCGGGCGTCCTCGGTGTCACCGCGTTCGATCATACCGGCATACACCGGAATGAACGATGCCGAGAGCGTCCCCTCCCCGAGCAGGTTGCGAATCACGTTGGGGATCCGGAGTGCCGCCCGCCACGCGTCGGCTGCTGGACCATCTCCGAAGTAGTGAGCGAACACCCGCTCACGCACGAATCCGAGAACGCGCGCAATGAGGATTCCAGCGCCCACATGAGCCGCGAGGCGGCCCTGTGACCGCGGCATCGCTGTCACGCCTCCGGAGGCTCGAGCCGCTTCGGTGGCTCCGAGACTTGGCTTGTGTCGATGAGACGCTGCAGGTACTGCAAATCTTCACGCACCTCGCGGACGTTTTGCGACAGGTCGTCCACCTCGTCCTCGAGGTTCAGAAGCCGCTTGGCGAGCAGCTCCATGCGTTCGTCTTTCTCTTCGATGAGGGGTGGTTGTGTGCCGCGATTGCGCCGGAGGAAAGGTGCATCGAAGACCACGGCGAGCACTGGGATGAGGAGAGCAAGTATGAGGACGGCGAACGCGGCAGACCAAAGCATGCGCGATTCTACGATGCGCCCGAGTCGGGATCAAGAGAGGGAAGCGAATCCTCGATGGTCTCGAGCACCGCGTCGAGAAAAGCAGGCCCGTACCGAATGAGGTAGGCCACGACATTGAACACCCGCTCCTGCGGCTTGCCGAGCGGGAAGAGGTTGTGACGCGCCTTGGCCAGCTGTTGGACAACGATGTCGTTCTGCTTCTTGAGATGTGTCACGATCCGCTTCTCGATATCGGCAACACCAGAAAGCGCAGAGTTCTGAGCTGCTTGCACGGGCTTCCTCAACGTGGGATCGACCCGCTCCGCTGTCTCCCGCAGCCGTTGGTACTCGCTGCCGAGTGTCCTTCGAAGGGCAGTCATGGCCTGAGTGGCCTCCTCGGGCATGTCTGCCAGGACGAGAGAAGCTTCCAATTGGCCTTCCTGCGCACGGAGGTCGTCTGGGGAAATTCCGTACTTCTCGAGCACCTTGGTGACACGGGTCTCCATGACGCGACCGGACCAACGGGGGAATGGAATCTGAGGGAATACATCCAGTCGGTCGTAGATCGGACGCGACTGCGGCAGATAGCGCAGCTCACCGGGTCCCGCAACGTAGGCCAGAGTCGGTAGCAGCGCGGCTTCCATCACGGGTCTCAAGAGGACGTTGGGTGAAAGGCGCTCCGGAGCCGTCGTGGCAACATCCTCGAGTTCCTGGAGGGTCCACACCTCGCCCGACCGCCTCGCCGCGAAACCGTTCCGGTCGAACAGCAAACGATCGCGGCCTAGCGCTCCCTCGATCATCACGGGCGTGGCTCCGTCTCCTACCGGGACGGGAACGGGCTTCCCGGCACTTTCCAGTTCGACGGCACGAGCAGCCAGCGCATCGTCGAGATCGGCTCCCTGTTCAAGGGTTTGGATGAGGAACGGTGCCATTGCGCGCTTCGCGGCCGTATGGGTGGGACAGAACACCACTAGGCCGTACGGTCCCATGATCTCGGCGATGGCCCCGGCAAACGCCGTCGCAAGATCGCAGTCGGGGCGGTAGTGCTGCGTGACCCACTCGAGCACGTTGGATCGAAATTCAGTCTCCGGTGTTTGGGCACTGTATGTGGCGATGATTTCGTCGACCTGAGGCCCAAGAGCCTCTCGGAACAGTGGGAGCGACGGTGCGTCCGCGCCGCGCTCTCGCAGCGAGAGCCGCTGGACCTCGTTCGCCATTGTCAGGAGGTAGACATGATTCGCTTCGGCGAAGTCGTGATCGTCACCCCCAACCCAGAAGACGGGAACCACAGGTCGATTGGCCGTACGCTCGATGGAACGAGCAAGAGCCACGGTCGTGAGCGCCTTGTAGATCGTGAAGAGCGGTCCAGTGAGTACTCCTGGTTGCTGACCAGTCGTGACGCAAAGCGCTTTGTCATTGAACAGCTGATCGAGACGCTTCCGAGCAGGCCCCTCGGCGAGGAATGCCGGACGAAGACCAGGGTCGAGGGCCCGGTCACGTCTGGTGATCAGACTGGGGAGATCGACGGTAGGGTACATTCCCAACGGCGTCGATTCGAGTTTGACTGTCACCGTTTCTCCCCGAAGAGGATCACTCTCGACGAAGTCTCCGTGAGGGGCTGACCCTGGTAGTCTCCCAATGGTCGCTCAACATCGAGCCCGGCGTCACACATCATCGCTTCGAGTTCCCCTGGTGAGTACAGGCGGACACGCTCGATGAAGCTTCGGCCAGCGGCCACGAGTCGAATCTCCTTGATCACGAAGCGCTGGTCAGGAGTAATGCTCCGCTCGACGGCCACCTGCTCATTGTCCAAGTGGGCATGGTCATGCGGCACCAACGATCGGCGAATGGCCTCGGCATTCAGGTAGTCGAGGACGAACGTACCTCCGCGTCTGAGCGTTGCTGCCGCACCACGAAGGACTGCTGCATGCTGCTTGTCGTCGGCGAAGTAGCCGAAACTGGTGAACAGGTTGACCACGACGTCGAACGATGCCTCTCCGAAAGGGAGACGGCGCATGTCCCCTCGCACCAACGCGACGCTTTCGTCTCCATTCCGATGTCGTGCCCGGTTGAGCAGTGGCATCGAGAGGTCGAAGCCCACCACATGAGCACCAAGGTCTCGGAACAGCGCCGTATGACGTCCTGGCCCGCAGGCGAGGTCCAGGAGTGTGCGCCCGCGGAGTTCCGTGTGGCGCGCGATGAGCGCGGTGAGCTGTGCTGCGTCATCGTCGTCGCGGTGGGGATAGAGGCGCAGATACTCCTCACCGAACCACTGCTCGAACCACTCGGTCACGATCCCCTGCCCTTGTGGTAGGGTTCGCCGCGAAGAATGGTGCACGCCCGGTAGAGCTGTTCCAGCAGCACGAGTCGTGCAATCTCGTGAGGCAACGTCATTGAAGACAGGCTGATGATCCCCTCCGATTTGCTGAGCACCGCCTCATCGACTCCGTGGGCCCCTCCAATGACCAACGCCACGTCGCGAGCGTCCGCCCTCCATCGCTCGAGCGTAGTCGCCAGCTCCTCGCTACTGTAGGCCCTGCCCGTTCTCGTGAGCGTGTACAGGCGGCTCCCCGAGGGTATCAGTCGGAGCAGTGCCTCGCCCTCGATGCGTCGCGATTGGACTGCGTCGCGGTCCGATTTGCCTGATTCACGGGCTTCCTGAATCTCGAGCTTTTGATACCGACGAATGCGGGTTGCGTAATCGTCGCACAGGCCGCGAGCCACCGCGTCTTTGAGCCGTCCGACCGCCAGAATCTGCAGACGCATCAGTCTTCAGATGGGCCCAGGAGTTCCGTGACGTCTGCCACCGCTGTGTCGAGGGCTGTCTCGACCGCATGCCGACCACGTTCCCAAATGACGTCGAGCTGCGATACCAGTGGCTCCGGAGCGGTTGCCGGCCACAGGTGCCGAAGCTTCACGGCATCCTTCTCCGTGACTACAACGTAATCAACGTCCCGGGCCGCATGGCGTAAACGAAGGATGTCGCGCTCACCGTACCAGTGATGATCGGGGAAAGGCAGCAACTGCACTTCTGCGCCAAGCTGCCGGCACTGAGCGGCGAAGCTATCGGGGTCGCCGATACCTGCGCTCACCAGGAGCCGTGCCCTCCCGACGTCATGCGCCGGAATGCTCTCCCCACTCAGAAGGCCACGAAAGCCAACCACGCCAAGTCGTGCCAGGGCAAGCGGGGCTCGTGGGACCGTCTCGTGAACGCGCTGGGCCACCTGGTAAGCGGTCTCTCGGGTCGCTCGTTTCCGAGTAATGATGACGAGGTCCGCACGCCGCAGGGCGTTCCAACCTTCCCGCCACGGCCCGGCGGGGAGCGTCCAACGTACGGCACGGCTCGATTCGGCACTGACGACCGCGATGTTCAAGTCTCGGCCGACGTCGAGCCGCTGGTAGGCGTCGTCCAGCACGAGCACCCTGGCTCCCTGCTCCGCTGCCTCTCGGGCTGCAACAAGTCGGTCGGGCCTCTCCACAACCACGGCATCCGGGGTTCGAAGCCGATGGACATCACCCTCATCGCGGCCGTAGCCTCGGAGAACGATGCCAGGCCTCAGGCCCCGAGACGCGTAGTACTGGGCAATCCACGTCGCGATCGGCGTCTTGCCCGAGCCACCGACGGTCAAGTTTCCCACGGCAATGGTGGGAACCAGAGGAATCTCCGAAGGCAGGAGACGGACGGCGTACGCTTTGGCCCGCGCCGCCGAGAGAAACCGATACAGATAGGCCGGCGGGATCAAGATGAGTCGTAGGAGGCGGGCGCCCGGCGACCGGCGTGCCCAGAGCCAGCGACTCACGATCAGCATCGTGCGTCGTCCTCGGCTTGCTCGAGGGCGGCTTCCAGCTGGCGTTGCCCTTGCTCCAACACCGTGCCACTCGGTACACCCACGGGTTGGCCGTATACCACTCGTACCGTGGCAAACGGTCTGGGTATTAGGAATCCGTCCCACGACCGCGCCCGCCAGGACGAGGAGGCCGTGACACCGATGGGGACGATCGCTGCACCGGAATGACGAGCGGCTGCCACGGCACCGGGCTTGGCC
>Ga0255055_10003205_pt1 | contig 11130 bp, 17 predicted proteins | sample JV7_2_27_MG_FD_188633 | JGI IMG/M metagenome (GOLD analysis project Ga0255055, IMG submission 188633) | Seawater microbial communities from Jervis Inlet, British Columbia, Canada - JV7_2_27 | ecosystem: Environmental > Aquatic > Marine > Inlet | place: Canada: British Columbia | collected... | reverse complement strand
TAACTTTTTGAGGTCCAAGCTTGATATCGTCACGATTAAGTCTAGCAGGATCAGCACAAGGAAGAGGAAAACTTATAGCTTTAAGCCAAACATCCAATCTTACTTGTGGATTTCCTTTGTCATCTTTGGAAAGATATTCTCCTACTTTTTGATCTATCTTCAGCTTTTCAAGCTCTTCTTTTGTAGGATTTACACCTATAACTGCAAAGTTAACGAGACCGGTGTAAAGCTGCCTCGATTTAACTACTTCTTTTTCACTCTTATTTCCAGTAAAAGCCATTTGTATGTAAGTTATTAAGATTAAAGAAAAGAAAGGCTACTTAAGTAGTAGCCTTTTTAAATATGGATTGAATTGGTATATTACGCTTCTACTTCCTCGTATTCAAGATCAGCTGGAGCCTCAACCTCTTCACCCTTAACAACCTCATACAGTGCAATACCTTCACCTTCTTCAACAGGTTCCATGTAACCTTCTTCACCTTCAATTATATCCTGTACGTCAGTAACATAAACAAGATCAAGAAGTTGGTTTACGCTGAAAAGAGCATCTTCATCATCAACCGCTGACTTGTCTTCATTCATTTCAGGTATTTCAATAATACCAGCTTCCACAAGGCGTAACATCAAATAGTGATGTGTGAATAGTGCACTTTTATCAGCCTCTCCTTTCTTACAGAAGGTGTTTGCCTTCTCATGCTTTTCTGGAGTGATTGCAAGAGCAACACTTTTAGCAATACCTTCTTTGTTAGGATCAATGATGACCGCAACGGAATGGTTTTGTAAATCATACTGTTCCATATAGTTATCCGAGAAACGGAACTCATGTGCAACAGATGGAATAAATGGCTGACCCTCTTTTTCTGCTTTTGCTCTGCCACTTGTTGATAAATAAGGTCGGAACTTAAAGTTAAAGTTCTGTCCTTTTGAAACGCCACTAGTCTTTCGTACAAATTTTTCTTTTACAACAGCAGCATTCTTGAAATTAAAAGCCATAGCTTAGAATTTAATAGTTAAAAATAATTTAAGTAAGTTCTTTTGAATCTTCCTGAAAGGATTACTAAGGTAATACATAGTTATGTAAATACCAAACATAGCAACATCTTTCTGCGCCTTTTATTAGATGCTATAATACTCTCGAATGTTTTCATCTACTAGCCTTAAGCTATTTGGTATTACCATATCATCAAACATACCAATAGGACTTCTACCAGTAGAGTTATTAAAACTTGTCTCAAACTCATAGGTAGGATTATCGCCTGTACCTGTAACTCTAGTGAAATAAACATTATTTGACTTACTTTCTAGACCTATCTTCCCTAACTTCTTTCCATTGGTAAGTAAGGCTTTGAATTGATTACCATCTACATCAGTCTCTAAAATAATATGACCTAGAATATAAATGATTAAATCTGGCCGTAAGGAGTAGGATAAAACATTTAAAGCATAGAAATCTTTAGCAAATATATACCATTGATCCCAACTTAGATTACGAACTTGAAGCATCTCTTTATCATTCATTGATCCATTGATAGTATCAATGATTACTCTTTTGAACTGCGGATTGCTATTAACCCATCTAATTAGACCGGGTTTTGCTTTAGCACCCTCTCCAGAATCCAACATTCTGTCAGCAGTAAGAGGTTTCTCCCAAGTACTAGTAAATAAATTTACACCTTCCTTCCATCCTAACTTTTGATAAGGAAAATTAAGACGCTTACCATCACAATTGAAGATTACAGTACTTTTTGAATCAATACCCTCATAATCTTTTGGTAATGCTTTAACATATTCTTTAGTACATTCACTATCAGGAGGAACAATTATACTATTTGTCTTTCCACCTCCAGGTTCTCCTAGAATATAAACTATTTCAGCCATGTTAATGTCTTTTTACAATTTGGACAATCTAAATTTTTAAAATCACCTATATCACCACCTCGTGTTATAGGTGCTGTTGTAATTGTAATCTCAGAATCAGTATATTGAATACCTTGTTTACAATACCAGCAAGTTTTCTCTCTTATCTTTTCTTTTACCTCCTTCTTTACAGTCTTTGCCATTTTATTTTATACTTTCTGCTATGATACCTATTATTGTTAATATTAGCATTATTGCTATTACTATGAAGGCTCCACCCCAAAAAGGAGCAGTTACCCACCACCAAGACCAATTAATAGTCCCTATTAGTTTTAAAACTACAAAGGCAATACCTAGAAGTCCTACTACTCCTATACCTCTTGAATTACTTGAATTTTTACTCATAACTAAATTGGTTTTATTATTTGAATGTTAGTATTTAAAATTTCTTTGTAAAGACTGCTATCAGCCTTAATTTGTTCTCTAGTGAATATTTCACAGAAATGTCCACATTCACCTATAAATCTGAGAGCAAGCTCAACATTACCGGCTCCATCTCTATTCTTTAGAATAAATAAAAATCTACCACGACCATGAAGTTTAGCAACATCATAACCCATGTAGGATTTAATATTGTACACTTCAGGATCAAATCCAGCATAGACAAGATCAGCATCCTCAAAAGTATTTCCAGAATCCTTAAAGTCTTCTCTCTCCGGACGTAACTCTTTATACTTCTGTCTTTGTATATCAGACTTACCTCTATTGAACTGACTAACATTAACATAGCTAGTACCATAGAAATCTCGACCCTCTACACAAAAGTCAGAATGTTTGTCAATATTATCTTTCTTATTAAGTAATCTTGAACCTTTCTCACTTGATTCATGTTCTCTTCTAATTTTGCCTATATGATCTACTAAAACCAGATGAATGAATTTATTACTACTAGGAGCATATATTCTTTCATATCTGTATCGTCTAGGATCATCTTTACCGTGTGGATTCTCTTCTAATAGAGGTTCATCCGGATTAGATACATCTCTATACTTTATTTTCCCTATACTTTTACGATACTTAGAAGTCCATATGGCCATTTGTGTAGGATAAGCTTTACCCTCATGTATCCTTACATAGTCTTGTAATCTCTCTATGAACTCTTCAGTTTTTAGAAAAGCTGCATACATATTATCACTTAATCTATTCTCCAGTCCACCTCTTGAAAGTAACTCATTATAGTCTGTGATAATTCCAAACTTAAGATACATATATAAGGCACTAAGTTTTACAAGTTTTCTCTTCTTAGAAATTTCTAATGACCAATAATCTATCATATAATCGAAGTCTGTTAAACCTTCTATGATAGACTCAATAGGACTGATAACATAAAAGAAATCTGCAAAAGATGTTTTACCAACACCAGAATCTGCACCTAATAAGTCATAACGACCAGCTTGAATACCACCAAGATATTTATTCATTCTAGGTAGTTGAGGCACTGGAATACCAGCATATTCTCCTTCTCTACCTCTATCTATTTCTCTCTTTACCTCATCAAAGTATCCCATATTAGAGTTCTCTACCTAAATCCTTAAAATCTTCATCATCTAGATCAGCAGCAGTCCAACCTTCACCTATGATATATTTATCTATCTTCATAGGATTAAGTTCTTCTGACCTCATCATCTCTGCCACTTTCTTTGTCTTTTCAACGATAATTCTATGCTTTATCATATCTCCACCAATACGTTTATGGTAAATCTTAGCGAGAGCAGGTTTATCAACTGATGTTGTTAGCTGCTTTTTACCATGTATTATGAAGAATGGAATATACACTGCTATTATTTCTTTTAGTGCTCCAACTTCATCATCTATTAGTATCTGCTCACTGAATAGGGGAGTTGTAACGAACTCCCCCATATATAGCTTGTCAGCATTAGGATTAGTATGCATTAGATAACCTCTATCAACTAGGTCTTCTATAGACTTCATACTGAATGCACCTACTTCTTTCTGGTACAAAGTTAAATTCTTTTCGTCTCGATGATAAATCATCCAGAGAAAACCAAACTGATTCATCGTTATCTTCTTATCAGCTAGGAATCTTATGTATAAATTAAAATTTGGAATCATTTATATTAAAAATCTTCAAGCTCAACTACATCATTATAACCTATTCGAGCTTCCTCATTTACAAGGATCATATCTTCCAGTATTTCTGTAAGATCAATTATATCAAACGCAAAATTGGCTTCTTCTTTAACCCGCCTGTAGCTTACCCCTATCGGCTCTTGTAAATCCAATTCTCCTTTACATTTCATCAAGGAACATACTGTCATTAATTTTGATCTCAATTCCATTAGGTTCAAAGTTTATTTCATTAACACTATCAATCCATAAAGGCTTTTTGTCACCAAGTTGTCTTTGATTAAGCCATTTTTCATCTTGACTATTCTTTATGTATAGATTGACAATAACTGCAATTTTACCATCTTCCGGTCTAACAGCTCTACCAACTCTTTGAGTATTCTGTCTTTGAACTCCAGTACCACTAGTAATAATGCCAAGCTCAATACCAGGAACATCAAGACCCTCATCCATTGCTGTTGCAGTAGATAGAGCCTGTATTAAATGCAATGCAAATTGTCGAATAGCTACTCTTTTTAAAGCAACTTTACCAAACATTTTGGGCTTACCTTTTTTATCTCCCGATTTGTATAGTATTAGTTCGCCATTATCATCACTAAGTGGTTTAGACTCTAATTTACTATGGTAAATACCGCATAAATTAGAACCAAGAATATTAGCTATCCTGTCAGCAAAATTAGTACGTTCAGAAAATATAATAGTAGGTACATTAAACTTACGAATTATCTCCTCTGTAACTTCCAGCTTTCTTACGGAGTTATGAAGAAAATCTTTTCTTGTATTCATGTACTTTATATACTGTCTGCCATAATACTGGACTTTACCAGGAGTAAATTCAAAATCATCATTCTCATCTTCCCATATGCTTATACTTCCTTTTCGTCCATGAGGCGCATTCTTTTTACGCATATAGTTATCCCTAGCTTGATCTAAATCAATACCTTGCCAACCTCTGTCTCTAGCAAACTCAACAGCAGGAGGCTCGTACCACTCTTTAAGTGTAGGATCCCATCTTGGATTAGTGGAACTACTACATTGTATTGCTAAATGCATATCTTCATCAAACTTACCACTAAACTTAATGAAATTATCATGCAGTTCATCTGCATATTTCCGATCTTCATTTGTTAGTTGTAGTCCGAGATTATAAATCTTATATGGAGATATTAGACCTTCTGATTCTGCCTGTCTAGTTGTAATAGTAGAAATAACAGAAACGTTTCTCTCTTGAAAGAACATCTTCTGTTCATGAGAAAGAGTAGCACTAAGGCCCATAACATAAGGAGCTGGACAAACTTCTAAAACTTTACTAAAGTGTTTTGCTTCCTCATTCCCTGCTCTATGAATCTCATCTATGATAAGAAAATCAGCTTTATGTCTTACTTTAACAAAAGAATTAATTATCCAAACTTCTACATTTTTTAAACCGTATTGTTGTATGTAACCCTTCTTTCCTTTGACACCTTCCCAATCTTCCTTAAGAAATTCTTTAGGAACTACAACTTTGATCTTCATATAAGGTGCTTTCTTATTGATTCCTTTTATGGCATGATGTGTTGCAAGACGAGTTTTACCTACACCTGTATTATGAGAAGAGATTCCATTAGTATAGTATCTATGGTGTTTATGTAAAACCTCCATATCATAAGTAGTTTGAATTCCAAGAAAATCTATTCCTTTCACTATTTCTAATTCCACTCCATGTACTTCATCTCCCATTCTAAGGTCAATAGCTCTTTTCCAGTTTCTTTTATCTAAATGAAAGCCATTATTAGTCTCAACTAGATGATCTTCTGAACATTCAAGAGAATTACCGCTTATAAAATTAATTTTAACACAAGGAACTCCATCTTTAATAACTAAATCTCCTATTGGCACAAAACCATCAGGAGTTTTAATCTCATACTTCCCTTTTAGTTGAAATAAGTTCTTTATTTTAATCTTTTTCTTCATCATAATATCTTCTTTTATAAAGTCTTAATTCATGTATAGATAAAGAGGGTATAAATTTTTCTTTAAAGTTAGTAAGAAAACCTTCAGGGCTATAATATCTGTATATAGAATCTGCATATTTAGCGGCATCTTCTTCTGTTCTAAAAAAGCCTATTCTGTATCTTTCCCTTTTAACTCTTGATCCGATAGATATAGAAACTCTATAACCTCTTTCTTCTTTACTTACTCCCTTATACTTCCCAGTTCTACTAATAGAATTTTGTTGATTTATACTATTGTTGGCAATTCTAAGGTTAGAAAATCTATTATCATTCTTAATCCTATTTTTATGATCTATCTGCTCATTCTCTTCTAGGATTATATCAGTTGTAATATACCAAGCATATCTATGAGGTTTCATAACATACTCAACTTGGTTAACTGTAACAGTGAGAGCAGTAAGGTATCCTTCAGACGTTAAAGTAGAATGAACTTTACCTTTTTTGCGATTAGCAATTGTGCCTATTTCCTTATCATATAAATACTTTCTCTTTAAGATATACAATACTATTGCAGGAGTAGTAGGATTTATAGTTCTTCTTTGTCTTTTACACTTTTTTCTTCTAACTCTATGTGATCCTTCTTTGGATATTTTGCGAACAATTACTTCGGTATCACCCAATACGCAAGCCCATTCAAAGATACCTCTAGCACCATGATTATCACGCCAGTCTTCAAAACCTTCCTTTTGTAATTGTGATTTTCGAGCATTAATCTCCTTCAGTGTTAGCATATACCAATTCTAATAGTACGTTATAAATAGCACCTACTTCTTTATTAATCTTTTCAAGTGCTTCAATTTTATTACCAAGATACTCTTTAGTATCTCCATTGATATTCTGTAAAGCAAGATCATGCATTTCATCCTTTCTACCTCTAATGTAGTATTGGAACTTTGCCATATCTTCCGTTATCTCAGCTATACCTTTACCTTGCTTCTTATAGCTATCAAGTGCATCCACTGCATTCTCTAAGAATACAGTGAACTCTTCTGGTACTTCAACTTTCATTTCTTTTTAAATTTACCTTGTGCGTATAGCATGTAAGCTTGTTGTCTTATACCATACATCCTTGTGAGTATAGTTGGTCTATTGTTATCCAAAGTGAAATTACGACAACCAGATGCCATATCTAAGTAATATTGCTCTCTATAAAGATTTTCAGTTGATAATTCAGCATTCAATGTACCTGTAGATATTTGAATAAGACCATTTTTAGCAAAGGAATGTATAACCTCTGCTAACTCTTCCAATGATGCAGCTTCATTAACTGCATCATACTTCATTAATCTTTCTATTGGCTTTGTCATAATTATAGTTGTAATATAGTTCTAAGTCTGCTTTTATTACCGAGCATACCTTTGATAAGTCTGCGCATAGTTACATAGTTCTTATCTTTATCAAGAATATATGCACTTAAGATAATAGCTTGCATTTCTCTATCATCCACATGTTCTAATCTTGTATTAAAGATAATTTTATGATTATCATACACAAAATCAGTGTCACTTCCATTAACCGGAACCATAACATCAAAGCTTAGACTTAAATCTAATCTTTTAATATGCCTTTCTAATCGTTCTTGTAGTCTTGGATGTGGTATGATTTCATAGTCAGCGTAAACACTACCACCATATCCATAACCTGAGTTATAATGAACAGTAGTAGTCTTCAGTCCACATCTTTTTAAAGTATCTAATAGGCTATTAGTTATCATTATACCATGTTTTGAATTATTGGAACTTCTTTTGTCTATATATAACTTACCACTAAATAACTTTTTAACTTTTTCTATATACTCTTCTGAGTGCATATAACTCCAAGAATAATAGTCTAAGTTTGTTTCAAAAGATGATTTAGAACTATCTCTAAGCTCTCTATTCATTTGGTTTCTTACATTATTAACTACAGCTTCATTAGAAATAAGTAACTTACCAGCGATATCTTGATCTATGGAACCTCTATATTCTCTAAGTTCATTTATACTAGCCTTTTTTATATCATAATGAAATAGACAATCTTGATCTTTGCTATCTATAAGAATAGTATTCTTATATATCTTAAGAGTTTTACCTTCTGATGGATATATAGCAATATCATCATTCTCATATATTGCATCAGTACGAACTAGAAAATGTTCATCCCAATTATCTACAACTTTAGTAATTTCATCAGTCATACCAATATAAAATGTAGTATAACCTGTTTTACCAATTAAATTATCTTCGACTGTAGATTTACTTGGTTTAGTTTCATCAATAGCATTACACCAAATTTCTCTTATCGCCATCCATGCTTCCCATTTCTCTCCAAAACTAGTAGTTAAATTGGTGTTCCTTCCATTAATAGTAATACACCTAAATTCTACCTTACGTATATTTATATCTTTTATACCAAATTCTAGTTTTCTTTCACCTAGAAATACTGTAAGAGATGTGTTAGTTCTACCACAATACGCCATTGCATATTTAAGACCAGTTCCAAATTCACCAATTTTTGTAATGTCTTTATTCTTTGTTGATGCTCCCATCATATGAAATAAGGCCATCGGAAGTACACCTTTATTTTGTATTTTTAGATATTTCATTATATTATTTTATTTTCAATTAACCAATTTCTATCAACCCCAGTTTCATAGAGATATTCATAGTCTGTACTTTGACCAGTATAATCTATAAAATTATGCCATTCACCATTGCACTTAGTGACAATCCAAGCAATTTGGTTATCATTATTATAACCTTTAATTACTCCATATTGTTTCGTATGACCATCATAGTAAATTACCACCTTTCCTATATCACAATCTTCTAGTGGTAATTGTAGAGGATCAAACTCTTCATCAAGTTCTTCATCAAACTCATCTGGAGTTATTTTATCAAGCTCAAAATATTCATCCCAAGCTTTGACTAGCTTATCTAATTCGTCCATGTTAGTATTTATTTTTGTATCGTTCGTATTGTTTCTTTGTAAGTGCATCTTTATGTACTTTTACACCACTAGGAGTATCAATCCAACCTCTTTCTTTATCTTTAGGAGACTTGTGAAGGTTATGAGGTATTATCTTGACGTTGCAGTTAAAGACCAATAGTATAACTACTACTATTCCTATTCTTTTTAAATATGTCATAGTTATAAGCTTTACATTAATACGTTTTTGATAATACTAGGTTTCTCTAGGTCACATTGTCTTTCAATAGTATCCATCTTTAAAAGGAGATGAATATACGCTTTATCTGTCATTAAGTAAAGCTTTTTCTCTTTTAATATGTAACCTTTATTCTCACATTGAAAAACAGCATATCCAACTCTATCTTGGTAAGACACGAAACATACTTTATCATTCAACGTGAGAATATCTCCAAAGCTATTAACTCCTATGTTATATTGGAACTGCTTAGAAGTTAATTGAGCGTCAATTATACTGTTTGGAGCCATTTGTATATTTCGTATATAAGATCAACAGCTTGTTCCTTGTTCAATTGAGCACCTTCATATCCAATATGAAGTTCAATAACTCTTCCAGTTTTAGTACCTCCAAAACAAGTAGCTACAGTTAACTTTGATTCCTCTTTAGCTCTAACTCCATGCTTTATAGCATCTACATATCTTTTGCAAGGTATTTCTTTTAGTATGTCACTCATGTCATAAAAGTTTTATCCAATTGTCCATATCTTCTCCTTTATACTTAGCCCTACCAGATATAATATAAGGTTTAAGCCAATCTACTAGTTTCTCATAATCATCTTCGTAGGCTTTAATATCACATTCTATCTTTAAAGTCTTTCTGGCTTTATTAAACTTTGCCCCATGAAATATTTGTGTCCATCTATGAGTTTTACCAAACTCATGGTCTATAGGAAGATTAGGAGTATCTTGAACACTATGAATACTAGGAATTTCTGAACCCGTAATAATCTCCCACATACTACCATCGGCTAAATTTTCTAGTACGTCTAAAGGAGCTTCTCTATTAAGCTGTACACTAAGCTTTAATTCTGTATAATATCCCATTATTCATAATCTCTCATTACTAAAACGTTACTATGTGATGGAACTTTATTAACATCACTAAGAGCAATGTATCTTACGGTTGCCATCTTACCATATGGTGGATTTTTTAAGTACTTTGACCAAAGATTTGCATTACCTTTTGGACGTGACTTAAAAGGAGTACCACTCTTATCTTTTAGATGAAATACAATGGTACTTATATCACCTGGTTGTTTACAATAAACATTTACAACCTCATATTCATCATCAAAGAAGTTCTTAAACTTAATTAAACACTTGTCTCTGAATGAGAACATGTACTTAGCACTAGGGTCTCTAAGAATAAGTCCTTCATAACCTTCTTCAACAAATTGATCATGCAGTTCTTCTGTTGCAGATAGTGAATTAACTACATCAGAATCTATAAACTTAACATATTCTAGATCATTGAACTCATTTCGTAAAGCTTCACGATTTAGCTCCCTTTCATGTTGCATTCTATAAGCATCACCACCTATCACAGGAACATCATAGATATGATATTCTAAGCTTACAGGATCACCAAATAATTCTGCACTTTCTCTTCTTACCCTACCAGATATTTGATTAAGATTAAGACCATGAACATATACTTCACCATCTAGCATAATCATTGGATACTTAGTAAATATTTTTCTAAGATCATTTTCTATATTATCAAGAGATGTATATAGTTGACCACCTCTAGAACATAATTGTATATGTGAGTGAGTATTTCCCGGTTCTGAAAGTTTAGCTATACACCTAACTCCATTAAGCTTTCTTTGCGCTATGTATGGAAATGTAGGATTTCTTACCTTCTTAATTGGTTCTGCAAGCATTGGAAGTGGTGTCCATAGACTAGATGTATTCCATGTGATACCAAGCTCAATGAACAATTTCTCTATTAGTATCTTTTCCTCGTCTAAGTCAGGATTAATATGAAATAGTTCTTCTGTTTTAGGATGACGAGCAATAAGAGAGTTACGATGAGTACTATAACTCTTATAACCTTCATCAAGCTTTCCTTTCCATTTGCTTTTAGCCTGAAGTTCTACTTGCTCTTCTACAGTACGACTTTGCTTTCCTGTACGTACTATAGTATGATTAATTGTTTTCTTAC
>Ga0255055_10003204_pt1 | contig 11134 bp, 11 predicted proteins | sample JV7_2_27_MG_FD_188633 | JGI IMG/M metagenome (GOLD analysis project Ga0255055, IMG submission 188633) | Seawater microbial communities from Jervis Inlet, British Columbia, Canada - JV7_2_27 | ecosystem: Environmental > Aquatic > Marine > Inlet | place: Canada: British Columbia | collected... | reverse complement strand
ATCGACGATTACGCCCATCACCCGACTGAAATCCAGGCGACCCTCTCTGCGGCACGAAATCGATACCCAGGCCAGACGATTTGGGCCATCTTTCAACCCCACACGTACTCGCGGGTTGCTGTCTTGTTACAGAATTTCGCTGAGGCGTTTTCTGACGCCGATGAAGTGGTTGTTACAGATGTGTTTGCCGCACGGGAAAACCACGATCCAGCCTTGAGCGGAAAGAGGATTGCGAACGAGATTAATCATCCATCAGTCAGACATATTCCCGACCTGAAGGATGTAGCTCAGTTCTTGGAGGAACATGTCAGACGCGATTCGGTCGTTTTGACATTGAGCGCAGGAGACGGAAATCAAGTTGGCAGTCTCCTGCTAAAAAACCTTGAAAAGGGAGAGGTGGACCATGGCTAAGAAGAGAAAGGGCATCTTCGAAGCTGATCGCCGCATGGAGTTGAGGTTACGACTTGCTGCGAAAAAAGCTATCGAACCGGCATTCGCCGGCGGACCGAGAAGTCTCAGCATTGATGCGCCTGAAAAGGTTGTGCTGGATCGCATCATCAATCGAGTTCGGAAGTTGTGACTGCTCGATCGAGCACAGCCGAGATGCGTCAACTGATGAAAGACGCATTCGGCGCAGAGCTACGGGAGGATGTCCCGCTTGGACCTTACACATCGGCAAGGATTGGTGGAGAGGCAGACAACCTCATTACGGCGAATTCGGCCAGCAGACTCGCTGAGATCGCCGAGTGGCTCTGGGAAAATGAGTTGGAATTCCGCATTCTTGGCGGAGGCTCCAATGTGCTCGTTTCAGATCAAGGGGTTCATGAGGTTGTAATTTTGAACAAAGCTCGTGTAGCCGAATTTATTGATGATGGAGAGGGTTTACGGGTCAGAGCTGAATCTGGCGCGGGTTTGGGCACGATTGCCCGCAGAGCTGCCGAGCGTGGCTGGGGGGGGCTGGAATGGGCTGCGACCATACCTGGAACGATTGGCGGCGCCGTCGTAGGTAACGCTGGCGCGCATGGCGGGAGCATGGCGGGAAACCTGGCGATGGCCGAAATCTTGCAACAGGGTAAGAGCATGGAATCCTGGGCCGTTGAGCGGTTCGATTACGCCTATCGGGAGAGTTCGTTGAAGAAGAATCCAGGAAATACCGTGGTCGTGTCTGCAACCTTGAAGATGGAACCATCCACGGTCGAGCTTAGTCGTGCAAAAATTCAGGCATTCACTGCCCAGCGAGAGAAGACTCAGCCGCCTGGGGCAAGCATGGGATCGATGTTTAAGAACCCAACAGGTGATTTTGCCGGACGATTGATCGATGAGGCTGGATTGAAGGGTCTTCGACGCGGAAATGCAGCCATCAGCGATAAACACGCCAACTTCTTTTTCAATGAGGGAGGCGCGAGCGCACGAGATGTCTGGGAGCTCATCCAGGTTGCCAGATCCGAGGTAGCCGCGAAGTTTGGTTTGGAGTTGGAGCTGGAAATTGAGCTGGTTGGCGATTGGGAAGAGAGCGACGTGGGCTTGTCGGGAGTTAATACAGGATGATGGACAAGCTCAAATTGGCAGTTTTATTCGGTGGTCGTTCCGGGGAACACGAAATCTCACTGAGGTCGGCTAGATCTGTCGTTCGAGCATTGGATCCATCGAAATACGAAGTTGTGGAGATCGGAATTACAAAAGACGGACATTGGTTTGGTGGTGAAGAAGTGCTTTTATCGTTTGAGAGAGGCGACATCCAGGATTTGAGTCGTGTCACGATGCTTGGTGAGCCCGAGCGGGGTTCCCTGTATCTAAGACATGAAGATCGCATGGAAAAGAACCATGAGATCGATGCGGTTTTTCCCGTCCTGCACGGCTCTTATTGTGAGGATGGCACGGTGCAGGGGCTTCTGGAATTGGCGGACATTCCCTATGTTGGGGCAGGGGTTCTCGCCTCTGCGGTTGCGATGGATAAAGCGTTGTTCAAGGATGTGATGCGAGCTCAGGAAATTCCGGTTGTGGACTGGGTGGTCTTTCCATCCACGGCTCTCGAAGAGGATACCGAAGCTGCTTTGGATCGAGCGGAGTCGATCGGTGGATACCCACTCTTCACCAAGCCAGCGAATCTTGGTTCTTCCGTAGGGATTAGCCGCTGTAATCATCGCTCCGACTTGGTCGAAGGTCTTTTTGAGGCTGCGATGTATGACCGTCGGGTCATCGTAGAAAAAGGGCTCGATGCGCGCGAGATCGAGGTAAGCGTACTGGGGAATGAAGATCCTGCCGCATCGGTGGCCGGGGAAATCGTCCCAAGCGATGAGTTCTACACATACGACGCAAAGTATGTAGATGATGATTCGGAATTGATAATTCCGGCGCCGATAGACGACGCCACCTCCGATATGGCAAGAAAACTCGCGGTGGATGCGTTCAAGGCCATCGATGGCGCAGGCATGGCAAGAGTGGACTTTCTGCTCGATCGGGTGAGTGGAGAGCTCTTCATGAACGAGATCAACACCATTCCCGGCTTCACGAGTATCAGCATGTACCCAAAACTCTGGGAAGCGACAGGGTTGGACTATGGTGATTTGTTGGATAAGTTGATCGAGCTTGCCTTCCAGCGACAGGACCAGAAGGACAAACTAGTGAGGACTTACGGAGAGCGTTCGTGACAGTTAGCGAGAGCACACTGGGTCAACGTGGGAGCCGATCCGATCAAGTTCGCGCTCGGCGAGCACGAACCACGAAAAAGATCGAGCGCGCCGCACGCGAAATCATGCCCAAGCAGCCGCAAAAACGGCGTGCTCGTCGACGTTACGATGTCTCCATATCTGAGGAAATGGGGACGGAGTTTCAATTGCCTGCAGTTCCGACGGTACGTGTGGGCTCTCGTTTGATATCCATCGCATTGCTCGCGGTGAGCATATGGGGATTGCAGCGAATTGTCGCTTCCGACAGCTTTAAGGTGCTTCGAGCAACGACAGCAGGAAATGCACTTATGAAATCATCTCAAATTCGTTCTTTAGCAGCAGTCGAGGGTCAATCGGTTTTTCTCATCGATCCCCAGGCAGTAGAGGCTCGACTTGAGGAGGAACCAGAAGTGAAAAATGCACAAGTAGACATACAGTGGCCCAACAGGGTCGAAATACAAATTGAAGAACGTGAGCCGGTCATTGAGTGGGATAACGCCGGCAGGATCTGGTGGCTGAGCAACGATGGTATCGCGTATGTCCAGCATGGTGATCGTTCAAACCTCGTGCATATCCAGGCCGAGGAACCAGTGTTGAACGTCGATGGAGATCCTACGACTCCAGTCGTGGACCCAGAGCTGCTTATGGCAGCGACCGTGCTGAGCGAACGACTGCCGATGTCCGGTGACTTGATTTTTAGCAGAGAACATGGGTTGGGATTTGAAGATCCCGAAGGTTGGATGGCTTATTTTGGAACCGATGGCGATATGACCATGAAGACCGATGTGTACCTGGGGATCGTGGCTAAATTGAAGGAAGATAATATTCTCGCAACTCTGGTCAGTGTCGAGAATCAATCGGCGCCATATTACAAAGCGGAGTCACAGTTTACGTGGCAACAATAATCGGGCAAGAAGAATCAATATTCGTCGGGATCGACGTAGGGACCAGTAAGGTCTGTACGCTAGTTGGTCACGCCACGCACTCGGGCAGACAACGAGTAATTGGAGTCGGCGAGGCGCCATCCCGGGGGATGCGGAAAGGCGGCGTCGTTGACCTTGCTAGTTTGTCCCGAGCGATTCGCTCGTCAAAAGACAAAGCTGAACGAACCTCTGGATACGAAATCACTTCTGCACTCGTGAGTCTGTCCGGATCTCATATCTCGTCGTTGAATAGCACTGCTATGGCAGGTGTGACCGGGCGCACAGTGGACCAAGATGATATGGGTAGAGCGCTAGAAAGCGCCAGGTCAGTTGCCATCCCATATAACCGCAGCATCGTCCATGTCATTCCACGCAGCTATGTGGTCGATGGTCAGGACGGCATCAAGGATCCAGTCGGGATGCATGGATACCGTCTCGAGGTCGAAGCGCACATCGTCACTGCAAGTACGACGGCTTTGCGCAATATGGAAAAATGCGTGGAGGCTGCCGGAATCGAAGTAGATGGGTGGGTTCTCGGATCACTTGCATCAGCGGGCATGGTGCTCAGTGAGACGGAACAGGAGATGGGTGTCATGCTCTGTGATATCGGGGCGGGCACGACCGATATTGCCATCTATATCGAGGGCGCTGTGTGGCACACAGCTGTGATACCAGTGGGAGGCGAACACCTCACCAACGACATTGCCCAAATTCTCCACCTTCCACCAGAAACGGCTGAAACCGTGAAAAGACGCCATGGTCATGCTCGTCCATCCATGTTGGATCCGAACCATACCTTTGCGGTTCGACCATTTGGGGAAGAGAGATCCATCCAGATCAAGCGTGTCGATTTGGCTGCGATCATCGAACCCCGGGTGGAAGAGCTCTTTAGTCTCGTGAGGCAGGAAGTAAAGAGGAGTGGCTACGATGGATTGCTCCCGGCAGGCGTCGTTCTGACCGGAGGCACAAGCACGCTCGTTGGTCTGCGAGAAGTAGGCACTGAAGTCTTAGGATTGCCCGTAAGAGCCGCCCAACCCGAGAACATGCAAGGGTTGGTAGACAGGCTTCGCTCACCGTCCTATTCGACCAGCTTGGGGTTGCTCTACTGGGCAAAAATTTTAGAGGGGCAAGCGCTGTTAGATGGTTACGTCTACCGCATGTTCAACTTGCCCCGTTTGAATCTGCAAGGTGCAACGGAATTCTTTAGGAGGTTATTGCCAGGATGATGAATAAAATTTTTCCTGATGAAACAAAATCTAGAAGGCTAACCGTATTCGAAGGAGGAGAAAGATGAACCCAACACCACAGATGGAATCGTTTGCAAGGATTAAGGTCGTCGGGGTTGGCGGAGGCGGTAGTAACGCCGTCAACCGGATGATCGAAGAGGGCCTGGCAGGCATTGAGTTTGTTGCTGTCAACACGGATGCTCAGGCGCTGCTCCTCTCCGATGCACCCAAGCGAGTTCGGATTGGGGATAAGCTCACCCGCGGGCTTGGTGCGGGTGGCAATCCGGAGATGGGCAAGAATGCTGCTGAAGAGTCCGCTGAGGACCTGTATGAGGTCCTCAAGGGAAGTGACATGGTCTTCCTTGCCGCGGGCATCGGGGGCGGCACCGGGACAGGCGCTGCGCCTATCATCGCTCAAATCGCAAAGGAAATTGGAGCGTTAACGATCGGTGTGGTCACCCGACCCTTCACATTCGAAGGTGCCAAACGTGCACAAGCTGCCGAAGCCGGGATCGCTACGCTCAAGGAGTATGTGGACACGCTCATCGTTATACCCAATGATCGCTTGCTCCAAATCGCAGATAAGAAGGCCAGTCTGCAAAACGCATTCAAAATTGCCGATGACGTCTTACGGCAGGGAATCCAGGGTATCAGTGAGTTGATTACCATCCCAGGTTTAATCAACCTCGACTTTGCCGACGTGCGCGCGATCATGTCTGAAGGCGGCGCAGCACTCATGGCTGTGGGTCGAGCTTCTGGCGAGGATCGTGCCAGGGATGCGGCTGAACAGGCGATTTCCAGTCACCTGCTGGACATCACCATAGACGGCGCCCGTGGCATTCTGTTCAATGTTACTGGTGGGGCAGACCTGAGTTTGTTTGAGGTGAACCAGGCTGCAGCCATTATCAAAGAAACGGCTCACCCTGATGTCAATCTCATATTTGGTGCGGTCATCGATCCGAATATGGTGGGTGATGAGCTGCGTGTGACCGTCATTGCAACTGGGTTTGACAGTTCGGGTGGACAACGTCGTAGGCCGAGACGTGCCCGCAGCCGAACCGAAGCCAATGTCACAGCTACGGCTGATGCTATTGCCATTCCCGCAGAGGAATTTCAGCCGCAGGTTTTTGACGTCAACGATCTAGACATCCCGGCATTCTTGCGACGCCGATAAGGTGGGTAGGAGACCGCGGGCTAGCCGTTCGCCCTCCACTCACTCTGCCCCGGAGAACCGTTTGCCGCCCGGATTCTCCGGTGGCCATATACGCACGCAGACCGTCGCCTGTATCCTCCTCCTGGCGCCGGTCTGCTGCTGTGTATTTTAAAGGGACCACAGTACCAAATTTTTTAAGGTAAAAACCGAGGCTCTAGCCTTGTTCCCGTGTTACTCAATATGTTAGAATTTGCTCCCTTGCCCCAAGGGAGCGGGTTTTTATAAAGTTTAACGCCAATATGTGGCGTGGAACAACTGTCCTACTCATTAGAGGGTCGTATGCTCTGCCCCTACTGTCAAGATCAACGGACACGCGTGATCGATACAACGCATGATTCAAAAGGGGGGGTGCGTCGGAGACGTGAGTGTACGAGCTGCAGCCAACGGTTCAGCACCTACGAACGGGCGATCCTCACGGCTCCACTCGTGATCAAGGCAGACGGCGCAAGAGAAGAGTTCGATCGCGATAAACTTCTCGAAGGAATTTTAATCGCTTGTGCCAAGCGTCCTGTCTCAGCAGCGGATATTGAAAGGCTGGCAGGTGAGGTAGAGACGAGGATGCAGGACATGGGCAAGGCCGAAATATCCTCTCGTGTTATCGGGGATGTCGTAATTGCGGGGTTAAAAGATTTAGACAAGGTAGCCTACATTCGATATGCGATTGTGTATCTCGGTCTTGATGACTTACAAGAAATTCAGGACGAGATAGACCACTTGCTTGAGAGTTGATCTTACAAGCACCTGTTCGAAGTGGGAAACGACTTGTGTCGCTTAAGTAATGGTTTGTAGGTGTTGCTTGGAGGATGGATGCTGGAGACGGACAGACGGGACGTTAATGTTAACGTTCAAAATCAAATAGGGGAAACGCCCCTAATACCCGAGGATCTCCTTCCTCCGGAATTGGGAAATAACGCCCAAACCGTATTAGGCAAGAGGTATCTCCGGCGCGGGGAAGACGGCGAGCCGATCGAACGGATCGAGGAAATGTTTTGGCGAGTCGCCTATCACATCGCCCTCGCCGAAGAAACCCGGGAAATCGAAGTCGAGACGGTCGCACGAGAATTTTACGAATTACTTACGAGTAAGCGATTTTTCCCAAATTCACCCACTTTTACTGGAGCAGGTACACCGTTAGGACAGCTTGCTGCGTGTTTTGTCCTTCCCATTTCGGATGACATGGGCAAGCACTCAGCCGGTATCTTTCAAACCTTACGCGATGCAGCCTTAATTCAGCAGACAGGCGGAGGTAATGGGTTTGGATTTTCGCGTCTCCGACCAGGTGGCGATATTGTCGCGTCCTCAGCGGGCGAGGCCACTGGCCCAGTAGGTTTCTTGCGGGTTTACGACCAGGCCTTTAGTGAAATTGCCCAGGGAGGCACACGACGCGGCGCAAACATGGCCGTACTTCGTGTAGATCATCCCGATATCGAAAGATTTATCACTTGTAAAACGACTGAAAACGCTATTACGAATTTTAATATTTCTGTAGGAATCACCGATACATTCATGCAGGCTGTTCGTGATGATGAAATGTGGGAGCTGCGTTTTCCTGATGTTTCGTCTCCTGCATATCGGGGGTTCAAAGGTACGTACAACGACGCAGAGGCTCTCGGGATTCCATTTAAATCATACAAGGAAATCCCTGCTCGGGATCTGTTCGATAGGATTATTCGCCAGGCGCATCACAATGGAGAACCAGGTGTATTGTTTCTGGATGCCGCGAATAGAAGCAACCCGGTACCTCACCTTTACGAACTGGAGGCGACTAATCCATGCGGTGAGCAGTGGTTGGGTCCTTACGAAAATTGCTGTCTGGGCTCAATCAATCTTGCGCAGCATTTCGGTCCTATTCGGACCGTAGATTGGGAACAGCTACGTTCGTCTATCGAGGTATCGACCCGTTTTCTTGACAATGTGGTCAGTGCCAACGAGTATGTCCCCGCCGTACCTGAACTGCAGGAAGCTGCCCTCAGAGCTAGAAGAATTGGTTTAGGCATCATGGGGCTTGGTGATTTGATGTACCACGTAGGCGTTCGTTACGGTTCTCAAGAAGCACAAGATTTTGCTGGACAGGTCATGGAATTTGTTCGTTATCATGCCATGCTTACCAGCATCGATTTAGCCAGCAAACGAGGCCCATTCCCTGCGATCGAGGGAAGTGTATACGATCCTGATCAGGTAACGTGGGAAGCTCCTTCCCCCGTCGTTCCCATTGAAACTTCCTTCGGGCGACCGGAAGTTGATTGGAGTAACGTCATCGAGGGTCTAGGACAAAACGGAATTCGGAACGCAGCTCAAACAACAATCGCGCCTACGGGAACAATTGCTACGGTTGCAGGTTGCGAAGCTTATGGATGTGAACCAGCTTTCGCGCTCGCATATTATCGACATGTTGAAGATGGTGATAATGAGTTGAAACTCAATTACACCAGTCCCATGTTCGAACAAGCCTTGATCGAAGCGGAACTGGATAATGTCACTCGGGCAAGAATTGTGGATGAGGTTATGGAGAGGGGCACCTGCCAGACGGTCGCTAACGTTCCCGATGAAATCCGGGATGTATTCGTGGTATCACAGGATATCAGCTCTGAAGAGCACGTGCGTATGCAGGCAGCTCTTCAGGCATTCGTGGACAATAGCCTGAGTAAGACGTGCAATTTTCCAGAAGACGCAACTGAAGACGACGTCGCTCAGGCTTATGATCTTGCCTGGGAGCTGGGCTGCAAGGGTTTAACCGTTTACGTCACCGGTTCCAGGGAAAAAGTTGTCCTGGAGACGAGGGAAACCGCACAGCGCAGTGACCTACATGAAGGCCCAGCTTCGCAAACACAGCTCTGGCTGGAGGGAAAAAAACCACGTCCCCAACGACTTGATGGTTGTACCTATCAGATCTCCACGCCCTTAGGAAAAGCATTCGTAACGATTAATGAAAATGGGAGCGGCGTTGCTCAGCCATTCGAAGTTTTCATCACATCTGCGAAAGCAGGGTCCGAAACAGCAGCGATCTCAGAAGCAATCGGCAGATTGGTCTCTTACCTGTTGAGAGTATCCTCACCGGTTCCTCCACGGGATCGAATGGGCGAAGTCGTTCGCCAACTGGCGGGAATTGGTGGTGGGCGTCCGACTGGTTTTGGCCCCAACAGAGTTCTTTCGTTACCGGATGGTCTTGCTCGGGCACTCGCAGCCTACCTTGAAGAGACGCCGGAGGTCATCACAGGGGGGATCCTGCAATTGGAGGAGATGGAGGAACAATTCCCCCTTAAAATCGGGGATCTCTGTCCTGAATGTGGAGCTGCCGCGGTTGTGCGGGAGGAAGGCTGTCAGAAGTGTTATTCCTGTGGTTTCAGTGAATGTTGAAGCAGTTCGAATAGGAAAGTTAGTTTAGTGAGGAATCATCATGAGCGCCCGATACTAATATCGGGCGTTCTTCATGTGGATAGGTAGATTTTATCGATGAAAGCGAAGCGCATCTCGATGATGAGGCGAATCGAGGATGGGAGAAGTAGCCGGTGTCCATAGAATGAAGAATCGAGTGCAAATCCTACGAACACGTCTGAGCAACTGCTATGTTGTCGAAGCGGAATCGGGGGTTGTTCTCATTGATGCGGGTGCGCCTGGGGATGCGGATAATATCCTATCGGTGATCGGGGATCGCAGGCTTAATCTAATCCTGATCACGCATGCGCATTTCGATCATTATGGAAGTGCGGCTGAGATCAGACGCCGCACAGGAGCTCCAATTGCAATCCATGAAGCTGACGCGGAAAATATGCATCGAGCTAAAACGCACTTAGGCATCGTGAAAGGGAGAGGAAAAATAGCCGCGGCATTTCTCCCCCTGGTCGAGCGGTTTTACGACCCCGAACCAACGGAAGCAGATGTCCATCTGCATGGTGGAGAGGATCTGGGCAGCTATGGCCTTGATGCTAGTGTCGTCCACACTCCAGGTCACACGATAGGTTCCTGCAGTCTCATCTATGGAGAGAACGCTGCATTTGTAGGGGACCTTCTCTCGAACACAGGTGGGGCTCATCTGCAGCGATACTTCGCTATGGATTGGCCCGCGCTTATTCCAAGCCTTGAGAAGGTGAAGCAATACCGACCCGCACGGATCTATGCGGGTCATGGGAAGAGGGCGATGAACCGCGAGGAGCTTGAGGGGCTTTAGTGGGGGCGGCTCACCTGCGGGAGAGATTGTTCAGCGAAGTCGCATTACGACGCAAACTCAAGGCTTTGAATACACGGTTTATTGCGACCAATGGTTCCACACTAGATTTGTTTTACCTTTCTAAGTGGAGGTATCCGAATGAAACTTATTGGCTTGATTGGGGGAATGAGCTGGGAATCTTCAATTGAATACTACCGCATCTTGAACGAGACCATTCGTGAGAAACTCGGTGGTCTTCATTCAGCTCGATGTCTCCTGTATTCTCTCGATTTTGAAGAGATCGAACAGCTTCAACAGCAAGGGAGATGGGATGCTGCCGCGGTCGTTCTCACGGAGGCCGCGAAGGTGCTGGAAGGTGGCGGGGCGGACTGTGTCGTGATTTGTACCAACACGATGCACATCGTCGCAGATAAAGTACAGCATTCGATTCAGATACCTCTTCTACACATCGCGGATGCAATTGCTGAACGCGTGCTCGCTGATGGATACAAACGGATTGGTCTCCTGGGAACCCGATACACAATGGAGAAGGAGTTTTATCGTGATCGGCTTACCGATAAGTTCGGCCTCGAAGTATTGGTGCCTCCGAATGATGAGCGCGGCTATATCGATGGGGTCATCTTTAACGAGCTTGTCCTTGGTGAACTGCTAGATTCGTCAAGATCTAAATTTAGTAAAATCATCGCCGGACTCGTCGAGAGAGGTGCACAGGGGATTGTCCTGGGATGCACGGAAATTGGTCTCCTGGTTAGTCAAGATGATGTGACCGTGCCTGTATATGATACTGCCCTCATACATGCCGAGGCAGCTGTCGAATTTGCGCTTGGCAAACCGGACTGACAAATAAGTTCTCAGCAGAGGACACGAGGGACGTCAGGCTATGTTCATCATCTCAAAACATGTGATTCAAAACCCTCAATTGAAATGCGACAGAA
>Ga0255055_10003203_pt1 | contig 11134 bp, 9 predicted proteins | sample JV7_2_27_MG_FD_188633 | JGI IMG/M metagenome (GOLD analysis project Ga0255055, IMG submission 188633) | Seawater microbial communities from Jervis Inlet, British Columbia, Canada - JV7_2_27 | ecosystem: Environmental > Aquatic > Marine > Inlet | place: Canada: British Columbia | collected... | reverse complement strand
TCTCCTCAGTGTGGGGGGGGCCGTATTTATTTTCTTATTGCATACCCTTTCCAGAGCTTCTCAGTGCCATTCAAGGCAATTTGCATGGCTGGGGGCAAAAAGGCCTGAATCATTGCAACATAGCCACATAGCTATTTATGGGCACCCCCAGCGAATTTGCTACCGGTTGGCACTTCGCCATAAGGCAATAGAAAAACTTGCCTTCAGGGGGGAGCTCTGATAAAGCCTCATAATGCCCCATGCCTTTGGCGAATATAAAGTCTGCTGACTCGAATTCTTGTTGGAACTGTAGTGAAGCCAGAGAAAAAACTACTCCCGGCGAGGCTATGCCCGTGCTTATAACCTTCCCAAATTTACCTTGTAGACCAGACCGCTTTACATCTTCCAAAGTCAAATCATCTTGAATAGGTGATGGTTTAACCACATAGGTAACTTGGGCAAATTGCTGCATCCAATTGACTAGGGGTAGATCGAAGCAAAGTTCCCCGGCGTTATCTGCCAGATATAAGATTTTACCAGCATTTTTTAGCTTTGCTTCAAGCCGCTCCGAGTCATCTAGAGCAAAGTTCACGGTTTTTCTGATATCCTCCTTAATAGAACCAGGCTCACGGAAGAAATCGATAACATTCGCCGCTGCGGCCAGCTTAAGACAACCACGAAGGTCCTCCTGATATCGGGATCTCAGCTCAGGATATGTTTCCCTGGCGAGCGTCATCTCCCTTTCCTTCATTGCTCTATAAGGGTCAGGATTATGAGTTATTCCTCTTATTACCTTGTGGATCTTGGTGGCAATCACAATAGATACTTGGTTATAGGAAAACTCGTCATCTAATACCTTTGTCGCTTCTTTTATTGCCCTTTGTTTCAGCGAGGCATCTTCGGTAGCCAGGTCGGCGGCTTGACAAATCAATCTTCGCAAGCACTCATAGCAATCTGGCGCCAGTTTCATTCTAGTTACCTTGATTTAAATTTCAGCAGCTTGTGTTGCTGTATTATAATAGTATTGGGTATGTTTGAGAAACTAGAGTTAATACAAAAGCGCTACGACGAGGTAAGCCAACTCCTGGCTCAACCAGAGATAGCCACTGATTCCAGGCGTTATCTGCCAGACATAAGACTCTGGAGGCATCCTTCAACTTTGCTGCCAATTGCTCCGAATCATCCAGAACAAAGCTCACTGGTTCCCTGATGTCATCTCTGATCGAGTCGGGGTTCTTGAAGAAATCAAGTGCATTCGCTGCCGCGGCTAGTTTAAGACAACGCCGAAGTTCATCCTTATGGATATTACTGCCCTTTGCACGCAATGACACCTCTGGATATAGCTCCCTGGCGGGCGTCATCTCCCTTTCCTTCATTGCCCGATAAGGATTTGACGTCGCCGGCTGAAACGATAAATTCAAAACCGAGGCGGAGAAATCCATTAAAATATTCGCCGACGAAGTCGGCCTCAAAATAATATTTAGCCGGCAGGTTTATCCTGCCGGGGGTTTTTCAGATGACAATTATTTCAATCCCAGTCTTTCGTTTCTTTCAAGTAAGCCGATAGCCTCAATAAGACGCTTGTCTTTTGTTTCCTGTCTTTTGGCACTGCTAACCCACATAATAAAGTTTCTCTGATACGACGGGGCCAGATTTTTGAAATTGCCCCACGCTTTCTTATTTTTTTGCAGTGCAGACTTTAAACTATTCGGCAATTCAACGGTTTTGGGAATTGATACCGCCCTGTTCCATTGGCCGTTTTTCTTGGCGGCATTTATCTTTGATAGTCCCACTGCCGTCATTTTGCCTTGTTTTATCATATTTCCTGCACGTTCTTTATTTAATTCGGACCATCTGCTGTGATCATTTCGAGGGGTAAATTTTCGTGCATATTTTTCTTCATCTATCTCTTTTATAATACTATCAATCCAGCCGTAGCATAATGCCTCTTCGACTGCGTCATTATATGAAATGTTAGCTTTACCTGTGTGCTTTTTATAGAAAACCAGCCAAAGGACTTTCACTTTATTATGATTGACCTTTAACCACTTTCGCCAATCTTCTCTATTACCAAAATGAAGTTGATTTACTCTCATTTCACCTTATACCTTATGCTCTTGTGCACTTGTGCCTTATTCATTTTTCGCTGTGTTTTTTCAGTCAGTTTTTCGCCCGCGCTTTTGCATCGGCCTTGGTTTTAATCGTCGTCTCAAGTTGAGCGATATACATTTCCTGAGCTAACTGCCCCAACCCAGGCCCTGCCGCAGGTGGATTAATCTGCGTAAGCATTCGTAGCAACCTGGTGCCAGTTTCATACCAGTTAACTTAGCTCAAGTTTGAGCAGCTTGTGTTGCTGTATTATAATAGTGTTGGGTATGTTTGAGAAACTAGAGTTAATACAAAAGCGCTACGACGAGCTAAGCCAACTCCTGGCTCAACCAGAGATAGCCACTGATTCCAGGCGGCTTCAAGAGCTAAACAAGGAGAAAGTTGATCTTGAAGATATTGTTGGCATGTACCAAGAATATAGGGCCAAGGGCAAAGAGCTGGCTGAACTTGAAGCTTTGCTTAATTCTCATACCGAAGCGGAAATGACGGACTTAGTCAAGGAAGAAGTGAGCAAACTCAAAGAACAGCAAGCTGATCTCCTTAGCCGGCTCAAGCTTTCCCTGATGCCCAAAGACCCCGATGCTGATAGAGATGTTATTGTCGAGATAAGAGCTGGTACTGGCGGTGGAGAGGCAGGCCTTTTTGCCGCCGACTTATTTCGCATGTACAGCCGATATGCCCAGGCCAAGGGCTGGCAGGTAGGGGTCATTGATAGCAATCAGAGTGAAGTTGGCGGTTTCAAGGAGCTAATATTTGAAATCAAAGGCAGAGGTGCCTTCAGCCGCTTTAAACATGAGCGTGGTGTCCATCGAGTGCAAAGAGTGCCAGCCACCGAGGCTTCGGGACGAATTCATACCTCGACAGCTACGGTAGCGGTCCTGCCCGAAGCGGAAGAAGTTGAACTCAATATCAGTCCTGATGACCTTAAAATGGAATTTTTCCATAGTGGGGGGGCTGGCGGGCAGAATGTAAATAAAGTAACTACAGCGGTTCGCATCAAGCACTTGCCCACAGGCATAGTAGCCACCTGCCAGGATGAAAGGTCTCAAATAAGAAACAGGATGAAGGCCATGGCAGTGCTTCGGGCCAGGGTGCTTGATGTCGAACAACGGAAGCAATCTGAAAGCATAGATGAAGAGCGGCGAATGCAAGTAGGCGGCGGCCAACGGGCGGAAAAGATTCGCACCTACAATTTCCCCCAGAACCGGGTCACAGATCACCGAATCAGCTCCAGTTTTCACAATCTTCAGCAGATTTTGGATGGAGAACTGGATGAAATCATTGAAGCCCTGATCAGCAAAGAGCAGGTTGAACAACTGGAAGCGGCTCTTACGTGATTTTACGCGAAGCTTTACAATCGGCTGTCCAAACATTACTCAGAAAAGGAATTGATGATGCCTCTGCTGAAGCTGAGCTTTTACTGGGTCATGTCTTGGGAATGTCTAAAACACAACTTTACACAGAACCCGAGAAGGTCTTAACTTCAACGGAAATAAGCCAGCTATGGAGTCTTATCCAGCGTCGCCTCAACCACGAGCCTGCTGCTTATATTCTAGGGCACTGCGAATTCTATGGAATTGACTTGTACCTTAACTGTCACACTTTTATCCCAAGACCAGAAACAGAACTGCTTGTAGAACAAGCTGTGGAACTTGCACATCGCATTTCACGGCCGGGAAAGAGAATCACCATAGCCGACGTTGGCACAGGCTGCGGAGCTATTGCCGTTAACCTTGCGATAGCATTACCCCAAGCTCAGATTTATGCCGTGGATATTTCCGCTCGGGCTCTACAGGTAGCTGAGATGAATTGCCAGCGCCACGCGGTTAGCAGCCACGTGGAACTTTTACTGGGGAATTTGCTTGAACCATTATCTGAACGCGTCGATATGATAGTAGCCAATTTGCCTTATATCAAAGATTGTGAATTTGAGGATTTGAGCCCGGATATAATAGATTTTGAACCCACATCAGCCTTGGCTGGTGGGTTGAACGGCCTGGACAAAATACGATTAATATTGGAACAGATGCCAGGAAAACTCAAATGCGGAGGATGTTTTCTTCTGGAAATAGGCAAAGGCCAGGGAGAACCGGTGACTTCGTTAATAGAGGGCTATTTCCCGAAGGCCAGTATCGAGTTAATTCCTGACTTAGGTGGTATCGAAAGGGTAGTAAAGGTCGGATTATGAGTGAGAAAGTCAGTTTCAGGGGAGTGAAATGATGGAAGCAATAGAACAGTTGGCTCAGCTTGTCATTGAATCTAAAAGAACCGTAGTGTTCACCGGGGCTGGGATAAGCACTGAGTCAGGTATCCCCGATTTCCGCAGCCCGGGAGGAATCTGGAGTAGATATGACCCCGAGGATTTCACCATTCAAAAGTTCCTCAGCGGCCCAGCCGCCCGTAAAAGAATCTGGAAGATGTCCGCCGAAAGTGGACTCCTCACTGCGGCTGAACCAAATCCCGCCCATTATGCCATCGCCAAGCTCCATAATCTGGGCAGATTAGATTGCGTCATCACTCAAAATATCGACAACCTGCACCAGAAAGCCGGAGTCCCCGATGATAAAGTATTTGAGCTTCATGGTAATATGGGGTGGGTGGTGTGCTTAAGCTGCCGTAGACGCTTTCCGATGCCCGAAGTATTACAGAAAATAAAGGAGGGGATAGAAGTTCCCGATTGCCCGGAATGTCAGGGTATCCTGAAGCCAGATGCGGTATTTTTCGGAGAGGCGTTGCCACAGGAGACATTACAGGAAGCTATTCGCCGCTCACGGAAGTGCGATCTTTTTATTGTCGTTGGATCCACTCTTGTCATTTACCCTGCTGCTTATGTCCCAACTTACGCCGTGGAGGCTGGAGCAAAATTAGCTATCGTTAATTTAACTCCAACCCCTTTCGACCACTATGCCACAGTAATAATACGGGATAAAGCTGGTGATATAATGTCCAAGGTGGCACAGCCGGGGCTTTCTTAATTAACAGCTCCCGGCCAAGCTAACGGCTCAATGATCCTTCTTCCTACCTAATCTGTTGTTTTTCGGATACGCTTGATATCCACTGCCTTGCCAGTATTTTCGTCCACTTCGACCATAATTGCATCGAAACTGACTTTTCCCTTGCCAACTGATAACCGATTGGGCATCTGGGTAAGGAAGCGATCAAGTACAGAATCTGTGTCGTCTCCGATAACCGAATCTATAGGGCCAACCATGCCTATGTCGGTGACATATGCAGTTCCTCCGGGCAATATCTGAGAGTCCACAGTGCCCACATGGGTGTGGGTGCCTAACACAGCGCTCACTCGTCCATCGAGATATCTGCCCATTGCAACTTTCTCCGAGGTCGCCTCAGCATGAAAGTCAACAATAATAGGAATTGATTTATGTTCAAACTCAGTCAATAATTGATCCATTGCTCGAAAGGGACAATCAAAATTGCCTATGAAGACACGCCCAACGAGGTTGACTATCAGGGCATTATTTTTAAGCAAATAACCACGACCCGGATTTGTAGGTGGATAATTCAATGGGCGGAGAACAGCGGGGCCGCTATTCAGATAAGGAATAATCTCCTTATAAGCCCAGATATGATTGCCTGTAGTTATAACATCAATTCCAGAATCAGAAAGCTCTTCTGCTATACGTGGGGTCAACCCAAGTCCACCGGCAGCATTCTCGCCATTACCTATTACGAGGTCAATACTATACTCAGAATATAAGCCTGGTAAGATTTCCTCCACCGCTTTCCTACCAGGCTTACCGATGATGTCGCCTATTGTCAGTATTTTCAATTCTACTTAGCGTAATCTATTGCTGTAGTCTCCCTTATTACTACTACTCTTATCTGGCCGGGATATGTAAGGGTTTCCTCTATTTTTTTAGAAATATCTCGGGCCAATCTCACTGCTGTTAAATCATCAACTTTGTCTGGTTTTACCATGACGCGCACTTCGCGTCCAGCTTGAATAGCAAAAGTTTTTTCCACGCCGGGAAAATCGGCGGCGATGTCCTCTAGGTCCTTAACGCGCTTTAGATAGCGTTCCAAGGACTCACGTCTTGCACCGGGTCGCGAACCACTTATGGCATCGGCAGCAGCAACAACAAAGCCCATAACAGTACTGGTGTCTGCTTCGCCATGATGTTCAGCAACGGCTTGAACTACCACCGGATTTTTATCCCACTGCTTCACCAGATCAGCACCTATCAAAGCATGCGGGCCCTCTGTTTGATGATCTATCGCCTTCCCAATATCATGGAGTAGTCCAGCTTTCCTGGCTACACTGATATTAGCCCCAATCTCGCCGGCCAGCATCCCTGCCAGATGGGAAACTTCAAGACTGTGAGTTAAAACATTCTGACCATAACTGGTACGGAATTTGAGCTGACCAAGTAGCTTAATCAGTTCAGGATGCAAGCCTGGTATTCCAGCTTCATAAGCAGCCCGTTCACCCTCACTACGAACAGTTGCTTCAACTTCTGTTTTGGTTTTGTCCACTATTTCCTTAATCCGGGCTGGATGAATACGCCCATCAAGGATAAGTTTGCCTAAGGCGACACGAGTTATTTCACGCCTCATAGGATCAAAGCTAGAGATGGTAACTGTCTCCGGAGTATCGTCAATGATGAGATCAACGCCAGTAGCTTGCTCCAAAGCACGAATATTGCGTCCCTCACGCCCAATGAGCCGCCCCTTCATCTCATCACTAGGCAAGGGAACAGCGGATATTGTAGTTTCTGAAACAACATCAGTAGCACACCTTTGAATTGCTGTGGCCAGAATCTCTCGAACCCTCTCATCAGCCTCTTCCTTTATTTGTGCCTCCCATACCCTAACCTGCTGCAAAGCCTCCTCTTCAACCTCTTGTTTTAGCTCTTGAAATAAAATGGTTTTCGCTTCTTCGGTAGATGTGCCAGAGATGGATTCTAACTTTGCCAGCTGCTTTTCTTTTATTGCCTGAAGTTCAGCTGTTATCCTCTCGGTATCTTTTTTCTTGTTATCCAGATCACGGTCACGCCGCTCTACGGCCTCTACCTTGCGCTCGAGCGTTTCTTCTTTCTGGTGGACACGCTTCTCTATTCGCTGTATTTCAAGGCGGCGTTCCTTGCTTTCCGCCTCGGCAGCGTTGGCAACTTTTACAGCTTCTTCTCTAGCTGTACGGAGTAGTTCATTATACTTAGTTGTCGCTTCTTCTAATAAGTTCTGTGCCTCTTTTCTTGCTTTCTGAATCTCCCGGTTGGCTACTAATTGCCTGATGAAGTATCCAATAAGGATGCCTAAGACAAGTGCGAGGCCACCTATCATTAATGTATAGTCCATATTTCCTCTTTATTTCGTAGTTATAGTAAATGCAAAACATTGCATACTAATAATAACCTTTTGCCGAATTGGCGTCAACTGACTGCTTTGACAAACAGCCATTAATCTATTTGCTTTACATCTCTAAGTGCGTTGACTGGGATACCTGATAGCCACTAAAAACTTCGGACCTTGTACATAACAGATTTGCGGTCCTGCAAACTCACTAAAAACCTTCAGTTTTCCTGAGCCACTAGTCATAGTGATACTTCGACACGAGGCTTTCCTCGATGTAGAATACACCTGTATGAGTGCAAAGAGACCACTAAAGCTGAATACGGTCTATTTGGGCCTTGTCCTGTTTGTCATTGCTCAAATGCTCATCCTTCTTGTTGCTCCCCGTATAGATCCATTCCTGGAAGATAATAATATAGAAATACCCACTCAGCCATCTGCGCCGATATCCTGGTGGCCCGGGGAAGTGACAACGCCCGAGGGGGAGGTTATCGATGTGCCAGCCCATTCAGCGTTAGGTCCGATTGTAATCTATATTCTTGCGGCAGCTGCTCTGCTGGGGCTCACGCTATACAAGATCCCGCTTACAGCCTTAAAGGTTCTTCTTAGAATCTTGTTTGCTCTTCTGTTTAGTTGGGGCGCATTTATCGCAACTGTCTTCTACGTGCCTCTTCCGGCAGCTGTGTCCATCGCTGTTGCATTTGGAACATTTTGGTTCTTAATACCACTGGTCTGGTTACATAACCTGGTATTGATTCTGGCAGTTAGTAGTTTGGGAGCAGTTTTCGGTCGCTTTATTACGCCGTGGACCGCAATGGCCATTATTCTGGCACTCTCCGTATATGACTTCCTGGCGGTTCGTTTCAGATTTATGCTCTGGATGGCAGACAGGTTATCGCAGATAAATGCCTTGCCAGCACTAATTATTCCTAAAGACTACTCTGAATGGAACTCCAACTTGAAAAAACGAGAGAAAATAATAGAGGTGAATCCCGCCGAGAGGGAGTACTCCATACTGGGTGGTGGCGACATTGCCTTCCCTTGTCTGCTTACAGCCTCCGTCTATTTTGCCCAGGGCCTAAGGCCAGCAGCTATTATTGCTGTTCTGGGATTGTTGGGACTGGTTAGCGTCTATCTGATTCAAGCGATTATTTTGAAGGGAAAGCCGATGCCAGCTCTACCGCCTATCGCTGCCTTTACACTGGTTGGATTATTAATTATCTAGTGACACAATAGTGTAGCGAATAGTTACCCGGTCTTTAATTACTTCCGCTTGCCTCTTCTGGAGTTATAGCTGCGAACATATGTCAAAGAAGACAAACCGATAAGGCTAACTTCTTGAATCGTAATTGAATTATAGATAAAAGAAGCGACCCCGAGGGGATTTGAACCCCTGATCTCCACCGTGACAGGGTGGCATGTTAGACCGCTACACCACGGGGCCGTATAAAATATCGACGGCAAAATATAATGGAAAATTCCCTTAATGTCAAACTTGCTTCGATACTGTGAGAAGATATTAGTTTACTCGAAGCCAAGGGAAAAGTTGACAAACTAAGAGAGATTTGTATAAAATATTATGTGTATTAGTACGTTAACAATTGAATAGTGGAAGGAAGATTTTGAGTGGAGAGCTTGATCCTGGCTCAGAATGAACGTTGGCGGTGCGCCTTATGCATGCAAGTCGAACGGGGTTATATTCTTCGGATTGTAACCTAGTGGCGAACGGCTGAGTAACACGTAAGTAACCTGCCCTGGAGTGGGAAATAACTTGCCGAAAGGCGAGCTAATGTCCCATGTGATAGCGAAGTTGATGCTTTGTTATTAAAGCCTTAGGGTGCTCCAAGAGGGGCTTGCGTCTGATTAGCTAGTTGGTAGGGTAATGGCCTACCAAGGCTGTGATCGGTAGCTGGTCTGAGAGGATGGTCAGCCAGATGGGGACTGGGATACGGCCCCAACTCCTACGGGAGGCAGCAGCAAGGAATCTTGGGCAATGAGCGAAAGCTTGACCCAGCGACACCGCGTGAGGGATGAAGGCCTTCGGGTTGTAAACCTCTTTTCTTGGGGAAGAATTCTGACGGTACCCGAGGAATAAGCCTCGGCCAACTACGTGCCAGCAGCCGCGGTAATACGTAGGAGGCGAACGTTATTCGGATTTACTGGGCGTAAAGGGAGCGTAGGCGGTTCCTTAAGTCAGATGTGAAATCTTCTGACTCAATCAGAAGGGGTCATTTGATACTGAGGGACTTGAGAACAGCAGAGGGAAATGGAATCCCCAGTGTAGCGGTGAAATGCGTAGATATTGGGGAGAACACCAGTGGCGAAGGCGATTTTCCAGGTTGTTTCTGACGCTGAGGCTCGAAAGCGTGGGGAGCGAAGCGGATTAGATACCCGCGTAGTCCACGCCCTAAACGGTGGACACTAGACATGGGAGGTATCGACCCTTTCTGTGTCGAAGCTAACGCCTTAAGTGTCCCGCCTGGGGAGTACGGCCGCAAGGCTAAAACTCAAAGGAATTGACGGGGGACCGCACAAGCAGCGGAGCGTGTGGTTTAATTCGATGCTACACGAAGAACCTTACCAGGGCTTGACATGTTTGGGAATCTCCCCGAAAGGGGGGAGTGCCTTCGGGAGCCCTTTCACAGGTGCTGCATGGCTGTCGTCAGCTCGTGCCGTGAGGTGTTGGGTTAAGTCCCGCAACGAGCGCAACCCTTGTCCTATGTTAAATTCTCATAGGAGACTGCCTTGTACAGCAAGGAGGAAGGAAAGGATGACGTCAAGTCAGCATGGCCTTTATGTCCTGGGCTACACACACGCTACAATGGGTGATACAGAGGGTTGCTAAGGAGCGATCTGGAGCTAATCCCATAAAATCATCCTCAGTTCGGATTGCAGGCTGAAATCGCCTGCATGAAGTCGGAGTTGCTAGTAACCGCAGGTCAGCTATACTGCGGTGAATACGTTCTCGGTCCTTGTACACACCGCCCGTCACGCCGTGGGAGCCGGCAACACCTAAAGTCGATGGGCTAACTTGTGTTTCACAAGAGGCAGTCGCCTAAGGTGGGGTTGGTGACTGTGACGAAGTCGTAACAAGGCAGCCGTACGGGAACGTGTGGCTGAATCACCTCCTTTCTAAGGAGTCACAAGTGAGAAACTTATGGATTCCTAGGTCGGTCGATAGACTGTCAAGTCTATCGGTTAAATGTTTGAAGTTTTTCTTCCTTCCACTATTCAGTTGTTAAGAATCTCTCCTGTCATTGTTACGATTAGTGGCAGGCAGAATTTCCTGGGAACAATCCAAGAATTCTCAGTTATTAACTTACCATTGAAGGGTATTGTGAAGTTAGTGTGGAGGCTATGTCCCCCAATTTGCTCATTTTTTACCAATTTTAGCGAAATTCTTGAAAAACCGTACTAGTGTAGGTTATGATACAATATTGTATAGAACTTAAAATTCTACAGGGGTAAAACATTATTAAAGGAGGTGGAATGTGGGTAGATATGTGAGAATTATACTGGCAGCTTTGCTAATGGTGAGTGGTGTTCTGGTATTCTTACCGTCCAGCTATGTAGTTGCTCAAGGAATAGTGGATAACCCGAGCTTTGAAGATGGAATAGGAGAAGTGCCAGTTGCGTGGAACCTGACTGGAAATGCTACACGTGTAGATACCGGCCCTATCTATTTAGGTAATTGGACAGCCCGACTAGCGGGGGACGGCGGCACGTTTACACAATG
>Ga0255055_10003202_pt1 | contig 11136 bp, 11 predicted proteins | sample JV7_2_27_MG_FD_188633 | JGI IMG/M metagenome (GOLD analysis project Ga0255055, IMG submission 188633) | Seawater microbial communities from Jervis Inlet, British Columbia, Canada - JV7_2_27 | ecosystem: Environmental > Aquatic > Marine > Inlet | place: Canada: British Columbia | collected... | reverse complement strand
GTTATCGGGAAAAAATCTTACATCGCGGAAAAATTTAAACTGCTTTTCTATAGAACGATCGCACGAAAAAACCGCTATAATCTGAGTAGCAATCCGGGAAATGGTTATTATCCCCATGCGGATTACACTCCTCGAGGCATCACCTCCTGGTGCGAAGATGGTGTGCGCTCTTCCTGATTTGTCTTCTCTAAACACCACACGATTGGGATGGATTGTTTTAGTTTCTTTTTGGTTGAGACGATCTTCTTTAGCACCTCCAGGAACCGTCGCTTCACCAGAAAAATCAGTTTTAACGATGGTTAATTTTTGACCCCCTTTTACCTTTTCGATGTCTCCTACTTTTAAATATCTCACAAAAAGGCGGAGAATACTCGTTTTACCAGCGCTAATATCTCCAAGTAATCCAATATTCACCATTTTATAGCTCCTCCGATTCTAAAAGTTTATTTAATAGGAGTTCGTAATCCTCAATTAAATACTGTCCTAGATACACGTTATTATGCGCTTCGATGAGCGCGATGAGAACTTCTTTCAAATTTTTAGCACTATTAGCATACTTTTGCAGGTTATCTGAGGTTGGTTCATCGTCAAATTCTCTTGCTTTTTCCTCAAAACCAAACTTAGCGAGTTCCGGTAAAGAATCGAAAAAACCAAAAGCGGAATACCCTTGATACTGGAAAAACACGAAAAATCTCGTCTTAATATTAGTAATAACTTTCGTTAAGTAAGCCGAGGGATAAATCTCCCCCAATATGAGTTCGTCATCTTGTTTGATTACAAAATAGGGAGATATTGGAGAACTTTGGCTTCCATACATTTCTTTTGGAGGGAGCGAAATGAATGGTAATTTTTCCGAAACAATAGCCCATAGATCTTCCCGCCTCTTCTCTAATAATATGTCTTTGATTTCTTCGTAAGCAAAATAAAAATCAGATTGGAGAGCTAATAAAGAACTAAGATATACGGATAAGGAAGCGAAAGTAGCTTCTAATAAAGGTCTTCTCCCCTCATCAGAACTAGAAGGTTTTACTGCACCTTTCCATGCTCGAAGCCCCGTATATACAAAACCTTTTACATCAAAGAAACTTCCAGAAAGAAAAATAAACGAGGGGATAACACCCTTCTTTTCTGTTAAGAGAGCTCTCGATTTATTGATAAGTATGTCCTCTAGATTTTTATCGTTAAACTTTGAATGAATTACAGGCATCATCAAAATTTTTTTCTTCTTTGCCATTGCTCATACGCTCCAAATTAATAGTTAAAATAAATATGAAAACTTGTATAATTAATACTTTGTATTTTAATTAATCAATATAATATCTTTATATAATAAATAATATTCAAACTTTATCAAATCCGCATTTCTTCTTAAAGGAATTAGGATTCACAAGCCAATAACTCTCGGATTTTTACGGTAATCAAATCGTAATCTTCAATTGAGCTTAAATTAGAGATGTTAATATATTCAATTTTATCAGTTTTCTTGAACCGATAACTAATACTCAAATTCGGGTTGTTTTCTTTTATTTTGATAAGAGCTCCCTTGAGAAATATGTTAATAAAATTTTCTGAAGTTTCCTGTATCCCCCTTTCTTGAGGATTAATAAATTTAATTTCGACTTTTTTAAAATCGTAGAGGTTTAGCACGCATAATAAGTTTTCTTCTTCCTGATTTTGATTGGAGAAAATTTTTCTTTTAATATTAGTTCCTTTAAATTTTTCTTCAGAGATTTCTTCGTTAAAATACTCATCAATAGATTTCTTCTCTGGAGAATGCAATTTTGAATATAACTCATCTGCACTTGAGAACGATTGATTTGAAATTAACGAGTTTATGTCGGTTAAAACGGACTGTATTTGAGAGATTTCTAATTTCAAATCGTCCATTTGTTCCTTTTTTTTGTAGTAAAGATTCTGAACTATTGAAAGAATCCGTGTTAATTTTTCCGTTTCGTTTTCTTTATTGTTAGATTCCATTGACTTCAATATATTTTTAAAAAACTTAAATTTATTTATTAAGTGTTAGTTGATTTATGTAATTTATATATGAGTGAATAACATGCGTTCTATGATAATTACTCCCAAACCAGACGATCCTGAAGTTCAAACTTTATCTAAAGAATTTGAAGCTAGAGGATATGAGGTAAAATATTTTATTCCGTCAACAATTAAAGTGAAGATTAATATCAGCAAATTTCAAGAAGTGTTTGAAAATCTTGATCCGAATGGGGCTCTTGTAAGAGGGTTTGGAGTTGCACCCACTCAAAAGATATTTTTTAGACTTGATTTACTCAACGCAATAGAAGAATACGGAATTAAACTAATAAATTCGAGAGAATCCTTGGAGATAGCGAGCGACAAATTTCTGACCTCAATTTATCTAGAAAAGCATAACATCCCCACACCAAAAACAATAATATGTGAAAATGCCAATGATGCCTTAGATTCCTTTGAAGAACTTGGTGGAGATATTGTACTTAAACCGTTATATGGCTCTAAAGGTGTTGGAATTACTAGAATAAACGATAAGGGTTTTGCAGAAAATGTTTTTCATACTTTAGGCCAATTAAACAAAGTTTTTTATCTACAAGAGTTTATTGAGCATTCTAATCGAGACATTAGAATTTTAGTTTTAGGAAATAAAGCAGTGGCAGGAATGTATAGAGTAAGTGATAATTGGAAAACAAATATTTTCGCCGGAGCAAGATCCGAACCTTTAGAGCTTACAGAGGAGTTAACAAATTTAGCAATAAAAGCTGCAAAAATAACGAAAACAGAAATAGCAGGTGTTGATATTGTAGAAAGCGAAAAAGGTCTACAGGTTTTGGAAGTAAATTCCATTCCAGGATTTACAGCCCTTCAAAAAGTGACAGAAATCAATTTAGCTGAAATAATCGTATCATATTTTTTGAAAAATACAAAATTCTAAATTTAAAGAGAAATTAAAAAAAAAAGTTTTTCGAGTTTAAGATAAATCTTCAATCAAACCTATAATGGCAGCGATAAGAACAAGTACGCAAGCCCAAATACCCGCTCTAAAAATCACCAGCAATATAGCTAGGATTAATAGTATAAGCCAGTGAAATGGAAGTGGCTTATTTGGTTTTAAACCTACTAAAAATGTTAAAATAACAACTACAAGTCCTATAATTAAAGTAACGATTTCATTAAGAAGCTCAATGCTGACAAATAGAGGTAGAGGTAAAAAACCATATCCACCTAAACCAGCAAAGCCATTAATAATATAGACTAATCCTACTACAGCTCCTATTATCGTCAAGACTTTCATTATTCCTTCGTTTTTGTAATGTTTAGTCAATTTCAATCAATTCTTTTAGTTAATTAATTTTAATAATTGTATTAAGAAATTAACAAATAAAAACATTTAAAATTTTCATTTCAGAAATATCAGCTAAGTAATTTTTAAAGATATTTTTCATAAAGGGATTTGATATTAATTCTATATCTTATTAAGTTCAGAATTTCAGAGATATTATCCAGATATTTCTTTATTTTTAATTACAAAGGATTTCAAAAAACTATGTGATTGAGGATAAAATACTAAGATATAAAGAAAACTTAACTTTAGCATTAAAATTAGCTAATAATCAATACGCTGATCATGAATACTATGAGAAAATGGTTAGTAGACTTGGAAAAATGTTAATTTTTTATGAAAATTTGAAAATATGGAAAGTAAATTCAGAGAAATGAATTTCTAGGCTTCTTTTGTTATATTTTATATTATACTTTACATCCTAAAGTTCAGTTAAATTCAAGTTAAACTCTGACTTTAGTATTTTAAATATCTTATGCATAGGTAAACCGATTACATTTGAAGGAGACCCTCGAATTTCTTTAATAAATAAACTAGCTTTATCTCTAATAGAATAAGCACCGGCTCTACCTTTCCATTCTTCACTTTTAAGATAGTTCCGAATGTCATCATCAGATAAATCCAGAAAAGTAACAACTGTAATATCGTAATCAACTATGGTTTTAGGGTCATCTACTCCTGTTAAAGCTATACCAGTTATGAGGTTATGAGAACGATTGGCTAGAGATTTTAGTATTTGAAATGCTTCTATTTCATTTTGGGCTTTTCCAATGACTTTACCATTAAATTCCACGACTGTGTCAGCAGCAATGATAACTGTTCCTATCTCTTTGCTGCTTAATAGTTTTTTTGCTTTCAATGCTTTAGCTTTAGCTAATTCTCTGACCAAATCGATTGGGTCTGAATACTGATCTTTGTAATAGCTCTCGTTAATGTTTGTGCTGAGAATTTCAAAAGAAATATTCAACCTATTAAGTATCTTTGATCGATCAATAGATTTTGATGCTAATATGATTCTTTTCATAATTACAATTGTAATATAGTTTATTTAAAGAATGAAACCACTATCATTAATATAGGGAATTAATTTATTAAATTTGAAATATACATGACAGAGTTTCTTTATTGGTTTCTATTAATAATATTTTCTTATTTTATTGTATTGTTTTGTTATATGCATTTTTCATATAAAAAAGAAGTGCTTAATAATTTCTTAGGATTTAGCGCTTTATTTTTAACTTTCTTGGTAATTGTAATTGTCGTATTGTTAATGTTTCAGGATACAACGCTATATTCCTCTACGATACCAATCTTTTCTCTTTCCTTTGGACTCCCTTTACTTATCATTGGAGCGATAGTCTTGATCTCATCGGTCCTGCTGTCTTTATTTAAAATTTTTTTTAAGAACAAGGATTTATCAAAGTTTTGGAACTCATTAGAGGAAAAATCAAATAAGAGAAGTAAATTAAGGGGAGATACATATAGAAAAATCCCTCATGTTCTGATTTTTATTGGTTTGCTTTTCATTTGGTATTTAGGAGTTAGCATTGTGAAGGATCTAATAGGTTCAATTAGTGGGATGATTCCAGATGAGAATAACATGCTTCTGTTGTTTTTAACAATAATTACGGAACCAGATAAAATTAGTGATGTTTTATTTTCATTAGGGTGGTTCTATTATCTCTTATTTTTCTTTTTCTATATGTTTTGTTTGTTTATGTTAGCAAATGAGTTTACAAGAAAAGCTAAGAGGCTTGCATTCCCCTTTAATTTCCTCTGCAAAGTTCTGCTATGTGAGGAAGAAAAAAGAAGTTACGGCACATATCTCTTTTTTGCAATCGGCCAAATGGTTGCTGCCTTAATTACGCCACCTATGGTGTTTTTAACGATTTTAGGAATGAGTTCTCTGGCAGATTTAGCAACAAGCCAAGTAGGGATAAGATACGGGAAAAATAAAATTAAATGGAATAACGAAAAATCTTGGCAAGGAAGCATTGCTGGAGTAATTGTGTGTTTTATTATATGTACATTGTTTATTGGTATTTATTGGGCTTTCATTTTCACTTTTGCCTTCTTTATTTTTGATGTTTTTACAAACAAACCTCTCAATATATCTGATAATTTATTAATTCCGCTTGGTAGTAGCCTTATATTTTTGTTTGTACGGTTTTTTTTTAATTTCAATTATTATACAATTATTTTAATGTGGTTATGATTATAGAAAATAGATTTTTTAAAATTGCTTAACTTTTAGGATTAACGATGAATTATTTACCAACTTCTTTGATTTTCGTAGGTTATTCCGTTTTAACTTTCATTTATGTAATAAAAAATAGAACCGAGAAGATCAAAAACCACTTATTATTAAACGAGATATTGATATCAATCTTATTTTTAATAGCAGGATTTCTTTTTCCTTTTATGATTCAGTATCACTCACCGTATTTGCCATTTGAGTCATTGAGTTTCTTATGGTTCTTAACCTCTTTAATTCTTTTAATTGAGATGAGCGTATGGATTGCCACTTTACTTTATAATACAATTGTCTCTAAAAAAAACCCTGAAATTATGGCAGAAAGGGATTATAATATTTATTGTGTTAAAGTGACTGATAGATGGACTGATGATTTTAAGAGCGAATTCGGGAGGAAATTTCTACATTTATTTACTACATTTGTTATTCTTTTTTTTTGGTCGTTAGGAACCATTCTTGAAAACTTAGGCATTTTAAGCCAATTTAGTTTGGATAATTATAGCTTTTCTCATTGGTTAATAATTACCATTGGATTTGGGTTTGTTATAATGTTCCAAGTTGCTGATCTTGCCCGTTTAAACAAATTCTATATGCTTCCAAATTGGGCTAAGCGCTGGTTTTTATCGATGAGGCCTGAGGAGCTTAATACTTTTGTAGCTTCAACACCTCTGGTTTTGTCACTAATACCTTTTATTTTTGCCCCATTTCCGATCCTGGCTTCAGTTGCATTAATAGCTACGGGGGCTGATGCTGCCGCCTGCCTAATAGGTAAAAAATACGGATCACATAGCCTAAAAAAAGGATCTAATAAAACGATAGAGGGTTTTATAACTGGTGGCGTGTCTTCATTTTTAATTGTTTTAATAGTAATGAATTTATATCACATCTGGATGCCTGTGAGTTTTGTAAAAATCTTATTTATGGCTATAGTATCAGCAGTCATATTCTTATTAGTTGATTTCTTTGTAAACCATGTTTCTGATAACATTTTAAACCCAATTTTAACGGGTTTTGGTATGTGGTTAATCTTATTATTATAATTTATTCTTTAAGATTATCCCCCAAAATAAAGATATAAAAAAGCGATGTCATCTCCATCCTTCAAAATTGTTTTTAAGAAATTCTCGTCGCGATAGCTTCTACCATTTATGATTATTGAAAGGAAGGAACTAAATTCATTCCTTTTTTTTTTGTCCCAGAGTAATTCATAGAATTTTTCGCCAAAGTGCTCTTTAAAAAATTCTAACAATTCCTTTACTGTAAGTTCTTGCTCAAATTTAATGATTTGATTTGTACCTTTCGTAATTTCGTTAAAAGGCGGTTCAAACCTAAACTTTAAGGATATCACTTTTAGACTACTTCCATACTTTTAAGAAATGCTAAGAAGATTAAATAATTACCAATATTAAATATTGTTGATAATTATATATAAAAAATTGAATATTTAATTGTACACACACAATTAACACCCTTTAATTTAATCGAGGTTTTACCAAATACAATAAAATCAGTTTTGTTAAGGTTTTAACAATTAGATTCTAATATTATAAAAATAAGATTTTTAGTGATTCTATAAAGGTTTAGGAATATGGCTCAAGTAATATTTATTTCTAAAAAAACAGTTCGAGACGCATGGCTTTCAGCCGTAGCTCAAGTTTTATACAATGGAGATGACATAAGAACTGAATACGATAAAAAAGAAGAACTTCCATCCAAAGACGCAACAGTGCTAATCGAAATAGAGAACCCTATGAGTGAACCTATCTCTCGGAAAGATAAAGTAATGAAGATCAAATCAAAATATGGAAATTCTTTCGAGGTTTACGGTTGTATGGCAGATACTTACTTGATAGGTTCCATACAAAGTGGCTACATTGAAGAAATCATGGAAGGCGCAAACGATCACTACTTATGGGAGTCGGATTCGAGTTTTCCGTATTCATATCACGATAGAATTTTTAATTATACCCCTTATTCCTTGGAGGATTCTGTCCATGTAAATTACGATTTAGAATTCTTGGATAATAATTTCGTTAAGAAGCACAAAAAACTATTAAAAGCTGGCAAAATTCAAGTTTCCGATGATTCTGTAATCTGGAAATTAAAACATTTAGTTGATTTCAATTTAAATAAAAATATACCAGACCAGGTAGGGATTGAAAAAATTCCGATTGAAGTAATCAATTTCCCCAAAATAGATCAAATAGAATACATCATTAGAAAGTTAAAAGAAAAACCGTATTCACGTAGAGCTCAAGCAATAACATGGCGTCCTCTTGTTGATCCATTTCGCATCGATCCTCCTTGCCTTCAGAGGATTTATATGCGAGTAAAAGATGATAAATTACATATGCAAACAACTTGGAGGAGTAGAGATTTATTTAGAGCGTGGGAAGCAAATGTAAATGGAATGATTCGAATTCAAAAGTACGTAGCTGACCAACTCGATTTAGAGATGGGACATTACTTAGATTTTAGTAACTCTTTGCATATTTACGGTAATACGATACTTGAAGTTAAAGATATGTTTACGAGAATGAGTAATAGAGGAGAAGTATTTCCTGATGATGTAATTGAGTTATTGGAACAAAAATAAGCTTGTAAAGTATTTAAATATAAATAAAAAAATAAAGAAAATTCTTTATGCGTGACAGAGTCTTTTAAGTAAAGTTGGATCAACTATTTCTTTTGGTTTCCAACCTTTTTCTTTTAAAAATTCTACAATTTCGTCTTTCATGTTAATTGGAATATCCGCGTCTACTCGAATGAATTTTTCTAAATCGTTTGGAAAGTCTACGCCTTTATATTTTCGTTCAAGGTCAATCCAGTGTGATAATTTAATCATTCTACCTTTAGAGTTATCAGCTGGTCTTAAACACATTTTAGCGACTAAACAAACTGCTTGTTCGATTGATTCTGCTGTAGTAAGTAAATGTTCAGGTCCGGGTCCAACTATATGGTCGGCTGTTCCATCTCTTGCGTTAAAAACTTTCCAGGAATCTTCGTTGTCAGATCTACCTATATATGCGCGCCGATATTCGGCAGCATGTGGTCCCACTACGGCAGGAATACCTAACCCATTAGCCATGCTTGCAATACTGGCTGCTTTCTGAGACATTGCACCCCATGCTACACCCACAGCTCCAACCCTATGCAAAATATAATCAGCAATTTCTTCAAAGTTCCCTCTTAATGGCCGTCTTGCAAAAATATTTGCTACCTTAATCGCAGCCCCAGTAATGTGAGGGTTCGCAACGCAAGAACCTACATTAACTAGTCCGCCTCTATCAAAGTCTCCGGGAAATCTATCGTAAAGCGTTTTGCCTTCTTCATCTTTTACTAAACCGATATCCATTGCTCCACACCCTGAAACTATTACAATGTAATTTCTTACACAGAATTCTTCAGCAAGCGTATAAAGTTCTTGTATATCTTTGCCATAACTCGCACACCCAATAATCGCTACAATCCCCGGTATTTCTCCAAGTACAATCGGAGCTCCGACGTTTCGTATCTCCGTATCTTGAATCGGACCTCTGCCGACTCTAACATTAAATTTCTCATTTCTGATTTTATCTCTTCCCGCATGCATTATTAGCGTTAATGGCGATACATTTTTCATACAATCGGCCTCACATCGTCCGCAATCTAGGCAATCATCAAAAATTTTCTCTAAGGCTGAAAAGTCTCCTTCTTTAGCTAAGTTTACTCCATCAACAATAGGCAAATCGTTAGGGCAATTACGTTGACAATTTCCGCAGCCATTACAATTATAAGCCATTTGGATGCATCCTTCCTCGTCTGGAACAGCACTTCGAGCGTTCCTAATGGGGTGGATTTTTATTGCAGTTTCGACAGCAACTATACCTGCTTTAACAGGATCCAAAATGAGAACTCCAGGAGCTTTGCCCCCAACTAAATCGTCGATTATTTCTTCTACAGGATCGTCTGTTCTATTTGGTAAGCCTCCCATATTTTTTTCATTAGTGGCAATGAATGGTGCTCCTACGAGTTGGGCCTGCTCAAAACTTCGGAGATTGACACATTGTTCATCAACCATGATAACATCTGCTAAACCAGAACGAATAAAGTGTAATTGTCGAGACATTGATCCTATGACTTTAGCTCCATCGTAATACCTTGTTAAATCGTGAGCAGTACAACAAATAGCACCAACATCCACCTTATCTTCGTAATTCTTTTCTCTGAGATGATCCACAAGTTCTATTCCAGGCGCCACATTGTGTCCTATCATCAATATAGTTGCTTTATTTTCCACATCCATGGTTCCCATGCCTAATTCTACAACTGGAACGTCAGGATCTCCCGCGGGGAATCCATACGCTGCAATTTGAACGGCGTCTGAAATCTCCATACCTACAGAGTCTGCCAGTCCTGCAAGAAAACTTTTAGCTTCGTAATCTAAATGAGAAGATTCTTGTCCTGTATGCCCTGATGCGAGCAAATGAGTAATAGTATAATGTACCCATTCCATTGCTGTCTCTAAATCTTCTAAGGTTTCAGGTTTCATACCTACAACTAACCTAGTATGAGGCATTTCAACAGCAATGTTATTACCAAAATTGATTGGGACATTTCCATACTTCTCTTTGAGCCAGTGAAGTAAATGATCTCCATGAGCAGAATGACAAGAAGCGCCTATACAACAAGCAATTTCCACGATTCTTGCTTGTTGGGTTTCCATGTTAATTCCGCAAGCACCTGTTCTTCCCTTCGAAAGATTACATTTACCGTACGTACAAAGGCAACACATATCACAAATAGGCATATAGTACGGAGGATATCTTTCCATGAGTTTAAAGAACCAGTCTCTCAATGTAGGAATGTGAGGTTTTGGGGTTGGTCCCATAGGTTCCCATTCCGTTTCGTCCCCCCAGCTAATCTTCCCAGTAGTTAATTCAAAGCCTTTAATTGAACCTAAAGGGCCTTTATATTCGTCAATTTTTACTCTTGCCCCTTTTTTACTCATCCTTTTCACTTCTTTAATATATTTATATAGATCAGAATAATGATTCTTTGTTATAAAAAATTAATCCTTATTTATATCAATTAGAACGCTTATAAAAGGTTATATTTAAAAAATTTTAGGGAAGATCTTTCTTGTATTTAGTTCAATTTGTTTTTCTAATTCATCCGAATTTATATCTTTTAACATTGAAATAGAATTTAAAACATTTTTGACCATTGTCGGAACACCTGTTTTTCCAGAGAATTTCACTGGACCATCGCTTTCTAAAAGAAGATGTTCTCTATCAACATTTAAAACGACTTTCTTTACTACTGGTGAATAACTAATTGCTGGTGTAATTGAGAAATAATATCCTCTATCCATACCAAGTTTTAGGTACTTTTCTGGTCCTGAATACCAATGAATGTTGATATTGGGGATGTTATAATAGGGCAAGGTATCAAAAACTATCTTTTCAGCTCCTTTTGTGTGGAGATTAACTGGGAGTTCCAAATCTTGAGCGAGCAATAACATTTTATCAAAGATTATCTTTTGAAGAGGATATAGCTCTTTATC
>Ga0255055_10003201_pt1 | contig 11137 bp, 8 predicted proteins | sample JV7_2_27_MG_FD_188633 | JGI IMG/M metagenome (GOLD analysis project Ga0255055, IMG submission 188633) | Seawater microbial communities from Jervis Inlet, British Columbia, Canada - JV7_2_27 | ecosystem: Environmental > Aquatic > Marine > Inlet | place: Canada: British Columbia | collected... | reverse complement strand
CCGAGTCGCTGGGTCTGGCCGATGCCGTCCTCTACGTCGACCACCCCGTCCTGGCCGATGCCACGGGAGAGCACACCAGCCGGGCGCTGGCCGCGCTCGCAGCGGACCGCACTCCTGCATTCATCCTGGTACCGATCACGAACGTCAGCTGGGACCTGCTCGGGCTGTTACCCGGGCGTCTGGACGCTCCCTTCGTCAACTTCTGCCGGGATATCGAGGTGGTCGACGACGCAGTACAGGCCAGCTGCCTGCTCTATGGCGGCAAGATGGCCGTAACGGTGGTGGCCGGGTCCGGGCCGGTGGTGCTGGCTGTCCTGCCGGGGGCGAGATCTCCTGATGCAGGCCGCAGCACGACGACCCCGACCGTCGAGGACGTGTCCGTCGATCTGGCCGACGACTCTCGTGTACGCCTCCTGGAGTTCGAGGAACCCGAGGCGGGCGACGTCGACATCACCCAGCAGGACGTGCTCGTGGCGGTAGGTCGGGGCATCAGCAACGAGGCCAACCTCGAGGTGGCCGATGAGCTCGCCGATGCCTTCGGTGGGGCCGTGTGCGGCTCGCGCCCAGTCATCGACCAGGGCTGGCTCCCGCTCATGCGCCAGGTCGGGAAGTCAGGAGCGACCGTGAAGCCCCGCCTGTACGTGGCCGCCGGAATCAGCGGCGCCCCCGAGCACGTCGAGGGGATGCGCGATGCCGAGATGATCGTCGCGGTCAACACCGACGCCGACGCCCCCATCTTCTCGGTGGCTGACTACGGCATCGTCGACGATGCCACCGACGTCCTGGAAGCGCTGGCTGAGGCCGTGAGGAAACGGAAGGGCTAGCGCCGATGCCGGATCCGACGACGACGACCTTCCTCGGCGTTCCCGCCTACGTCTACTTGTGGGCACTGACGGCCGTCGTCTTCGTCATCTTCGGCCGGCGGGCCTACCTGCTCCTGGCGGCCGTGGGCCGGGGACGGGCGGAACCGCGCTGGGATCACTTGCCCCGCCGTCTCTGGAACGTCGTGGTCAACGTGGCGGGCCAGCGCCGCATGTTCGACCCCTTCGCTATGGGGCTGGCCCACCTCATCATCTTCTGGACCGCTGTCTTGTTCATCGTCGCCTTCGTCTGGAACCTGGTCAGGGGCCTGTTCCCGTTCCTGCCGATCCCGTACATCGACGAGGTCGCCTGGATGACGGTCCCCATGGAGCTCCTGAGTGTGGCCACCCTGGTGGCGCTGGTCGGCGTGGCCATCCGCCGCTTCGCGTTCCCCCCGCCGCGCCTGACGCTGTCGCGGGACGCCGGGTTCATCCTCCTGCTCATCGCGCTCCTCGTGGTGACGTTCCTGGTCGGCCAGGGGGCGAGGGCCGCCGCCGACCCGGGCGCGGCGACGGGGAGCCCGGTCGGCGTAGTGATCGGCTCCTGGCTCGGCGGTCTCTCGACGTCCGCTGCCGAGTCCCTGTACGTGGCGATGGGGTGGATCCACATGGTGGCGGTCCTGGTCTTCCTGGCCTACCTGCCGTACTCCAAGCACCTCCACCTGCTGGCCTCGCCGTTCAATGTCCTCACCGCCTCCCTGGAAACCGGCGGGATGCCGCCGCCCTCGGAAGGCGCCGCGCGCCTGGAGGATTTCACCTGGCGAGAGCTGTTCAACGGTCTGTCCTGCGCCGAGTGCGGTCGCTGCGACCGCGTATGTCCGGCGTTCGCCGAGGGCCAGGTCCTCTCGCCGCAGGATCTCATCCATGGCGTCAGGCTGATGGTCCTCGATGCGGCCGGTGGCAAAGGAAGCGGCAACGGCAACGGCAACGGAAGCGGGAGCCTGATCGACACCGTGAGCGCCGAGGCCATCTGGTCATGCACCACCTGCATGGCCTGCATGGACCGCTGCCCGGTCTTCAACGAGCACGTCCCGCTCATCGTCCAGATGCGGCGCCACCTCATCGGCGAGGGGGAGGTCGGGTCCGGAGTCCAGGACATGCTGATGGGCATGAGTCGCTACGGGAACTCGTTCGGTCAGTCGCCGCGCAAGCGCCCGAAGTGGACGAAGGACCTCGAGTTCGAGATCACCGATGCCCGCAGGGAGCCCGTGAAGCATCTGTGGTACGTCGGCGACTACGCCTCGTTCGACCCACGTGTGCAGGAGGTGAGTCGCTCCGCAGCCCGGGTGTTCGAGCGGGCAGACCTTGACTTCGGGATCCTGTATGAGGCCGAGCAGAACGCCGGCAACGACATCCGTCGCGTGGGTGAAGAAGGCCTCTTCGAGATGCTGAAGGACAAGAACGTGGCGGCCCTCGAGTCGTCGCAGTTCGAGACCATCATGACGACGGACCCTCACACCTACTTCGTCCTCAAGCATGAGTACGGGCTGGATGGGCAGGTCAAGCACTACACGGAGATCCTCGACGAGCTCATCTCGTCGGGCCGCCTCACCGTGACGCGGAACCCCGGCGCCCGGGTCACCTACCACGATCCGTGCTACCTCGGCCGTTACGGAGGCGTCTACGACGCCCCGCGCGACGTCGTGAGTCAGCTGGGATTCGAACTGGTCGAGATGCCACGCAACCGGTCGTCCGCCTACTGCTGTGGGGCCGGCGGCGGGCGCATCTGGATGGAAGACACCGCGGCCGGTGGCGAGCGCCCGGCCGAGAGCCGTGTGCGCGAGGCCGCCGGCCTCGACGGGGTCACCACCATGGTCGTGGCTTGCCCCAAGGACCTGGTCATGTTCCGTGACGCCCTGAAGACCACGGAGCTGGAAGGTTCGCTTGTCATCCGGGATATCGCAGAGCTAGTGGAAGAGTCCATGGCCGTGCATACGGCCATGGGCGTGGAAGACGCAGTGGGCGCAACGCAGAGGAGCGGCTTATGAACCCCGCCGACACGAACGGTAACGGCCAGCCGAAGATCGGGGTGTATGTGTGCCACTGCGGCACCAACATCTCAGCGGCGGTCGATGTCGAGGCGGTGCGCGAATTCGCCGAGGGCCTGCCTGGCGTGACGGTAGCCAAGGGCTACAAGTACATGTGCTCTGATCCCGGCCAGGGGCTGATCAAGGAGGATATCCAGGCCAACGGGCTCGACCGCGTCGTCGTGGCCTCCTGCTCGCCCAGTCTCCATGAGACGACGTTCCGCCGCGCCACCTCGGAGGGTGGCCTCAACCCCTACTACTTCCAGATGGTGAACATCCGCGAGCAGGACGCGTGGGTCCACATCGATATGACCGAAGCGACCGACAAGGCCAAGGACCTTGTCCGTGCCGCAGTGCACCGGGTGCGCTTCCACAAGCCGCTGGAGCGACAGCGGGTCGATGTCAATCCTGCGGTGATGGTCGTGGGGGGCGGCATCGCCGGCATCCACGCCGCCCTGACCATGGCCAACGCCGGCAAGCACGTCTATCTCGTGGAGCGAGACCCGTCGATCGGCGGGCATATGGCTCAGTTCGACAAGACGTTCCCGACGCTCGACTGCGCCGCCTGCATCCTCACCCCGAAGATGACCGAGGTGCGCTCCAATCCCAACATCACACTGTGGACGATGGCCGAGGTCGACAACGTCGACGGCTACGTGGGCAACTACACGGTCACCGTACGCCACAACAAGCGCTTCATCCTCGAGGACGCATGTACCGGCTGCCTCGAGTGCATCGACGCCTGCGTCTACAAGGTCGGCAAGACCCCCGACGAGTTCAACCTCGGCATGAGCATGCGCAAGCCGGTCTACATCCCGTTCCCCCAGGCGGTGCCTCCGCTGGTGGTCATCGACCAGGAGTCGTGCATCGAGTTCAAGAGCGGCCGCTGCAAGAAGACCTGCGTGGAGGCCTGCGCCGAACGCAACGCCATCGACTTCACCCAGAACGAGACGTTCGACACGGTCGAGGTCGGCGCTGTCATCGTCGCGACCGGCTTCCAGGCCTTCGACCCGAAACGGACTCCGACATACGGCTACGGCGTCCATCCGGAGGTATACACCGCCCTGGAGCTGGAGCGGCTGGTGAACTCGTCGGGTCCCACCGAGGGACACGTCACCCTGCGCGACGGGCGGACGCCGCAAACGGTGGGGATCATCCACTGCATCGGCAGTCGCGACGTCAACACCAACGAGTATTGCTCCCGGGTCTGCTGCATGTACTCGCTGAAACTGGCGCACCTGATCAAGGAGAAGACCGGGGCCGAGATCTACGACTTCTACATCGACATCAGGGCCGCCGGGAAGGGCATGGAGGAGTTCTACAACCGGGTAGCCGAAGAGGGGGTCCACTTCATCCGAGGGAAAGTGGGTGATGTGTACCCGGAGGACGGAGACACCGGGAGGGTGGTCCTGCAGGCTGAGGACACGCTCCTCGGCCGGGTGCGCAAGATCCCTGTGGACATGCTGGTCCTGGCGACCGGAATCGAGCCGCAGGCCGACGCCGAGGACGTTCGACGCACCTTCAACATCACCTGCGCCTCGGGCGGCTTCTTCATGGAGCGCCATCCGAAACTCGCTCCGGTGAGCACGTTCACGGACGGGATCTTCCTCGCCGGCGCCTGTCAGGGACCCAAGGACATCCCCGACACTGTGGCCCAGGCCGGGGCCGCTGCTTCCGAGGCGCTGGCCCTGGTCGATCGTGGCTATGTCGAGATGGAGCCGAACACCGCGTACGTGGTGACCGAGGAGTGCTCGGGCTGCAAGACCTGTCTCCCGCTCTGCCCCTACACGGCCATCACCCGGGTGGACGAGAAGGCGGAGATCAACCCGGTGCTCTGCAAGGGCTGTGGCACCTGCGTCGCCGCCTGTCCCTCCGGATCGATCCGGCAGAACCTGTTCGAAGACGAAGAGATCTACGAGGAGATCCTGGGGGTATTGGCTCATGTCTGAATCGATCGCGGTGCCACAGGAGACGGCGGCCTGGGAGCCGAAGATCGTCGCCTTCTTCTGTAACTGGTGCACCTATCTGGCGGCCGACCTGGCTGGTACCTCCCGCATGAAGTACGCGCCGAATGCGCGGGTCATCCGGGTGATGTGCTCCGGACGGGTCGATCCCCAGTTCGTGATGGAAGCGCTCGTCAACGGCGCTGACGGCGTACTCCTCGGCGGCTGTCACTTCGGCGACTGCCACTACCAGTCGGGCAACCACAAGGCTGCGCGCCGCTTCCGTTTGCTGAAGCGGATCCTGGTGGGTATGGGCATCGAGGAGCAACGCATCCGTCTCGAGTGGATCTCTGCGGCCGAGGCGGACAAGCTGCGGGATGTGATGACCGAGATGGTCGAGCAGTTGGAGGCACTCGGGCCGCTGAACCTCCAGGTGCCGGACGAGGAGTCCTCGGAGGTCGGGGAGTCGGCGGAGTCGGCGGAGTTGGCGGAGGTGACGGTATGAGCGACAAACCGAAGGTCGCCTTCTACTGGTGCTCGTCATGCGGGGGCTGCGAGGAGGCCGTCGTGGACCTCGCCGAGCAGATCATAGACGTCGTCGCTGCCGTCGATATCGTCTTCTGGCCGGTGGCGCTCGACTTCAAGAAGTCCGACGTGGAGGCCATGGAGGACGGATCCATCCTGGCCGCCTTCGTGAATGGGTCCATCCGCACCAATGAGCAGGAGGAAATGGCCCACTTGTTGCGGCGAAAGGCAAAGGTGCTGGTGGCCTTCGGTTCCTGTGCCCACCTGGGTGGCATCCCTGCCCTTGCCAACCTGTGGGACCGGGATGACATCTTCAAGGCCGTGTACCTCGACAACGTATCGACCGACAACCCCGACGGCGTCCTGCCGTCGGTCAAGACGCCGCACAACGGCGAGGACGTGACCCTTCCGGCCTTCTACCAAACGGTCAGGTCGCTCGACCAGGTCACCTCGGTGGACTACTACATCCCGGGCTGCGCGCCCACGCCAAACGTGATCGGCGACGCGGTCCAGACGCTGCTGAGCGGCGACTTGCCGCCTGCAGGGACGGTCCTGTCGCCGGACATCTCACTATGCGAGGAGTGCCCCCGCCTCGAGACCAAGCCGCAGGACTTGAGCCTGGAGCGCTTCGTGCGTCCCCACGAGATCCTCATCGACGAGGAGACCTGCCTGCTGGCCCAGGGTTTGCTGTGCATGGGTCCAGCCACCAGGGCGGGCTGCGGCCAGCTCTGCATCAACGGCAACATGCCCTGTACCGGCTGTTTCGGCCCCACCAGCAGGGTGCACGACCAGGGCGGCAAGTACCTGTCGGCCGTGGCCTCCATGCTCTCGGCCCTCGAAGACGAGGACATCGACAGCGCCCTCGACAGCATCCCCGACCCCATCGGCACGTTCTACCGCTACGGCCTGGCCAGTTCACTGCTGCGCCGGCGCAAGATGACTTCCGTCGACGCCTGAGGAGCCCAGACACATGTCCGACCAGATGACCACCCAGGAGGCGTGGCGCAAGGGCTCCCAGGGGGCCCAGGCGGCCTACGCCCGCCGTCGCATCACCATCGATCCCATCACCCGCCTTGAGGGACACGGAAAGATCGACATCTTCCTCGACGACGAAGGTGACGTGGATCGCGCCTACTTCCAGGTCCCGGAGCTGCGCGGGTTCGAGAAGTTCGCGCAGGGCCGCCCTGCCGAGGACATGCCCCAGATCACCTCGCGTATCTGCGGGGTGTGCCCCACGGCGCACCACATGGCGGCCACCAAGGCGCTCGACGCCCTCTACAAGGTCGAACCCCCGCCAGCGGCGAAGAAGATCCGCGAGCTGGTCTACTCGGCGTTCATGGTCGAAGACCACGCCCTGCACTTCTACTTCCTCGGTGGCCCCGACTTCGTGGTGGGCCCCGAGGCGCCGGCCGAACAACGCAACATCCTCGGCGTCATCGCCGCGGTCGGCGAAGAGACCGGGCTACGGGTGATCGCCATGCGTCGTCGCCTCCGGGAGATCATCGCCATGACAGGCGGGAAGGTCATCCACCCCGTCCTCGGCCTTCCCGGGGGTGTGGCCAAGCGGGTCACTGCAGAGGAGCAGGCGGAGATCAAGGAGACGGCTGCCGACGCGGTGGAGTTCGCGCGCTTCACGTTGGACACGTTCCGTTCGGTGGTGCTGGCCAATCCGGCGTACGTCGATCTGATCGTCTCTGACGCCTTCACCCATCGCACCTACTACATGGGCCTCATGGACGAGCAGAACCGGCCCAACTTCTACGATGGGCGCATCCGTGTGGTCACACCCGAGGGAGAGGAGTGGGCTACTTTCCCGGAGGCCGACTACCTCGATGTCGTGGCGGAGCACGTCGAGCCCTGGTCGTACACCAAGTTCTGCTACCTCAAACCGGTCGGCTGGCACGGTTTCACCGACGGAGCTGAGAGCGGCATCTACTCGGTCGCCCCCCTTGCTCGGCTCAACGTCGCCGACGGCATGGCTACCCCCCTGGCCCAGGAGGCATACGAGGAGATGTACTCCACTCTCGGAGGCAAGCCGGTGCACCACACCCTGGCCAACCACTGGGCCCGGGTCGTGGAGTTGCTCTACGCTGCGGAGCGGCTCAAGGAGCTGGCCGACGATCCGGAGCTCACTGACACCGACGTGCGCACCCTGCCCACCGAGACGCCACGCGAAGGTGTCGGGGTGGTCGAAGCGCCGCGCGGCACGCTGCTCCATCACTACGTCACCGACTCCAACGGGATCGTGGAGCAGGCCAACCTCATCGTCGCCACCCAGAACAACTCGGCGCGTATCGCGATGAGCGTGCAGAAGGCAGCCACGGGGCTGATCTCGAAGGGGATGGTGTCCGACGGCATCCTGAACAAGGTGGAGATGGCCTTCCGCGCCTACGACCCGTGCCACGCCTGCGCTACGCACTCCCTTCCCGGGAGCATGCCACTGCTCGTGTCGGTGCGCCGGTCAGACGGCGAGACCCTGTCGTTGCTGCGCCGTGACGCTGATGGCAGCCTCCACCGCGAGTAGCGGCACCGCCGATGGGGCCGGCGCTGCCGCGGGACCCGCCCGGCTGCTCTGCCTGGGCAACGAGCTCATCTCCGACGATGGCCTGGGCATCGTCGCCGCTCGCTCGCTATCCGGGCGGCTCGCTCTGGCCGGCACGTCGGTTCCACCCGGACGGGCCTTCGACCCGGCGGTGACGGTGCGGGCCTTCGAGATCCCAGGGGTCGGGCCTGTCGAGGTCGTGGAGACCGCCCTGACCGGCATGTATCTGCTCGAGTTGGTCGTGGGAGCTTCCCGGCTCATCGTCATCGACACCGTCGTCACGGGGGCGACCGACCCCGGTACGGTGCTGGAGTTGCAGGAGAGCGACCTCGACGGCCCTCGCGGCGGCTCGCCCCACTACATCGGCCTCCTGGAGACGCTCGATCTGGCCCGCGCCCTCGGCTTGGACGTGCCTGCTGACGTGGTCATCGTCGCGGTCGAGGCCGGGGACTACACCACCGTGGGTGGGGAGATGACCGCTCCTGTGGGGGCGGCAGTACCCGTCGTAGTGGAAAGGACGATGGCCCTCATCGAGGGTGGGGCCGCGGTGCCGGCCTGAGGACCCGCGCTTGGGGCAAGATCCGAGGAGCCCTTCGCTTCCACTAGCCGGGGTCGCGCTGCCCCGACGAGGCCACGGAACCGACTCGACGCCAGGATGCTCCACCAGATGGAACTAGCCCTCGGAGCGGAGACTGGATCGCCCTGCGCGGCTGGCTGCCCGGACCGCATGGCCCGGCTCGACTCCGCCGTACAGCGTGGACGGAGGCAGCTTCAGGCGGATGATGTGGACATCCACGCGGTCGGAGGAGGAGGCGAGTCATGCGCGCGCTCATGAAGTCGAATCCGGGCCCTGGGTTGGAGCTTCGTGAGGTGCCTGAGCCCGAGCCGGGCATCAACGACGTCCTCATCATGGTCAAGAAGGCCGGCATCTGTGGGACCGATCTGCACATCGAGTCGTGGGACAGCTGGGCGGCAGACACCATCGAGCCGCCGCTCATCGTGGGTCACGAGTTCGTCGGCGAGATCGTCGAGGTCGGCTCCAACGTCAGCGACTTCCATGCCGGCGAAGTCGTCAGTGGTGAGGGCCACGTCGTCTGCGGCCGCTGCCGTCACTGCCTCGCAGGGCGCCGCCACCTCTGCGCCCACACCATCGGCCTCGGCGTGGGCCTTGACGGGGCCTTCGCAGAGTACGTGTCGTTGCCGATGACGAACGTGTGGCATCACTGGAACGGCATCGACGAGGACGTCGCGGCCATCTTCGATCCCTTCGGCAACGCCGTGCACACGGCGCTGGCCTTCCCCGTGCTCGGCGAGGACGTGCTGGTCTCGGGTGCCGGGCCCATCGGCCTCATGGCCATCGCCGTAGTGCTCCACGCCGGCGCGCGCTTCGTGGTCGCCACCGAGCCCAACGCCTACCGGCGTGAGCTAGCCACCCAGATGGGCGCGACGGTGGTGGTGGATCCGGGTGCCGCGGACCTCGCTGACGTCCAGCGAGAGCTGGGCATGGTGGAGGGCTTCGACGTGGTCCTGGAGATGTCGGGTGACCCGGGCGCCATCCGCAGCGCTATCGGCGACATGGCCCACGGCGGCAAGTTGGCGCAGCTGGGCATCCCTACCGAGGAGATCACGCTCGACCTCAACGAGATCGTCTTCAAGATGCTCACGATCACCGGGATCTTTGGTCGGGAGATGTACGAGACCTGGTACAAGATGAGCGTGATGCTGCAGTCGGGGCTAGACATCCGGCCGGCCATCACGCATCGCTTCGGCTTCGAGGACCACAAAGCCGCGTTCGCGACCGCACGCTCCGGCGACAGTGGCAAGGTGCTCATGGACTGGAGCCTCTGATGGCAGACCCGCTGGCGTTCCTGGCCGAGGAGGTCGCGTCGCTTCGCGACGAGCACCTCTACCGGCCGCTCCGCGAGATGGTCACGGCACAGGGGCCCGCGTGCACGGTCGATGGCCGCGAGGTCATCAGCTTCTCTTCCAATGACTACCTTGGTCTGACTCATCACCCTCGGCTCCGCGACGCTGCAGAGCGGGCCGTACGCGACTACGGGGTGGGCTCCGGAGCGGTGCGCACCATCGCGGGCACGATGACTCTCCATGAGCAGCTCGAGCAGGACCTCGCCGAGTTCAAGGGCGTCGAGGCGACGCTGGTGTTCCAGTCGGGTTTCGCGGCAAACACGGGCGTCATCCCGGTCGTGACGGGCGCATCGGACCTCCTCGTCAGCGACGCGCTGAACCACGCCTCGATCATCGACGGCATGCGCCTCTCCAAGGCACGGCGCGAGGTCTATCCGCACAAGGATGTGGCGGCCCTTAAGGAGGTCATCACGCACGCACGCGAGAAAGGCCATCCCGACACCGGCGAGCCCTACCGACTGATCCTCGTGGTCACCGACGGCGTCTTCAGCATGGACGGCGACATCTGTCCACTGCCGGGCATCGTGGAGGCGGCCGAGGAGGTCGGCGCGGCCGTTCTGGTAGACGACGCCCACGCCTCCGGTGTGTTGGGCCATCAGGGTCGCGGCACCATCGACCACTTCGGGCTACACGGCCGCGTGGCCATCCAGGTAGGCACGCTGTCGAAGGCCATCGGCGTGCTCGGTGGCTACGTGGCTGGCTCGCTGGCACTTCGGGAGCTGCTCACCCAGCGGTCACGGCCGTTCCTCTTCTCGACCTCTCATCCGCCCGCCGTGGCCGCAGCCTGCATCGAGGCGATCGCGGTCATGCGCACTGATGCCGCCCTGCTCGAGCGTCTGTGGGCCAATACTCGACGCTTCAAGGCCGAGCTGGGTCGTCTCGGGTTCGACATCGGGGTCTCGGAGACACCGATCACACCGATACTCGTTGGCGATTCGGAGGTCGCCATCCGCTTCAGCGACCAGCTCTTCCGATCTGGCATCTTCGCCACTTCGGTGGTCTACCCGACGGTGCCACTCGACGGGGCTCGTCTGCGCACGATCGTGACGGCCGCCCACTCCGACGAGCACATCGATCGCGCCCTCGAGGCCTTCTCTCGCATCGGGCACGAGCTGGGGCTCATCGCCAGCTGAGCGACCGGCCCCAGTGGGCCGCAGGATCAGCTCGCCGGCTCCTGGTCAGCCGCGCGAGTCGCACCAGGCGCGAACGATGGCGGTCAGGCCGTCGCGCTTCTGGTCGACCGATCCGGCATCGGGAAAGCGGATGTAGCGCGCCACCTTGCCATCGCCCTCGAGGAGTGGGTGCTCTCCCGGG
>Ga0255055_10003200_pt1 | contig 11138 bp, 10 predicted proteins | sample JV7_2_27_MG_FD_188633 | JGI IMG/M metagenome (GOLD analysis project Ga0255055, IMG submission 188633) | Seawater microbial communities from Jervis Inlet, British Columbia, Canada - JV7_2_27 | ecosystem: Environmental > Aquatic > Marine > Inlet | place: Canada: British Columbia | collected... | reverse complement strand
TATCTTTTAATTACACAACCACGGGCTAGGCGCGGCCAGCCGAAAAGGACGTCCCTGGTCCCTGCCCGTGGATAAACCAGGGAGAAAGTGAGGGGCTTTATGAGTGTATTAGCAGAATGTCCAATGTGCCACAAAAAGCAGGCAACCAAAAATAAACACTGCTGCTGTGGCAATGATATGGACAAATCGAAACGATCAAAGAAAGTGAGGTACTGGATAGCCTACCGACTGCCGGGCGGAAAACAGCGCCGGGAGTTGGTCGGCAAGTCAATTGAAAAGGCCCGGGATGCAGACGGCAAGCGCCGGGGCCAGAAGCGCGAGAACCGGATCTTTGACATGCTTCCGGAATCTAACATGACGTTCAGGGAACTGTCTGATTGGTATCTTGAACTGAAATCCGTAAAAAAACTGGCCTCATATGAACGGATCAGCATTGCTCTTAAAAGATTCAACGCTGTTTTCGGTGATCGGATTGTAAACACAATCCTGCCGGTTGAACTGGAAGACTATCAGGATAAAAGAATCGATGATGGGCTTGCACTAAGCAGTTTGGATGTTGAGGTGGCCATCGTAAAAATTGTGATCAACAAGGCTTTCGATAACGATAAAATTGATGGTCGTGTGCTAAAGATTTTCCGAAAGGTAAAGAACAAATTGAAGAGAGGTGAAAACGCAAGAAGGCGCACAGTCACCATCGATGAATATCTTAAGCTGCAAGGAAAGGCCGCATCTCATCTTAAGCCTATGCTGATTGTGGCAATGAATACTGGCATGCGCCCGGGTGAGGTAAGAACGCTCAAATGGGAGTACATCGACCGCAAGGCAGGTTTCATAAGGCTGCCGGCATCAACCACTAAAGAGGATAAGGAAAAGAATATTCCGATCAACCATCATGTAGAAGCTGTACTGGATGATCTTACTCCACCCTTGGGTCTGGTTACCGAAGATCATCATGATTTTATCTTCACCTTTGGCAGGAAACCTATCAGCGGCCCTGGTGGAGTGAAAGGAGCTTTAAGGGGTGCCTGCAAGAATGCCGGGGTACCTTATGGCAGAAAGGCACCCAACGGCATTATCATGCATGATTTTAGAAGGACGGTTAAAACAAATATGCAGGCCGCCGGTGTTAGCAAGGTCTGCAGGGATTTGATTCTTGGCCACAGCTTGCAGGGGATGGATACGCATTATATCGTTCCGAGTGAAGAGACGTTAACGCAGGCCATGGACAAATATACCGGCTGGCTGGATGATCAAATTGCAAAGACTGTCGCAAGTGTTGACCAAAACGTTGACCAAGCGGGCATATGATGTTTCTAACTAATTGTAATTATTTATCAATCACCCATTATGGCCATATAGTCATCATAAATGGTTTCCAGCGCCAATTTATGCTTGGCCTCTTCCTGACAAAGGACTTTGAACAGCTTTTTTCCTTCATCCGTATCAGCCTGCTCCAGGAATTCATTGTATAGTTTCAATGCTTTTTCTTCCCGTTTCATCGCCAGCAATAGAATTTCATTATACGGCATGCCCTGCTCGTAATCTAAATCAACTAAATAATCGCTACGCTTTATATCGGTTATCCACTTTAGCTTATATTCTTCCAAACTTTTGGTTATTCCTTCGGTTTTAAATTCCTGCAGGATTTTTTCATGTTTCTGCTCTTCTGCGGCAAATTCCTCAAACATTTTTTTTGAGCCTGAAAAATCTTCTTCATCGTTGCTTATTTTTTGATAAAACTCTGCAGCTTCGCGTTCTTTTTCGATAGCAAAATCAATGATGTCCTCTAAGTTCTCAGAATGCATTATTCTCTCCTTTCCTAACGATCTTATTGCTGTCTAATTGTTGTCTCAGATTGCAGCGATCCGATATAATTTGAACGATGACTTTTTCCGGGCTGCTTGCGATCTTTATTTTCCAGGCAATGGCGTAAACGACTCGTGTGTGGCAGGGACGCTCGCGGGTTGATTGGGTTTTCCAAACCGGGTGGTCGTTGACTCTCGCACTCGCTAATATCCAGGCGTCCTTTAATATCATGATCTTTTGATGGTATCAACTGCCGGGTGTCATGAGCAAATTTTAGGTTGACAAATTTAAGAAAAAAGAATATTTTTTAGCCTTTTTTCCGACATTATGAGAGACCCCCCAAATAATACAAGGAGTCCCAAAAATGACAGAATCTGCACGCGAGTTTGATCCCGAAATCGCTCATCCTATGGTTAAAGAAGTGATGGAGCGATCGCAGCAGAACTTACTGGCATGTTATCAGTGCCGTCGTTGCGCCGCAGGCTGCCCGGTTGGTGAGGAGACCGGCTATATAACGCCGGACCGGCTAATCCGGATGATTATCCTGGGCGACCGGGAAAACGCACTTAACAACCAGTTGGTTTGGAGATGTGTATCCTGTTACACCTGTGGCACGCGCTGCCCCAACGATATCCAGACTGCTAGAATCACCGATACCATAAAAAAGATCGCCAAAGAAGCTCACCTTGATCCCTTAAAACCGAAAGTGGCTCATTTTCATGATACGTTTGTAAATTCAGGCATACGTTGGGGCCGTCTCAATGAAATGGAGTTCATGAGTTTCTTCGAGCTAAAGAACACATTAAAAGATCTTAAGCGAATGAAATTCAAAGCCATCTATGATGAATTGATGTCTAAGACTAAACTTGGGTTGAGGATGGCCAGGCGAAAACGTATGCATATGGGTTTTCAGTCAGCTAAGGGGCGTAGTGAGATAAAGCGTCTTTATAAAAAGACCAAGAAAAAAACGGTCTGATGGTACTAAGAGGTTAATCATGGATATAGGCTATTATCCCGGATGTACGTTGCATGCGTCCTCGTCGCTTTACGATGTTCAAAGTCGGCGGGTATTTAATGAAGTCGGGATCAATCTCAAAGAGATCGAAGATTGGAACTGTTGCGGAGCAACCTCCGCCGGCAAGGTCGATGACTTTTTGGCCGTAGCCATGCCCGCCAGAAACATCGGGATCGCAGAGGCTGATGGGTTTTCCGAAATAGTGATTCCTTGCTCGGCGTGTTACTCTCGGACGCTGGTGGCCCAAAAACGCCTCGAAGATGATCCACTTCTAAAAAACGAAATCAATACCGAACTCGCCAAAAAGATCCAAGGAACGATTAAGGTATCCTCAATTCTGGAAGTGCTTCTTACCACGGTCGCGTCAGGTGAACTGGCTGAAAAGGTGAGCCAAAAGCTCAAGGGGCTTAAACCCGCATGCTACTATGGCTGCATGCAGACCCGATTTCCATATAAAGTTCCCGTGCCAGATGATGTGGAAAATCCCCAGGGCATGGAGACGGTACTTAAGGTCCTCGGAGCGCAGTCGCTGGATTGGAATTATAAAACGGACTGCTGTGGCGCATCCGCCGCCGTTAATGATGAGGAAGCCGCTTTAAATCTGATGACCCGGATTATGAAAGACGCGGTGGCAAGGGGCGCCAACTGCTTTGTGGTCACCTGCCCCATGTGTCAATTGAATATGGATAGCTATCAAGACAAAATCTGTGAAAAACATGAAATAAAAGAGAGGCTGCCTGTTTATTTTATAACCGAAATGGTTGGGTTGGCAATGGGCGTGAGCGTGGAGGAATTTCAGATCGATAGGCATTTTGTTGACGGCTCTGAGCTTTTGAAGGAGTTGAATATCATATGAATGAAAAAGAATCCATAAAAACGACAAAGCGAGGCTCTGTACTGGTGGTGGGAGGTGGTGTCGGCGCCATGCAGTCGGCACTTGATCTGGCAAATAGCGGGTTTAAAGTCCATATGGTCCAGAAAGATTCCTCTATTGGCGGCACCATGGTTATGCTGGATAAAACATTTCCTACCGGCGACTGCTCAATGTGCATGATCTCTCCCAAGATGGTGGAATTGGGGCGACACTTAAACATTGACATCCATACATTGGCAGAAGTGGAATCCGTCGAAGGAGAGCCCGGGGACTTCACGATCAAAGTAAAGCAAAAGCCGCGTTATGTAGATCCGGAAAAATGCACCGGCTGCGGAATCTGTGAGGAAAAATGTCCCAAAAAAATTACCAGCGAATTCGAGCAGGGTCTGATCGTCCGCAAGGCCATCTTCTCACTTTTCCCACAGGCCTTGCCGAACACACGCGCCATTGACCGGGATATTTGCATATATTTCAAGAACGGCAAATGCAAGGCCTGCGAAAAGTTCTGTGATGCGGGTGCTATCGATTGGGAAGATACGGGCAAGGAATTTGAGCTGAATGTCGGTGCCATCATTCTCAGCCCGGGTTTAAATCGTTACGATCCCGCTGTGCGGCCGGAGCTTGGTTTTGGCCGCTGGCCAAATGTGGTTTCATCCATCCAGTTTGAACGGATTCTGTCCGCCTCCGGTCCTTACCTGGGCACGGTCATGAGACCCGGAGATAAAAAACATCCTAAGAAGGTCGCCTGGATCCAGTGCGTGGGGTCCCGCGATTCTCACAACGCAAACCCCTGGTGCTCATCTGTTTGCTGCATGTATGCCACCAAGCAGGCGATGACCGCCAAAGACCATGATCGCGATATTGAACCCACCATATTCTATATGGACATCCGGGCTTTTGGTAAGGATTTCGATAAATACGTGAACCGGGCCAAAGAAGAATACGGCGTGCGTTATCAACGGGCAATGATCTCGGCGGTACGCGAGGAGGCCGGCACAGGCAATCTCATTATGTGTTATGCCGGTCAGGATGGGACACTAATCGATGAGATCTTTGACATGGTTGTGCTCTCCATCGGTTTTGAACCCCATGCCGATGCCGTTGAGTTCGCCAAAATTTTTGGCATCGAGCTCAATGAGCACCGCTTCCCAAAGACACCCCCATTGATGCCTTTTGAGACTACCCGACCCGGCGTATATGTTACCGGGATATACCAGGGACCGAAAGATATCCCCGAGACCGTAATGCAGGGCAGCGCGGTGGCCGGTGGCGCCATGGTACTTTTAAGTGAGGCCCGCGGTACTGAGGTCGTCGTCAAAGAGCAGCCGCCTGAAAAGGATATAACTGAAGAGGAACCTCGCATCGGCGTTTTTGTATGCCACTGTGGGATCAATATCGCCAGCGTTGTGGACGTAAAAGCTGTAAGCGCTTATGCTGACACGCTGCCATATGTGGTTTACGCCGGAAACGACCTTTTTACCTGTTCCCAGGACGCTCAAGAAAAAATGAAGGAGCTCATTGAGGAACACCGTCTCAACCGGATTGTGGTTTCGGCCTGCAGCCCCAAGACACATGAACCGATTTTCCAGGATACCATGGAGGCTTGCGGCCTCAATAAATATCTTTTTGAAATGGCCAATATCCGCAATCAGGATTCGTGGGTCCACTCTGAAGCACCGGAGCAAGCAACGGATAAGGCCAGTGAACTGGTGCGCATGGCTGTTGCCCGCGCTGCTACCCTTCATCCGCTTTATGAAAAGCAAATACCGGTCAACCAAAAAGGGTTGGTGATCGGCGGCGGAGTGGCCGGGATGAATGCCGCTTTGGGATTGGCTGATCAGGATTTCGAAGTTGTTCTGGTAGAAAAGGAAGCAGAGCTGGGCGGACTTGCCAACCGCCTGACGACCACCATCGAGGGGGCCAATGTACGTGACTATCTTGATGACCTGATTGCAAAGGTCTCCTCGCATTCTAAAATCCAGGTTCTGACCAACGCGCTGGTTATCAGCTTCACAGGTTCCAAAGGGAACTTCACAACCGAAATCCTGGTAGCACCGCAAATGATTCAAAGAAAAATTGATCACGGTGCAGTCATCCTGGCGACGGGGGCCAATGAATATCAGCCGAAAGAATTCCTCTACGGCAAGGATCCGCGGGTAATGACCCAGATCGAACTGGCCGAACGACTGCAAAAAGACGAGACGGGTGATCTGGCAACGGTGGTGATGATCCAATGCGTTGGATCCCGCAACGAGGAGAACCCCGACTGCTCGAGAATCTGTTGCCAGTCCGCGATTAAAAACGCTCTTCAAATAAAGAAAATTAATCCTGAAGCAGATATATTTATCCTTTATCGAGATATTCGAACCTACGGCCTATTGGAAGATTATTACACCGAAGCAAGGCGCCAGGGGATTTTGTTTTTCCCGTATGATCCTGAAGATCCACCGGTGGTGGAATCCTTTGAGGGCGGGGTGCAGGTGAGCTTCAAAGATCAAATGCTGGACCAGCCCCTGAAGGTTAAAGCCGGCATTTTGGCATTGAGCGCGGGAATGGTTCCTGAAGACACCGAGGAACTCTCATCCATACTCAAGCTGGCCCGCAATCCGGAAGGATTTTTTATGGAAGCCCACGTCAAGCTGAGGCCGGTAGACATGGCGACCGAAGGGATCTTTTTGTGCGGAACCGCCCACAGTCCCAAGCTCTTGTCGGAAACCATTTCCCAGGCCTATGCTTCTGCTGCCAGGGCGACCACATTTCTCTCCCAGACACAGTTGACCTTGTCTGCCGTCACGGCCCGGGTTGAAGCCGAAAAGTGTGCCTCATGCCTCATTTGCGTGCGGTCATGTCCTTACGATGTGCCCAAAATCAATGAAGAGGGCGTTAGTGAAATTGATGCGGCAACGTGCCATGGATGTGGTATCTGTGCGGCTGAGTGCCCGGCCAAAGCCATTCAGCTCAGTTGGTACGAGGATGAACAGATCATGTGCAAGGTGGATGCCCTGTTGGAAGGAGTCCTCTAGATTTTGGATTTTAGAATGCGGGTTTTAATTTACCACAGAGATCACAGAGCTAAACAGGCTCAAAGCTGAAAGTTCAAAGCCGATCCACAGATTTTATTGAATTTCTGATTTAATAATCCGCAGATTACGCAGATTTCCGCAGATTACATTAGGTAAAAAACGATACTTTAGCGCTCAGATTTTATATTATTTCGAACTTTTGGGCCCTGTAATAATTATCATGGTTAGCTCTTAAAATTAATTTTTTTAATCTGCGGAAATCTGCGTAATCTGCGGATAAACAATATTTTTTGTTCTGCGCAATCTGCGGATAAAGTTAACTTTTGAATTTCTCTGTGAACTCTGTGTGCTCTGTGGTGAAAATTGTTTCAGTTTTACGCGTTTGAGGCATTTTTATTAGAGAGGAATACCATGAGTAAGGATTTTGAACCGATCATTATTGCATTCTGTTGTAATTTCTGAGGTTATACCGCCGCGGACCTGGCAGGTTCGATGCGATTACAATATCCGCCAAATATCAGAATTGTCCGTGTACCGTGCAGCGGAAAGGTCGATCTGATTCATATTCTGCATGCCTTTGAAAAAGGAGCAGATGGTGTATGTGTATTGGGATGTTTGGAAGGTGACTGTCACTTTAACAACGGCAACCTTATGGCCCGCAGACGGGTTGAACAGGCTCAGGAAATTTTAAACTCCATCGGCATCGGCGGCGAGCGGGCCCAAATGTACAACCTGTCATCCAGTGAAGGTCCGCGCTTTGCCCAGTATGTAACCGAGTTCACCGAAAAAATCAAAGACCTGGGACCCAACCCGGTTAAACTGGCCAAAAATAAGGCGGCCTGAAGAAATACATTGAGTATTCAATTCAAAAGGAGAGTTTTCATTAAATGATAGTTGCAGATAGAAAACCAATTGAAGAAATCATCGGATACCTCAAGGATCACAAAAACATTCTGGTCCTGGGCTGCAACGAATGCGTAACCGTTTGTGAGGCCGGCGGCAAAAAAGAGGTGGGCGTTCTGGCTTCGGCTCTGCGCATGCATGCCAAGAAGGAGGGAAACGAGGTCAAAATCGACGAAGTGACCCTCGAACGACAATGTGATCGTGAATATTTAGATGAAATTCGAGATTCCATCGACCAGTATGATGCTGTTGTTTCGCTTGCGTGTGGTGTGGGCGTTCAGTTTACCGCAGAACAATACCACAGCACCCCGGTCTATCCGGGAGTCAACACCTGTTTTATGGGGGCCACCGAAAAGCGAGGCCTATGGACCGAACGCTGTCAGGGCTGCGGTCAGTGTATTCTGGCGACAACCGGGAGCATTTGCCCGGTGGCACGCTGTGCCAAACGGCTTTTTAATGGTCCCTGCGGCGGATCCACCGATGGCAAGTGTGAGATCAATGCCGAAGTCGACTGTGCCTGGCAATTAATCATCGATCGTCTCGAGGCATTGGATAGACTTGACGAATACGAAAAGCTGTGCCCCTTAAAAGACTGGTCGACGGATAGGGCCGGGGGGCCCAGAAAGGTAGTAAGGGAGGATGTGCAGCAATGACAACCAAGACACCGAGCAAACTGGAAAAGATCCTTAGCCAAGGGCACCTGGCCGTTACTTCCGAGTGTGGACCGCCCCGCGGCAGCAATCCCGAGCACATCATTAAAAAAGGCGAGTTGATCAAAGATCATGTGGATGCCATCAATATCACCGACAACCAGACTTCCATGACCCGATTATGCAGTCTGGCCGCCTGCATTCGCCTGAAACTGATGGGCCTGGAACCGGTGTTGCAGATGGTCACGCGTGATCGCAATCGCATCGCCTTGCAAAGCGACATCCTCGGTGCGGCTTCCTTTGAAATCAACAACATTCTGTGTTTGTCCGGGGATCATCAAAGTTTCGGTGATTGTGCTCAGGGCCAGAATGTTCACGATATCGACTCGATCCAGCTGATTCAGGCCGTGCGGCATATGCGTGACGAGGGCAAGTTTCTGGGCGGCGACGACCTTGACGGCAAGCCCCAGATGTTTGTGGGAGCGGCTGCCAATCCTTTTGCCGATCCGTTTGAGATCCGGGTTCCGCGTCTGGCCAAAAAGATTGCCGCCGGGGTCGAATTCATTCAGACCCAGTGCGTTTACAACCTGGATAAATTTGAAGAATGGATGAAAGGCGTCCGCGACCGCGGGCTGCATGAAAAGGTTTATATCTTGGCCGGCCTGACCCCCATGAAGTCGGTGGGGATGGCCAAGTATATGCAAAAAAGAGTTCCGGGCATGGATGTGCCGGATGAAATTATTGAACGGCTCAAGGGAGTCGAAAAAAGCAAACAGGCCGATGAAGGCATCAAGATCTGCATCGAGTCCATTCAGCGCCTGAAAGAATGTGAAGGCGTTGCCGGATTCCACATCATGGCGATCGAATGGGAAGAAAAGGTGCCCGAGATCGTTGAAGCCGCAGGTCTTTATCCGCGTCCGAAATTAAATTAAGTATATCTAACCCGGACAAGCCGGAACAAATTGCCACAAAGGCACCAAGACACAAAACGAAACCTTTGGTTAATATTCATCTTTGCGTCTTTGTGTCTTGGTGGCGTAAATGTTTTGCCACAAAATGCATAAAAATAATTTCTAAGCGCCTAAAATGCAAATAGCCTTTGCAAAACTGAAATAACCTCTGACTGTGTGCCCGGGTCTATCATACCAAGCTTTTTAATAAGTCGTTTTTTATCTATTTTCCGTATCTGGTCTAAAACAATTTGCCCCATTTTTTTCTTGAAAGTGCAGGGTACGCGTGTGGGATAATCCTTTCCGGCAGTCGTCATTGGGGCAACGATAACAGTTCGGATATGCAGATTCATTTCATTTGGGGAAATAATCAAACAGGGTCTTGTTTTTTTAATTTCAGAGCCCACAGTGGGGTCAAGATTTATCAGATAGACATCGAAGCGATTGATTACCATTGCCATTCTTCTTCATCCCAGGAATGTGAAATATTTTCTTCTCCGTTGAGAAGCACATCATCGCTTCTTTCCGCCATTGCCATGAAAGCATCATCCCAACCTGCTCTTGGATTTGAAACAGGACGGATGATGATTTGATTTTGTTCCACCTCAAGCTCAACGTCTTCCATAATTCCGGTTTGTTCAAGTAAGGGTTTGGGAATACGGATTCCTTGCGAATTCCCGATTTTTACAATTCTTGCTCTCATGATTCGGTACCTCCTCCGGCAAATGGTAAGCACATTGTAATTACATAAGGCTTAATAGTCAAGGGATAATTCATGCCTTTTCATACCAATCTATGATTCTAAAATCTTTCATATTTCATTTGGACATCTAATTTTTATGTGAACCCACCAAATTCCCTATTCAGGGCACGCTATGACACAATTGGAAAGGCTGCGAAATATTTTAGGTTTACGTATGCATTATCCAAATGAGGATGACACAGGTTCAGCCCTTTTGGGGTAATCTTAATTATCACAGATGAACAAGAGTTTCTTCGAGGCGAGATTTGCCCAAACGGAGTATCATTCGTTTTGGTGTGGGCATAGAACAGTGGCCGCTCAAAATCATTGGACAAAATCGTGCTGCAGCTGATCAAGATCAAAAACAGCACAGTCCAAAATTAATAAACTTTTTATTGAGGTGAACCGGCCTTTTTAGCTTTATGCAGGTTGTATATCAAATAGGCTATTGACAGAATTGTTTGTCATGAGGACTAATAGACTTTGACGATAAATTTCGATCGGCCGCCCTGAATGGAGTTAATAATAAGCGGGCGCTGAGCCTTGCCGTTTGGCCCGATGGTAATGTTACCGATAATACCTGTAAAATTGGTAGTTGAACGGATCTGATTGTTGATGCATTCCCGGTCTGCGGGATCGCTGCAGCGATTCATTGCGTTGCGCAAAATAGCATATCCTTCAACGCCAAGGGCCATATAAGGCGTTCTCGCGTCCTTATACTTCTCCCTAAACTTATTTCTTACCCGCTTCCCGAAAGGGGTTAACGGCATGCCGTGCGCAAAAAAATCAGTAGCCAGCATGCCATCTACAAGGTCTATTTCGTTGTTATGTTGTACGAGCATCGTCGTTATTAATCCATCGCTTCCCATCATTTTGGGCTTCCAATCCAGTTTCCGGACTTCTCTGACAATGCGGACCAAATCTTTAGCGCTTATGGGAAGATAAAGCAGCTCCGGGGTATGATCGTGCACGCTTTTAATAACTTTAGATAAGTCGCCGGTTTCTTCAGTTAAAGAAACCGTATCTGTAATCTCACCGCCGATGGATTTGAACTTACTTTCAAATTTAGCAGCCAGATGGCTGGAATAAACGCTGCCCGGGTTGTTGAATACGGCAACTTTGTCGATTAGCAGATCGTCCCTGACAAACACAGCCGCAACGGTCCCCTGAAAATC
>Ga0255055_10003199_pt1 | contig 11141 bp, 9 predicted proteins | sample JV7_2_27_MG_FD_188633 | JGI IMG/M metagenome (GOLD analysis project Ga0255055, IMG submission 188633) | Seawater microbial communities from Jervis Inlet, British Columbia, Canada - JV7_2_27 | ecosystem: Environmental > Aquatic > Marine > Inlet | place: Canada: British Columbia | collected... | reverse complement strand
AAACCACTACCAGAGAAATGGCGGCAACCATTTTGGAACATTCCCATCGAGTGCTGAAACCCGAACACAACTGGAACAACCTGATCGGCTTACCCCTGACCCTGTTGCGCATTAAGCCCTACCACCAGATCGCTCTGGTAGAAATGGGTATGAATAGAGCAGGTGAGATCAAGAGGCTTTCCCAGATCGCAAAACCTCACACAGGGTTGATTACCAATATCGGTCCTGCTCATCTTCAGTATCTAAAAACCCTTCAAAATATAGCCAGGGCTAAAGGGGAGCTCTTTGAATCGCTCACTTCTGAAAATCATGCAGTGATTAATGCTGATGATCCTTTGATCGTAGAGTTATCAAAGTCATGCCCTGCCAGGAAGGTTACTTTTGGCATTAATTCTCAGGCACAGGTTACTGCTACAGATATTTCTCTTTCAGATCATAGCATAAACTCCTTCACCCTGAAAATAGAAGGAGCAAATATACCGGTTGAGCTCAAAACCCCCGGACTCCATAATATTTACAACGCCCTGGCGGCAACTTCCATAGCTACCATCTTTAAACTGAACCTGGAAGAAATTAAAGCAGGCTTAGAACGCTTCACTGCTTTCCCTGGAAGAACGGAAATCATCACTGTCGGTAACAACATAAACATAATCAATGACACTTATAATGCCAATCCCAGATCTATGGAGGTTGCTCTCAGAACCCTGGTCCAACTGAAAGGTAACGGCAGGGTGATTGCGGTTTTGGGTGATATGCTGGAATTAGGAGAAGCATCTACAGATTTACATCAACAGGTAGGCTCTTTAATCAAGGCTTTGAACCTGGATGCAGTATTCCTCATGGGACCTCATGCCGAAGCAGTTGCAGAAAGTGCAATCAACAAAGGCATCAGCAAAGAAGCAATACATATTGGAAAAACCCACGAACAGATTGCGAAACAGCTTGACGAAAAAGTAAAAGAAGATGACTGGATACTCTTTAAAGGCTCAAGGGGAATGAAGATAGAGCAAATCCTGGAGCAATTTCTCAAAATGAGAAACAACGCTTCTAAGGTTCCTTCTACTTCTGAAGCTGCAACTGTGGGCTGCAATCATTAAGGTCATTAAATGATTTCCATTTTACGAGAAGTACTTAATTCTACTCAATCTTATAGAAAGTCCCCCTTTATCAAGCGGGGAATAGAAACAACTTAATACCCTGAGTAATAATCAGATTTCTCATAGCACACAAGGGAAAAGCCATGGCTCAGAAACACGTTCCCAAAATCCTGGTTGTTGATGATGAGAAAGCAATAAGAGATATAACTCAGGCTTTTTTGATGCTGAACGGCTATGAGGTAGAAACGGCTAAAAACGGGAAAGAGGCTCTTGATAAAATATTAATAAAAAACTACGACGTAGTAATCACAGATCTTCAGATGCCTCTGATGGGGGGGATGGAATTACTGGAGAAAATCTCCAAAATAAAATTGAATGCAATTACTATTGTATTGACAGGTTACTCTGTTAATAAATCTGATTTTCCTAAAATACCTTTTGCCCATTTGCGCAAACCTTTTAGCCACAACCAGCTTATTCAGGTTGTTCAGGAAGGATTAAAGACACATAAGGCTAAACAACAAAACTGAACCAACAGGAAACACTTTTAATGTTATACCATCTGCTCTACCCTCTTCACGAATTTTTTAGCATATTTAATGTATTTCGTTATATCACTTTCAGGACTATTTATGCCATTGTTACTGCCTTGCTGATTACCCTTATTCTGGGTCCCTGGTTAATTAAAAAATTACAAAAACTAAATGTAAAAGAACATATAAGAGAAGACGGGCCATCCCATCACCTCAATAAAAGTGGAACATCTACTATGGGAGGAATCTTAATCTTAATCTCTCTAACCATTGCCACTCTCTTCTGGGGAGATTTAACCAATACCTACATCTGGGCTACCCTGTTTATTACCTGGGGATTGGGAATAATAGGACTAATCGATGATTTAAAGAAATTAAGAAGCAAAAGTTCTAACGGTGTCTCACCACGTTTCAAATTGTGCGGACAGTTTATTTTTGGAGCAGCACTTGGTCTCTTTCTCTATCTCTCTCCCGATTTTGACAAAAACCTCACCATACCCTTTTTAAAGACAGTCTCCATCAATTTGAAAATGTTCTATATCCTTTTTGTGATAATAATCATTGTTGGCACCTCTAATGCCGTGAACCTTACTGACGGTCTAGATGGTCTGGCCATAGGGCTGGTACTGATTGTTACAATCACTTATCTTTTCCTCTCTTATTTTTCTGGCCACATAAAGATAGCCACCTATCTCCAGATTCCTTACATCCCGGGTAGTGGAGAATTAACCATTTTCTGTGGTGCCCTTTTAGGAGCTGCCACAGGATTTCTCTGGTTCAATACTTATCCTGCACAAATCTTCATGGGAGATGTGGGTTCTCTTGCACTGGGTGGTGCTTTAGGCACCGTAGCTATCATCAGCAAACATGAGATACTGCTTGTAATCGTAGGAGGAATATTTGTTGTAGAAGCACTCTCTGTTATCTTTCAGGTAACATCATATAAGCTGAGGAAAAAGCGGATTTTTGCGATGGCTCCGCTTCACCACCATTATGAGTTGAAGGGATGGGCAGAACCAAAAATTATCGTAAGATTCTGGATTATTGCTGCCATCCTTGCCCTGGTTGCTATCAGTACTTTGAAGTTGAGGTGAACTAAATTAATCAGGAATCTTCTCTTTTACCAGATTACTTAGTGACTATGAGATGTGCTGTTGTAAATAAAACGATACTGGATACTGGTTGCTTGATGCTGGATAAAATACAAATTGGATACACACATCCAGAATCTAGTATCCAGTATCAAGTATCTTGTCCACCTGAAGGACGTTAAGGATATGGAACTACTCAATAAAAAAGCACTGGTTGTGGGATTGGGAACTACCGGCATAGCTACTTCCCTCTTTTTAAAAGAGAAGGGGGCCATGGTTACTGCCAGTGAAATAAGGAGTGAAGAAGAATTGTCCCCTGCCGTTCAAAAGCTCGGAAGCCTGGGAATAAAGATAGAAGCAGAGGAACACAGGCGGGAAACATTCTTAAACTCTGATCTTATTGTTGTCAGCCCGGGAGTGCCTCTTGAAACCCCCTCTTTAAAAGCAGCAGCGGAAGCCGGGGTGGAAATCATAAGTGAGATAGAACTGGCGTATCGTCATATCCAGGTACCCATTATAGCTGTGACAGGCACTAACGGAAAGACAACTACAGTTAACTTAATTGATGAAATCTTTAAGGCTTCAGGGAAAAGGGCTTTTCTGGGTGGTAATGTAGGCACTCCTCTCATTGAATATGTCTTAAAACAGCATAGTGAAGATTACATTATTGCTGAAATAAGCAGCTTCCAGCTGGAAGGGATACAGGGCTTCAAACCTTACATCAGCATACTTCTTAATCTTCACCATGATCATCTCGACCGCTATTCTTCCTATGAAGATTATATAGCAGCTAAGGCCAGGATATTTATGAATCAAGGCAATAAAGAATACGCTATCCTTAATGCTGATGATCCAGAGATAAAAAAGCTGTCTCCTTCCATTAATGCTTCCACCCTCTACTTTAATTACGAGCAAGAGGTATCCTGTGGTATCTACTATAAAAACCATCTCCTGTATTTTAACAATGGTACCGGCCAAACCAGCTTTACTCTTCATAATCCTCACCTTAAAGGCATCCACAATCTGCATAATATTATGGCTGCGGTAGTGGCGAGTAAACTTTGCGGATGTCCCAAAGAAAATATTCAACAAGCTATAGAAAACTTTAAAGGACTGCCCCACCGCCTGGAATTCTTCAGAGAAAGCCACGACATAAAATTCTACAATGATTCCAAGGCAACCAACGTCAGTTCAGTATTAAGAGCCCTGGAGGCCCTTGACCCCCCTGTGATTCTCATTGCAGGCGGAAAGGATAAAGGCTGTGACTATCAATCCCTCATACCCTTTATTAAAGAAAAAGTAAAAAACCTTATTCTCCTGGGTGAGGCTAAAGAGAAGATGTATCAGGTTCTTAAATCATCAACCTCAACCTCTCTTGTTGAAACTTTAGAAGAAGCCGTTAAGCTATCGTTTGAAAAGGCATTGCCCGGAGATACTGTGCTGTTATCTCCTGCCTGTTCCAGCTTTGACATGTTCAAAAGCTATGGAGAGCGAGGAAAAGCTTTTAAGACACTGGTTAACAACCTGACAGAAAAAATCAATTAAAGGCAGAACTTATGGAAACACGTAAATTTTATGATCACCTTATACCCGCGATCGTACTTATCTTCGTGATTATCGGTATCGTCATGATCTATAGTTCAAGTTCTATCTCCACTACTAGCAGATTCGGCGACAGCACTTACTTCCTTAAGCGACAGCTGTGCTTTGCAGTAATTGGCTTCCTTCTCATGTTTTTAACAATGAAAATCAGATATCAGCTTCTGAATCGATTAGTTTATCCCATTCTCATAACCAGCTTTCTTCTTTTGATCCTCGTACTGATCCCGGGAATTGGTTCAACCATAGGCGGTTCTACGAGGTGGTTCAGGATAGGGTCTCTTTCTTTTCAACCTTCAGAATTTGCCAAGCTGGCCCTGATCATTTTCCTGGCTTGCTCTCTGTCGAATAAAGAAAAGAAGATCAAATCTTTCTCCATCGGTTTTCTTCCACATTTGATCGTTACCCTTTTCATGTCTGTACTGGTTCTCCTGCAACCGGATTTTGGAGCAGCTATGCTACTGCTATTACTCTTTTTCATTCTGATATTTGTGGCAGGAACTAGAATTCGATACATTGCCTATTTCGTGGGTGTAATTTCCGTGGGATGTTACTTTCTCATATCTTCTGTGGGCTATCGATTGGACAGAGTCACCGCTTTTCTTAACCCCTGGGAAAATCCTGCTTCCACAGGTTTTCAGATTATCCAGTCATTCCTGGCCTTTGGCTCAGGCGGACTATGGGGCACAGGGCTCGGTAGTGGAAAGCAAAAATTATTTTATCTCCCTGAACCTCACACCGATTTCATTTTCTCCATAATCGGAGAAGAGCTGGGCTTTATTGGAGTGGTTTCAGTCATTACCCTTTTTGTTATCCTGGCATATTGCGGAATAAGGATTTGTCTCAGAGCACCGGATCTTTTTGGAAGTTATTTAGCACTGGGGATTACTTCCCTTATCGTTTTACACGCAGTAATCAATCTGGGAGTAGTATTAGGGCTCTTACCCACTAAAGGGTCTACACTGCCTTTTATCAGTTACGGGGGAACATCCCTGGTAGTCAACTTTATCAGTATAGGAATTTTACTCAATATCTCTTCACAATTATCGATGAAACGCAGGTTATGAGAGTAATCATTGCTGCTGGTGGAACAGGAGGACATTTGTTTCCAGGAATTGCTCTGGCAGAAGAGTTTAAAGCAAAAAATGAAGGCAACAGGGTGCTCTTCATTGGAACAAAGAGAGGAATGGAAAAACGAACCCTCATCCCACAGGGCTTAGCATTTGAGGCAATTGAGGTTTCCAGTCTAAAAGGGAAAAATCTATTTGATCTGCTGAAATCCTTGATTTCCATTCCTAAAAGTATCTTTCAATCTATTATGATTATAAAAAATTTTAATCCCGATCTGGTCATTGGCCTGGGAGGATATGTTTCCGGCCCTGTTATCCTGGCTGCAACACTTATGGGTTTTAAAACAGCTATTCACGAGCAAAATATTTTTCCGGGTCTCACTAACAGGATACTGGGTAAAATGACCCATCTGGTTTTTATCTCCTTTGAACAATCTATATCCTATTTCCCCAAAGGTAAGACGGTGGTGTCAGGAAATCCTATGAGAAAACAATGTTTGGAATGTATTTCTCCATCCCCTTCAAGAGACACCTTTACTCTGCTTATTCTGGGGGGAAGCCTCGGTTCTCATCAGGTTAACCTTGCCATGATAGATGCACTTAACGACTTACTGCCAATTCGGGATAAAATAAAGATTATTCACCAAACAGGCGGAAGTGATTTCAACCTGGTCAAAGAGGCTTATCGAAGCAGGGAGTTCTCTGCCGAAGTATTTACCTTTATCGACCAGATAGCCAGTACCTATCAACAGGCAAGCCTGGTCATCTCCAGAGCAGGAGCAACTACTCTTGCTGAGCTGACGATTCACCACAGGGCTTCTATACTTATTCCTTTTCCCCTGGCAGCAGATCACCACCAGCATCTTAATGCAAGGGCTCTTGTCAGCCAAAAGGCAGCCCTAATGATTGATCCTGAGCAATTAACAGGAAAGCGGCTTGCTCAGCTCATACTGCACCTTTACCATCATCAGGAAGATCTGTCTGAGATGGAAAGGAATGCCGGCAAACTGGGAAAGCCAAAAGCCACTCAGGAGATTGTTGATTACTGCTACGAACTTACAACCTAGGTGATAAATGTATCAACGCATAAAACACATATATTTTGTGGGAATAGGAGGAGCAGGAATGAGCGGTATCGCCGAAGTGCTCCTCAATCTGGACTACAAGGTAAGTGGCTCTGATATCAGATTTACTGAAACCACCGAGAGGCTTAAGCGTCTGGGTGCAACCATTTATCAGGGACACAGCGAAAAACATATCACTGATGTTGATGTCGTTGTGACTTCCTCTGCAATTAAATCTGACAATGCTGAGGCCAGCGCAGCACGAAATAAGGCTATTCCAGTAATCCCGCGGGCTGAAATGCTTGCCGAATTAATGAGGTTAAAATATGGAATTGCCGTAGCAGGTGCCCACGGAAAAACCACTACCACCTCGCTCATTGGAGTGGTTCTCGATCGAGGTGGAATCAGTCCAACAGTAGTTAACGGGGGCATACTTAATACTATCAACACTAATGCAATTCTGGGCACTGGAGATTTCATGGTTGCTGAAGCGGATGAAAGTGATGGTTCTTTCCTGAAGCTTTCTCCCACTATTGCCATTATTACCAATGTTGATCCTGAACATCTGGATTATTATCAGAATATAAATGAAATCAAGCGGGCCTTCATCCAATTTGCCAACAAGGTGCCTTTCTATGGGCTCAACATTTTATGTCTGGACAACAAATACGTACAGGATCTTATACCCCAGCTGGAAAAACGATATCTGACCTACGGACTAACTCCTCAGGCGGATTTGCAGGCCAGAGAAGTCACTGCCAAGGGATTATCCATGACCTTTAGGGTGTTCTACCAGAATAAAGAACTCGGGGAAGTAGAACTTAAGATGCCCGGCCTGCATAATGTCTATAATGCACTGGCAGCAATTGCCACGGCAGTGGAACTTAACCTGGATTTCTCCGTGATAAAAGAAGCCCTTAAGACTTTTGAAGGTGTACAGAGACGATTTCAGATTAAAGGAGAGTTTAATCAAATCACACTGGTTGATGACTACGGTCATCATCCCACAGAGATTAAAGCAACCTTGTGTGCCGCTAAAAATATCTGGGAAGGAAGGCTGGTAGTTGTTTTTCAACCTCATCGTTATACAAGAACCAGGGATTTATTTAAGGATTTCCTCACTGCCTTCAACCAGGCAGATCTTCTCCTGCTTACTGATATTTATCCGGCAGGAGAAGACCCTTTACCTGGAGTAACTGCAGGAAATCTCTTCCATGGAATCAGAGAATACGGGCACAAAAATGTCTCCTACTACCCGCAGAAAGAAGAAATTGTAGATCATCTTCCAAAACTGCTTAAACCGGGAGATGTGGTAATTACCCTTGGAGCAGGAGATATCTGTCAGTTAGGAGATCAGTTGCTTCAAGGAATCAAGGATATAAGATGAGCTATTTTTTATGCAGCAGGATACATTCAAAAAACTGAGTAAAGATGTAAGGGGGAAGATATTATCACATGTTCCCTTAAGCCGCTATACCTCTTTGAGAGTGGGCGGACCTGCTGACATAATGATTTATCCTTCAGACCTAACGGAGCTTCAAGCGGTCATTCAGTTTAGCCGGACCCATGCCATTCCTTACTTCATCATGGGCAGGGGTACAAATCTATTAATAAAGGATGGTGGCATAAGGGGTATCGCTATCAGACTGTCTCTCGGTTTTAAAAGGCTAAAAACAATTGATGTTTCCCGAAGTCACACAAGCGTGCTGGTAGAAGCCGGTGTATCCTTAAGGAGACTCCTTGAGTTTTCTACAGAAAAGTGTCTTTCAGGTTTGGAGTTTTTAAGTGGTATCCCCGGCTCAATGGGTGGTGCCTTAGCTATGAACTCCGGCGCCAGGGGAAAAGAGATGAAGGACATTACTGAATCCATAACCCTGATCACACCCCGGGCAGAAGTAATAGAAAAAAGGAAAGGGCAGTTAAGATTCAAATATAGAAAGTTGCATCTGCCAGCCGGCACTATCATTTTGAAAGCACTGATTCGAATGAAGCACGGCAGCCGGGAAAGAATATTGAGCGAAATTGAAAAAATCAAAAGGCAGCGAATACAAACCCAGCCTCTCAATCTGCCCAGTGCAGGATCTGTATTCAAAAATCCTCCTGGGAAATCAGCAGGTCAACTGGTGGAGCAGGCAGGCCTTAAAGGATTTCAGACAGGAAAGGCCAAAATCTCGGAAAAACATGCAAACTTTATCGTAAATCTGGGTGGTGCGACTGCAAAGGATATATTATCACTTATGGAAATCATGCAAAAAAGAGTCTTACAGGATACGGGAATTAGGCTTGAACCAGAAATAAAAATAGCAGGGGAAAATGGCAAGATCGGCTCATAACAGATATAAAGACAAAAGGATTGGAGTCCTGATGGGTGGCGTTTCTGCCGAACGGGAAATTTCGCTGCGCTCAGGTCGAGCCATTCGCAAGGCTTTATTAAAGAAAAACTACAAAGTCTATTCCATTGATGTCACTACCTCTCTGGCACAAACACTTCTCAAAAAGAAGATTGGAGTTGCCTTCATATCCCTTCATGGAAAATGGGGGGAGGATGGAACTGTTCAGGGATTGCTGGAGATCATGCAGATACCATACACCGGCTCGGGAGTTCTGGCGAGTGCTCTTGCCCTGCACAAGGGGATGACCAAGAAAATTTTAAGCTACCACCGACTTCCCACTGCCGGTTTTCAAATTCTAAAGGCAGAAGAAATTAAACGTGCAGATTTTCATCGAAAAATAGAAATCTCTCTACCGCTCGTTATTAAACCGACTGCCGAAGGATCAACTATTGGAACCAGTATTGTTAAACAGAAAAGGAGTCTTAGAAATGCCTGTTTAAAAGCAGCCCGATTCGATCAACACGTACTGCTGGAACAATTTATCGAAGGCAAAGAAATAACTGCAGGAATCTTAAATGGTGAAGCACTTCCCCTGATTGAGATTGTTCCCAGAGGTGGTTTCTATAATTATCAATCTAAATATACTCCCGGCAAAACCGATTACATCACACCTGCTCGTGTAAAGAAAAGCGTGACTCTTAAGATTCAGCAACTGGCACTCAAGGCATATCATACTCTCGGTTGTGAGGGAGCAGCGCGTGTTGATTTCATTTTAAGCCATAAAAAGAGTCAGCCTTATATCCTCGAAATCAACACCATACCAGGATTGACCGAAACAAGTCTGCTTCCCATGGCAGCTAATCATGCTGGAATAGATTTCGAAAACCTGGCTGAGAAGATGATACTTACTGCTCGTTTAAAAGGGTTAATCCTGAGGGGTGGCTAAAAATATGAACTCATCAATTTCTCCTTTATCAATTAGAATAAAAGCCACCCCTCTATTTAAAATCTATTTTTAAGCCAATCTTACTCATGACAACTGCTGCACTGAGCTATAGAACAAAAAAATTGAGAAACTCCAGGAAGACAATCCCCAGAAAGACATCAAAGGGTAAAAGGAATCTTACACACATCTTTCACTCTTGTCTTAAATATACTCTGATTAGTTTGGGTATTGTATTCATTACTATCGCTTCAATTATACTTTATAAAGAAATCTTAAAAACATCCTACTTTCAAGTGAAAGAGATCCAGGTAGAAGGATGTTTCAGACATGCAAAAGCCCAAATTCCATATATAGCTGGCATAAAACCACCGGCGAATCTGCTTTCACTTAACCTTAAGAACATCTGTCAATGTCTGGAAAACTCACCCTGGATAGAGAAGGCAAAGGTCAAACGAATATTCCCTGACAAGCTGGAAATCAGTATCATTGAAAGGAATCCTGTAGCTCTGATCAATTTAAACCAGCTTTATCTGGTCGATGAGAAAGGTACCATCTTTAAAAAGGCGGAATTAGAAGACGGGCTGTCTTTTCCCGTCTTAACCGGGGTTACCTGGAAAAACCTGATGAATCAGCAGGAAACCTACACACATTTAATCACTCAAACGCTGACCCTTATGTCGCTTTTTGAAAAAGAAGGGATAGGCCTCTCTGCTATTTCCGAGATTCATTTAGACGTAAACTTTGGACTGACTGTTTTTACTACCCACTATGCCACTAAAATAGAGATGGGGTTTTCTCCCTTTCAAGAAAAGTGCACACATTTGCGTACAATAATAAATGATCTTAAACGTAAGGGTCTCATCCCTCAAACTATAGACCTCAATTACAGACATAAAGCTTTTGTTAAGATTAAACCACAACACAAAGAAAATGAATCCATCATGAAAGGAGGTGAAAAACAATGGAAAAAAATGGAAATCTAATTGTTGGGCTGGACCTCGGCACAACAAAGACCTGCGCTATCGTTGGAGAAATCAGTACTGAAGGGGTTGACATTATTGGCTTCGGCAGCACTCTCTCCAAGGGTTTAAGAAAAGGTATGGTGATTGATATCGAGAAGACTGCAACCTCTATCAGTAAGGTTGTTGAAGAAGCAGAACTAATGTCAGGCTGCAATATCAGTTCAGTCTATACCGGGATTGCAGGTAGTCACATCCAGGGACTTAACAGTCATGGAGTCATTGGGATAAAAGATCATGAGGTGAGAAAGAATGATATCGATAGAGTCATTGAGGCAGCCAAAGCTATGGCCATCCCTCTGGATAGAGAGATTATACATGTGCTCCCTCAGGAATTTATCGTTGATGAACAAAGTGGCATCCACGACCCCTTAGGAATGTCAGGAGTG
>Ga0255055_10003198_pt1 | contig 11142 bp, 10 predicted proteins | sample JV7_2_27_MG_FD_188633 | JGI IMG/M metagenome (GOLD analysis project Ga0255055, IMG submission 188633) | Seawater microbial communities from Jervis Inlet, British Columbia, Canada - JV7_2_27 | ecosystem: Environmental > Aquatic > Marine > Inlet | place: Canada: British Columbia | collected... | reverse complement strand
TTAAGACCCTCAATACGTTCTGGTGTCCAAACTTTAGCCAAAGATGCCGAGAATCTTTGCGAGGGTTCTAATGCCTTCGATCCCCCCATCGCTCCCGGTGGACCGGAAGGCGTTGGAGAAACGCCCGCCCCCGGCTCCCGCAAAGCCCCTCCCGCGAAAGGGGCAGGAGTCGCAGCACCTCCAGGGCTACCAGCGGTCATCGGACTCATCGCGCCACCGCCACCACCAACCTTTTGCATCAAACCCGGCATTGCAGCGGCCATACTTGCTTTAGCAGCGGGCATTCCGCGACCACCGCCGCCCGGTGGCATTCCCGGTCCACCGCCACCACCCTTGGCTTGCTGTATCATAGCCATTAGCTGTGCCAGTTCGTCGCCACCACCCTGACCAAGACCAAGTGACATACCGCCACCCGGCCCCTGATTGCCACCCGGCATAGGTCCGCCCTGTGGACGCGGCATCATAGCTCGTTGTGGTGGTTGACCGCCACCGCCGCCACCAAGCACTTTTTCCATGCCTTCGCCACCGACACGTTCTCGTGCATTGGCCCTGTTTTTGATTGCCTTACGCATAAAGAGGCTACGCATGGCATTGGAAATGCCGCCACCACCTTGCATAGAAGCAAGTAGTAACGCCAAATCCTGATCCGACATAGGATTACCTTCAGCGGTGAGTCCTGTGCCCTTCCTGTCAAACAATACACCCATAATTTACCTCACATGAAGCTAATAGCACCTAGAATGTCAGAGAAATACTGTTGGAACAATCCAGCGTTATACTGGTTGTTCTGATACTCCATGCCATATCCACTCATTGTATCAATGTTTGGATTAAAGTTGTAACCCATCTGTTGCGAGGGAGCCATCGACATGCCAAGAATGGAAGCAAGCTCGTTCCATTTCTGTGAACGAACACCCATTCGTTCATTCCATGCTTGACTACGGGCTTGATTCGCTGCTCCAAGTCTGGACAACTCACCCTGCAACCCGGTCTGGTATGCCCCGAGTCCTAGCCCGAATTGACGCGCTGCCTCGTCGTATCCACCCATAGTAGATGCAAACGTTAGGTCGCCTAAATGCCTTGCACGTTCTCGTCCGAAGTCGCCCATTTCCGCCATGCCTATTTCAGCACTGATTGGGATTCCTCTATCCGAGAGTCCTTGTCGGCGGACAGACTCTTGCTCCTGTAGATACGGGTCTAGGAGTCCGAGTCCTTGTGTATACATCTCCTGTGTGAGTCGTTCACGGTCTTCCGTGAATTGATCCATTGTGGGCAAGTCGGGAATAGCGTCCCAATCTAATTCCCATAGCAATTCAGGAATATTCTCTGCAAAGAACATCTCCGGTTCTCTGCCCCCCCAATTGCTAAAGGGACCACCCGTTTCGCCTGTTCCCCAAGGCATACCGCCACCGGGCGGAGTGTACGGCGGTAAATCATCCGCTGGTGTACCATCGTCATCATCATATCTGCCAGTTGGACGACGAGGAGTGAGTAACCCAAGTGCATTATTTAATTGACTCTGCCAATCACTTTGGAAGTCATCACTACCCCATCCCGGTTGACGCCCCTCTTCACCAAAGAATACCGATGGGTCTATGTCAAGCCTTTCCATTGCATACCAAGCGGCGTATGCAGCCGGATCGTTACCGTGACGAGTTTCTGAAAACCAAGTTGGAACGCTACCAGTCCAGTTTTCATCTTCTGGACCCTGATTAGGTCCGAATTGCGGCATTCCCCATTGACCAAACAACTCCTGCCAACCTTCGGCATCGTCAAATTCGGGTGCCGTCAGACTCTTGCTTTCCTGTGTAGGGTCAAGGTTTACATCTGGATACCACTCGCCGGTTTCAGGATCATAATACCAATCGGGCGGCAAATCACCCTCTCCAGAATAACCGGGGAATTCAGGGTTCATTCCAAATGAAGCGAATGCGCTTGGGTCCATTCCGAACCACGACATCATTTCAGCAAGGGCACCACCATACATTCCCATTTGCATCCCCATGAGTTGTTGCATCTCAGGGGATAAGTATTGCTCCATTGCCGTACGGTCTTCATTCCACCGTATGCCGCCCCAGGGCGTTGTTTGATTATACCTATTCCAATAGGCGGCATCCTCAAACATGCCTTCAACATCGGGTGATGTGGGACTACTGGACTTTAGATTTCCCATAGAATTTGCTCCCGTACCAATCCTTTTGCGTGTAACGATAAACGAACGTTACATCGTCTTCCGTACCATTGAAGCCGATGCACTCACCTTCCTTATGAAAACCAACCTTTTTCATAAGGACTTGACTTCGCCGGTTCGTGGATGACACGAGGGCAGTAATTCTGTAAACAGTAAATGGATATTCAAATGCGAACTTGAACGTTTCGTGAATCTTGTCTTTTGTTACTTTCCCAGGCTGATAAACAACACAGGAAATAAACAAATTATGCTTCGAATGCCCGTAATACAGTAACCCCCCCACGGGCTGCTCATTATTATCAAGTATGAATGCGGTGAAATTGGCAACTCCCGGCACTTCCTCTGGACTCTCAATATCATTAAGAATCTTTGCAGCCATTTGCTGATTTTCTTCCGCATTACGAGGAACACAGATATTCACAGCCTCGTGCCCTTCTCATACAACCAATTCATACCGAACCACTCAACAAGCTGTTTAGTCTGGAGTTTCTTTTGCATAGACACAACGCGACCATGACCATAGGCAAGGTGCCATTCGTTCATAGTAACGCCACCGGACGCCCACTCGCTACCCCAATCGCTGCCCCATTCAGTGCCTACGGAGTCGGTTTCTGCCGGGTATCCTTGAGACGGGAATTGTGCATAATCAGTTGCAAATTCATTGCTGACGTTGATCTGGTTGCCAACTCTATAATGTTCATGCAACCCAATAATACGCTTGTTAGAGGAGTATCTAAGTTTGTTCCATGCAATTTGTACAACCGATTGGATTGGCTCCCCTTCATCATCGAATTGATACTCAGCTTGGTAAACTTTTCCGTCAGCCCCACCAAAATACAACTTTCCGTTGAATTCTTGCCAGCAATTCGCATTATGCCCGGTCCACGTTGTCCAAGCTCCCGTAACAAGATTAACAACGTGTTGTTCCGCCACAGCATTCGTCGTGACTGGAACATTAAAGATGCCAAGCTTTCCAGTATTGAAGATCGCAGTACACCAACCCCAGTTTGTGCCATAATCAGTTACCGCCTGTTTCAATGCACCTGTAATCTTGGTCTTTTTCTGCCTTGATTCTTTCCCCGCAATAATTTCGGAGAAGTATACATAATCAAACTCGGTACTGATAATCATATCAGCACCAAATTTAATTACGGAACGATCTGAAAGAGGTACACCGACATCATAGATACCCACCAATGCCCAATCTGCATAAGCTTCGGGTGAGGAGCCGCGATAGATAATCACTTCACCAGATGACATGATGAAACATGCGAGATCATCAGGACCAGCCCCGCCATCTTGCGTCCATGTTGCCATGCGTACTAAGCGTCCACCTTTCCGCGTGACATACGACAAGGGAAACTTATTGACTGTGGCTCCCGGTGTGTACAAGTCGGTGTACCACACATCTTGAGAATTGGTAATCCAGTAATAGACTCGATTCTTGTGGACGTTAACCCCTACAGCGTCCGTGCGCGGCCAACCATCGCCTGTGATAGATAGGTCCGTCATGTCGGCACCGTCATAGGTCTGTGGAAGCATACCATTGCCAACAACGATTAGCTTCCCCTCGAAATTAGCCGAGTCAAAGCGACTGATAGAAATACCTGTTTTAAGTGCTGGATCTACAGGGGCACCAATACTCGTACAATTATAGATTGCTCCACCGTCTGCCGCTAACAGTTGCTTTACAGAACCGGACTCGTAGACCATCAAGCTCTCCACATGAGATGGAGTATGCCCGTCAATATCGTCTGAGTCCGTGTGTTCTCTGCGTCCACCACGGACGCGCAAGGAACCTAGGTCCGGAGTCCAGTTCTCTAAAACAACCGCATCACGCTCAGGCATATTATCAAGACTATCCCTGGTGTTCAACCCCCCAATGGGTACTTCCACAGGATATTCCTTGCCTATGCGCTTTCTAGCCCTCATAAGCCGTGCGCTCTGTAGAGGTGATTCTACTGTAGTCATTCACCCATCCCCGTAAGCGGCACATTTACACCCAAGATATTGTCTGCATTCAATGACCGCCCACCATGACGATATGCCATATTCAGCACTCGTGCGCCACCATCATGCGACATACGTTCTTTGCGAAGTGAAGTAAATTCATATTTCTCTTCGCCGTAATCCAGCCCAAGAATGCGAAGTGTACGATACAACGCACCAGCCTCTACAAGCTCATCGTCAAAAAGCGTTTCATCGCCATCCCCTGTAAATGCTGAAACAAGGCTGGAGCCGGTTTTTACGTATCTGTCAGATACATAATAATACGTTATAGTTTCTGCGCCGCCAGGTTCCGGAATCAAGTGGATTCTATTCACACCATCAACCGGCAAGATGTTGCACACGTAATCAATCGCACTCACTCCGAATGCGTCATTCTGATACAAAGCCCATGTTGATTGATCCACGGGACCGACGACTTGTCGCTGTGCTGTATTATTCCAGAATGTGTCCACGAGCGAACGATTGTAGTCTGCTGGCAAGGCATAGTCACCTGTGCCGTCTACAGTAATAAATGTTGCAAGCTTACAGAGGAATGACCAATCAAATCTACGAAATACATCACGCTCTGCCGAATCAATGATAGAAAGCTTGATTGCCTTCGCATTACGATCAGAGCTAGAAAAGCATGTCGTCAACTCTGGTAATCTTACCTTTACAGCAACGTTATTTGCTATTTCAAGGAAGTCCACTATTTCCCCTTTGATACCGCCTTCGGTTTAGTGGCAGGAGAAGACATCAACTCGGCAACCTTCTCCTCCAGTAGTTTGATTTGCTCATCTTGCGTCTCAATTCGAGCGGACATCTTCTCATTCTCGGCCTTCATTTTCACAAAGCCAGCTTCGCCTTTCTGTGACTCCAGAAATGCTAAAGCTCTGTGTTTGAGCGGCAAAAACCCTTGTCCAATGTTTGTAAGATTGGCATCAGGTATTTTGGATAGTTCTTCCACCGACCGCACCTTCAAGTCTTTGAGTGTACGAGTCTCAACGGGCGTAATGCCCTGCCACTGTTCAAGCGGGTAGCCATCTAGCGCAACGTCGTCTCCCTCTGAAAACGCTCTCCACTGTTCCGGCCAACGCTTCTTATGAATCTCTGTAACCATGAAATCAGGAATCTCTTTATCATTCCCCGGTGATAAGACTTTGACGTATGCGACTTCCTTATATTTGCGTTGCCCGGTCTTCTCTGTTTCTAGTAAATCCTCGACAACGCGACTATGGAAGATAGGAATACAACCGTCTTGTTCCTGTCCGCTGCGGCTGTTTGAAATATCTTCGAAAGAAATTGGACTTTCCATGTCATCCCCTTTGTTAAGAATGGGGGGGAGGGGATGCCTCCCCCCGTTATTCGAGTTATAATTACGCAGCGTCGGGACCAGCGACCTGTGGATAATGGATCTCCACTTCTCCATTTGCAGCAGAAGTGACGGTTTCAGCGCATCGGGCACCATAGATTTGGAATTGCCCGGTCAAAGCGTCATCAACTACACCAGCAACCGCTGTGGTGTACAGTTCCGCATTATCAGCACAAGACGCAGCGAGACTGCCGGTTGCCTTGCCTCTGATTTGGAACCATCCATACAAGGATGCTGTAGTAGCTGCCATTGCGATACCAACGCCTCCAACGTTAGTATCAATCAGGAGGGTTGTATCGCCAGAGTCGTAGTCCAAAAGAACCCAGGCTCCAACAACACAAGATGCAACGCCCTGCATGTACACGAATTCACCGAGATAGCCAGTGGTAGTGTTGCGAGCGTGGCATTTTGTTCCCATCGGATAGACAGGAGCAGAATCGGTATCAGCGATTCTAGCCCCAGGTACATCAATGACATTCCAGCCCATGATATACCTCCTTACGCCGAATCAAAGATGACGCCCTGGAGTGAAGCATTCGACATGGTAAGATTACCAGCGAACACGACAGGAACCACGAACGCATCCTGGTTGAGAGAATTCCGCCGGTCAAGCGGAACCATGTTGACTTGTGTATGCGGACGCCAGAACAGGTAGTCGGTATTCAAGAAATACATATGCTCCGCGGGCAAGCCTGAATCTCCATCATACACAACGTCCGCGCTAAGGAACGCCAAGGTTTCCCAACCCAACATACCTTTATCCTCACGGGTGATTCGCTGAATTGAAGTCAGCGAGTCCCAATAATCGGTATAACGGATTGAGTCGGCAACGATCAGCTTTGTGGTGTCCGGGCCACGCTGCGTAGCGAGCCACATGGCTTTCATCAAACCTTGAATGGTGGACGAAGTGATATTCGCCGCACTCCCGATCTGATTGCGCCAGAAGGACCAATTCGCACGGTTAATGCCGCCGACCGTACCAGTGGTAGGATCGTCAGCGAGCTGTGCCTGAAGGCCCGTGATTTGTTTGGAAGAGGAGCCTGTACCATCGCTGTAGATTCCAATGGAAATCTGATTCCGCATTGTCTTCATAGCGTTGGAAATGCGCTTCTCTAGCAGGTTAATAATAGCTTCCTTACCTGTAGTCTGGACATTGACTTCAAGACCAGAAGCGGACACTACGACCGCAGCCTGTTTCCAGTTGTACTCTGCCGCGTCGAATACGTCCGAAGGTGCAATGTCAAGCGGCTCGTAGCCCGAGTAATACTTGAACGTTGCATTCTCCGCGTATTCGAGTTCCTGAACAATGGTGCGACCACCATCAGCAGTCTTGATATTCCCGCTGGAATTGAGCTTCGTGAGAAGCGCATTTCCTTTAGAAACGTTATCGGCAAATTGGCGACTACGGTTGCGTAGAGTAGTTGTTACAAGTTCTGTGAGATTTGGTTGAGCCATAAACTACCCTTTCTTTGAAATTACGCATCCGCTACTTGCTTATCCCATCCCTGAGATAAGTCGTCATGGACAGTAGTTGGTTTATTCGACCCTTTCTCCTCTTTCTTTGGAGTCGCTTTCAACCGGGTTGAAGCTTTCTTAGCCTTCTTTACGTCTTTACCAGACTTCGGCTTTTCATCCTTCATCATCTCTTCGCGGATATCAGGATTAAGCCAAATTGCTTGGTCATAGAGCGATTTAATAGAAGGCTTAGGCTCACCAGCAACCAGCGCAGTCTTAGCGAGTTTTAGCATATGATCCTTCACTTTTTCATAGTGAGGGTGGTCTTTCTTAAACTCGTCAATTTCTTCCTGTGCCTTTTCTGTATTAGCCCGTAGCTGTTCCTGTTGACGCGCACTCAATTCAGATTCGACGCGATTCAACCTGCTACTTTCCTTGACATCTTTAGAGAAGGATTCGTCGTCCTGCCAGTTATTTTGGACATCATCGAGAGAGATATCGTAAGCCTGCATAAGATACTGGATGCCCATTTGCGGTTTTGTCTGCAAAAGCATATGTGCGCCAACAAGGTTACTTATTGCTTCACCGTCACTAATGCCAAGCTTGTCGATTAGCTCCCTTGCGGGGTCTAAGGCTCGCTTAACATCCGCTACATCTTTGGTTTTGCGGGTATAGTCGGCTTGCATTTCGTGATGACGTTTAAGCATGAATTCCTGCATATTTTGCGGAAGTTGCTTAAACCCATCTTGCGTTTCCTTGTCCCATCCAGAATTCGGCTCAAGATCCCCGGCTTCCCAAGGTGTCTCTTTCCCTGGCTCGTCTTCCTCCTCCTCTTCAGATTCCTCTTCGTCCGTTTCAGGCTCCTCTTCATCAGAGGGCTTATCGGACGGTTTTCCCTTTGCTACTATTTCTTCTTCTTCTTTCCCTTCTTCTTCTTCCCCCCGCACCTCATCCTCGTCAGCTTCCTTTTTGTTAACATCTGCTATCTCCTTCGACATTTCATCGAATGTAGAAGACAAGTCTTCGTTAATGGTTTCAGCCAAAGTTTTAGTGATTTCGTCAGCCATCAATTCCCCCTAAGCTCTTTCGGCTTTTCGTTGCCGACTTCCACATAACCGCCTTCGCGCAGTAACTCCTTATGACGGGTACGTGATGTTACTATCTCATGGTTGCCACGATGAGACTCACCCATGAACTCATATGGTGCAATCTCACCAAATACGGCTGGTGCCACAGAAGCGGGGGTCTTACGTAACTCCTCCGTTATCTCCACTAGCTTGCCGTCGCGCATTATATAGGTGCGTTTCAATTAGCACCCCCACGCGCATTAATTTCGACTGTTTTTTGGTCAATCATTGCCTCGAATAAGTCTGCCTGTACTTTCATTTGGGCAATGACCTTTTTATCTTTAAGTTCCAGCATTTTGATCTTGAGCCTGCCCATTTCCAACTGTAGCTCTTGCTTGAATTGCTGGTCTTTCTGTTGGAGTTTAGCCATCTCAACAGACATTTTAGCTTGCAACTCGGCTTGCTTGCCTTCCTTCTCTTTATCCTGTGGTGGCTGTGTGCCAATCTTCATCAAAGCTCCTTCGAGCTTGCGACCGGCACGGAATCGGCGTGAAGCAAATAACATAATTTCCTGAGCGATTTCTGGAGGCATAATACCTGATTGCACGGCTTGGAATGCTTGACCCATGAATTGACTCATAGCCATCATAAATTCCATTACCTCTTTTTTCTCACGCTCCTCATCTTCTACTATAGTGCTATCTGTCTCGATGTCAATGCGAAAGCCCCGCAAAGCGTCATCTTTTAGCAATTTCGCAACTTGATCCATGCCCGTACCTTCAAATTGTCTCTGTTCGATACCGGACATGACCATTAGTGTATCTGGAGAGAATTGCTCCGCAACCACTTCTGCTAAGAGTCGGATGAGGTCGCGTGCGTATCTTTGGATTTCTTTTTGTCTTTTCCGAATACGCATCGCGCCATACTGACCCTTAATTCTTTGTGCTGTAGCCGTTTCTCTAGGATCGCTGGCCCCTCGTAGTATGTCAGCAATACCAGTGATCTCGTAAATCGTTTGAAGGGTATCTTTACGGAGAGCAATAAGCTTGGATATCGTGTCACCGATATTCGCAATCGGCATCCACGACACAGCCCCTTCGATCCCTTTAACTTGCGCCAGCTTGCCAAAGTTCGGATCTGGTATAAGCTCATTTTCCTCCCCACTAAGCAGATTTGCTAGTGAGGAAATAGATTGATCGTAAACGCCCCTCACCTTCAATGCGGCAGTTAGCCGCGTAATGCGTCTAGTGAGGACATTCAATTCCTCGGCTTGGTACTGATACTGTGTGTATTCCGGCACCGGCACAAGCGAATCATTGGTGTAAATGGAAAATACGGGCCTTGGACACGGAAAGAACGTTTCTAGGTTCAATGGGTCATCTTCGCTCTTTAGAATGACTTTATTGTCTTCTGCAACGAAAATAACCTCTAAATCGCGTTTATTCCAGATTTCCCACACTCTGACGGTATTACGCTCTTTATAACCCTCTTCGCCGGTTTTTTCGCGTTCTTTTGCCCTTTCTTCCTCCGAAACCGTCGAAATTTGGATTTTTGAAGCTTTTTCGGACCCGAATTGATCTACAAGCTCATCTTTGTCTAAATCAGCCCCAAAAGCAACCCACCAGACATCCTCCCACATCTTTGCACGAGAATGTAGAAAATCATCTCGATAAACATACTTAATGTATGCCTCTTCCCATCCCTTCGTTTCCTCACCGGCTACTCTAACTTTGTCACCCTCCATGCCGGGTATTTCTTGATTGCTTTCAAGTCCAAGAAGTTCTTCGCCAGTTAAATCACGAAAGGTGTCCTCTTCTTTATCAATGTATGGCTCGTAAACAATACGACTGATAATTCGCCCCGAAAGAAGAGAATCAAGAACGTTTTTCTCCATTACTGCATCATATTCGTGCCCCTCGATCTGAATGCAGTAATCTACACACCTTTCCAACACTTCACCAGCTAACCTTGCCGTAACATTGTCCTCTTCTTCTTTGAAACGTCTCTCAACTTGCGGTTTAGGCGTGCGCGAGTAGAGGATTGGCCGTAAAGTTTCCGTGTTGGCCCACAAAACGTTAAATTTCTCCAACGTCGGATCATTTTCACCACGGTAGACACTTTCTACCTTATCAGAACGCCTTCTCCATGTTTTGAAGTAACTTTTAGAATCCTTGATTTCACCCAACCAGAATTCTGCTGGAGAATGAGCATCTTTGACGTTCTCTTTGAGAGTTTTTGCTTCGTCCATTTAAGTTTGTCCTCTTATGCGGCGTATCTCATTCTCTTTCTGCTTTAATGCGATCTGCTCCAGCACCTTCTTCATGGACCTTGCGACCAAATGACGCTCGTTCGGATTCCGTGCTTTACCGGGAACTTCACCATCGATGATTTCTTTGCATCTGCCAATATATGATTTGATGCTATCATTATTAATGCTTTATCTCCTACCCGATGAGCTGTTCAAGATAATTCTGGTATGCTTTGCCGAACTGTCGTGGCGTTCCTTCCGGGTTATTGTCTCGCCATCCATCGGCCACATCTGCCGGTACTCCAAGTGCTACGATGCCGTTGCGTAATTCCGTCCACCGTACATCGGGAAACGGCTCATCAAAACGATACGGCAGCAACGCTGGCGGAAGATCAGCTTCACTATCTTGTAAATCCCTGTCATCAATCCCAAGAACAAAATGCTTGGCATGATTGTCGATAGCCCCGAGAACAGCAGCATTCGTCACCTGCGCCGTGACGATGCAAGCATCAGGAGTAACACCTTCTTTCGGTGAAGCATAGCTTCCTGTGGAATTGACACCATCCTGCGTGATCTCATCAAAGTAAAGAGGATTCGATCCGGCCTTGATCCACAATGGTCGCCCATAATTGGGATCTGCGGGATCGAGAATCTTTCCAATATCACGGTTCGGTTTGCTTCCTTTGAACCACGGCTCAAGTTGAATCTCATCGAGCGTCTTACCGTATGCGGCTCCCGGCTCATGGAGCATCGGGAAATCCTCCATCACCGTAGACCCACCAGTGCCCTCATGGTCATACGTCGCTACCGAGATGACTCC
>Ga0255055_10003197_pt1 | contig 11142 bp, 9 predicted proteins | sample JV7_2_27_MG_FD_188633 | JGI IMG/M metagenome (GOLD analysis project Ga0255055, IMG submission 188633) | Seawater microbial communities from Jervis Inlet, British Columbia, Canada - JV7_2_27 | ecosystem: Environmental > Aquatic > Marine > Inlet | place: Canada: British Columbia | collected... | reverse complement strand
ATTTAATGGGGTTTTAAAGATTCGATTCAGGCACGGAAGACACAATTTTTGTGGGCCGAATAATTTGTATATTTGTCATTGTGCAATCCACAAAAAGCATTCGCTGCGATTGAAGCATAAATTTTAAAATCAAAATACCTGTATCGGACGATACCATCTCATCCTCTAAAAACCCTTGCGATGTCCAGATCATACCTGTAAAATTGATAAAGTTGCTGTAATTTATGTATATCTTGAAATTTCCATGATCATTTTTTGATGGCATACTCTCTTGGACTGCTTGATAAAACAAAATATCGGGATTGGAGTACATGCAAAAGGATTCACCGAAAAACATCACTAAAGATAAAAGGGCCGGCGCCAGGTCAACGAAGCTAAGGAATTATCGTATCGAAATTAAGTTTGTCGGTGAACCAATTTATCAATTCAGGGTTATAAATGTATCTACCAAAGGTGCAGGTCTTCTGATAAAAGATGATTCTGCCTTTTTGAAAATGATCGAAGTCGGTCAGATCGTAGACGTCGATTTTATATCTCCCGAAGGTTCGGATCCTTCTGGACTCTACAAGGCTGAGATCAAACATATCACGAAACTCGACATGCAAGAACACAGGGGGCATCGATTAGTTGGAATATCTATATTGAAAAAGTTGGCTAAGGCTTAAATTTGGATAATGACTGTACCTAAAAACCTGTGATATCCATTTCATATCTGCAATTTTGCCAAAATGCATGTATTCTCAATATATCTGTATTTTAAAACCGCCTAATGTGAATAAATAAAAGCATGGCGGTCAATTTTAATAATTATTTTACTTAATGTTACAAAATATCATTCTTTTTAGGGTACGAAATTATGCGATGCACCGTATATGTATGCACTGCATGTGGTCTCAATTTTAGGATAGGATGGGTACATTTTGCACCCGAGGCACGTGGTGCACGAGATAAATATAATGCAGCAACCGATCTAATTTGCAAAGAATGTGGCGCCCAATATATGATACAAATGGCAGGACCGTACAGACCGAGCGCTTATATGCACCCATTAAAGGATTATGGGTCACATTTACCGGACAGGCTATTAGTTTTAAACAGGCGGATCTTTTTAAAAGGGCTGCCTAAAAAGTCACCCGAAAATTATGACGATTCAGATTATGAAGCTACTTATGAAATAATAAACCAGTATCGAGGGGATAAGAGTATTGAGTGGAACGAAATAAATCCGATTGAGACAAAATATAATCAAATACTTTTTTCAAAACAGCCGTGTCAAATTTGTTTGACGGTTGGGAAAATCGGTGCAGATATTCGGGACGGAGACCCATGCCCGCATTGCAAAGAAAAAACATTGATAGGTACTTTTTCAATTATAACTTAGTATGGTTAATATGACCGTGACATTACCAGATGATGATTTCTATCTAAATGCACTATGATTGAAAAACGACAAGAATCTTTAATAAGTGCTACATAAGACGCTTTGCTGTTCTAAAACATGTTATACCTCCAACTTATCAAAGATTTTTAGGGCTATAAAAATGTTGTGATATTTTCTGATATCACAAGTTTCCAGTTTTAGTGATATTCTCAATATATCCAAACTTAACATCACCCTCTGAAATCTGGCGGACAATGCAATTTTTCTTGACATTTTTAACGATTTTCCAAATATTAAACTGTCCATGTGAATCTCCTAAGGCTCATTTTCTTTCTCCATTCTCCTACCGCTCAGATTCGATTTTTTAGCGACCTCTTAAGTTCTAATTTGCGTTCCCAGCTGAAATAGATTCTGGTTGTTTTCTATAAATTTGAACTAGAAATGATTATACGGAAATGCAGTACAAAAGGCAGGGATTCTGCTTCTGATACAACTATACATATTCTGTTATAAGCCTTTTAAAGAGAGCATCAAACAAAATTAGGATTACACACACGTCAGCGTGCCCAAAAAAAGGAGGCAAAATATTGAATAATGAACTTCCTTATAAGAAATTTTTTATAGGATTTTTTACAAGCACATTTTTGATCCTATCTTTATTGGCATGTGCGGGTAAAGAAATGTCTGTGGAGGAAGCCAGAAAAGTCACCGTTTCTATGGCCAAGGAAACATTTATCCCGCCGCCCCGCCGCATCGACGACATCCTTGCAGTACTTGACCAGCCCGGACAATTTGATCCTAAGGTAGCTGCCAAGATTAGAGCCGAGGCAAATGCATTACCGCCAGATACGGATAATCCTGCCACTCTAGCCATGTTTTATGGAAAAAGAGGCAATAGGGCTTTTCAATTAGGCCGCTCCAAACAAGCTCTGGAAGATATGCGGATGGCCTTAGGTTATGCCGAAAAGAGGAAAGGTCAAAAAATACCAGGCTTCAATATTATCGATTACAGCTGGATACTAACTGATCTGGCACTCGTAGAAGGTCTTTTGGGCAATTATTCTCGAGCAATTGAGCTGGAAAAGCGGGTTCTAAAAATAGCGCCAAATCATATTGCCTACAGGTATTTGATGAAGGACTATCTTGCTATGGGTAATCTTAAAGCTGCGGAAAAGGTCGAAAAAGCAGGAGTTCGCTATTGCGATGAGCAAATATATAGAAAATCAGGGATATCGCGGGTCCAATATTTCGATCATAAACATAGGATACAGGCAATTTCATTAGATGCGAGAGGCAAACACGCTGAAGCCGAACCCCTGAGACGCTCTGTAGTGAAAAATATGGTTCATTATTACCTAGATAGTTATCCTGAAACATACTTGATGGAAAGGCGTCGGTTGGCCAGTAATTTGATGAAACAAGGGCGTTTGGTAGAAGCTGAATTTGAGATCCGCGAGGTTTTAAGGCAATCCATCGGGTTTGGTGGTAAGAAGTCATCGATGACTGCCAATCATCTTAGGGCTTTTGCGAGGGTATTGCTCGCTCAAGGAAGGGTGCAAGATGCTGAGACAATTACAAAAGCTACAATTCGTATTATGAAGGCTTCGGGCCTATCTGACAATAGCTTTTTTATGGCAAGGATTAATATGTATTTGGGTAATGTTTTGGTCGTACAGCGCAACTACAGCGAAGCAATGAAGCTATTTGACAAAATCCAAGAAAATTTGAGTGATAATCAGTTCCTTTATAAAAAACTTTTTGCGGGCAATCCCGGTGTGTTGATCTCGCTACTTAAGACAGGGCGCACCGAAGAAGCAATGAGATCTATAGCTGCCAAATACAATCATTTTAGAAAAAATTATGGAGAAAAACATCATAGAACCGCTGAAGTGCTTGCAATGCGGGCTATAGCCTACACTCAGATGGGGAAAAAAGAGCAGGCTATGAAAGACTTTTCCAGGTCGATTCCCATATTATTGGAAAAGAAGGAACCTTTCGGCCACGATTATTTAAAAGATCAAAGGTTTCAGATCCTTGTTGAAGCATATATTGACTTATTGACTCAGGTCCATGAGGAGAAACTGGAAAAAGACTTTGAAATCAAGGCATCGGCAGAAATCTTTAAACTGTTCCAGGCAATCACTGGAAGTATTGTCCAAAGAGCCCTTGGCGAGAGCGGCGCCAGGGCTGCGGCCGTGAACCCGGACTTAGCTGATTTGATACGCAGGGAACAAGATGCAAACAAACAGATAAAGGCTCTGCGAACCATCCTCTCAGATGTATTGATTATGCCGCCGGATCAGCAGAACCCGGGCGCCCTCAAAGACCTTCAAGACAGAATAGAGACCCTAGACAGGGCCCGGACCACCCTGATCAATGACATCAAAATACGTTTCCCAAGATACACTGATTTTACAAACCCACAATCCGTAACATTATCTCAACTGCAAAATCATTTGCGTCCGGATGAGGTTTTGATTTTAATCTATACGGCTAGCAAACAAACCTATGTCTGGGCGATCCCTCATAATGGCAAGGTTAGATTCTCTGTGGTCAATCTTGGAAAGAAGCAACTCCATCAAATCGTTGCCGCATTGCGCAGAGCTCTGGATTCCGAGCCCGCGGTGTTTGGAGATATTCCAGAATTTGATCTTACGCAAGCCTATCATCTTTACGCTGAATTACTCAAGCCTGTTGAAAAAAGTTGGAAGAATGCCGCCGATTTACTGATTGTCGCTCACGGGCCCCTGGACCAATTACCATTTTCAGCTTTGCCCACAGCCCCAATGAGGCTCAGCCAGGATAAAGGTGTGTTGTTCAGTAAATATCTAAAAGTACCCTGGCTAATCAAAAAAGTTTCAATAACCAGATTGCCTTCGGCCTCTTCGTTCATTACTATGCGCACACTTCCTGATGCAAATCCTTCTCGAAAAGCCTTTGTCGGGTTTGGCGACCCCTTCTTTAACACGAAACAACTGGCTCAGGCCCAAAAAACGGGCACGACTGTTAAGAACAATATGGCAAGCCGCGAAAGTAAGTTGAATGTCCGAGGTATCCGAATCACACAAACAGGGAACCTCGACAGTAAAAATATTACTTCGTGTCATCTAGATTCGCTAAATCGTCTTCCGGATACAGCAGAAGAGATAAAAAGCATTGCCCGAGCATTGGACGCTGATCTGACCACGGACATTTTCACAGGGGAAAAAGCATCCGAGCGTCAGGTCAAGATGATGGATTTGTCGGATTGGCGCGTAATTGCATTTGCCACCCACGCTCTGTTGCCCGGCGACTTGGACGGGCTGGATCAACCTGCGCTGGCTCTTTGCTCACCATCAGTTACCGGTGACAATGAAGATGGACTGCTCACAATGGGTGAAATCATGAAATTAAGAATGAATGCTGACTGGGTTGTACTTTCCGCCTGCAACACTGGGGCTGCCGATGGCGCAGGGGCCGAAGCCGTATCCGGTCTGGGCCGCGCATTTTTCTATGCCGGAACAAGAGCACTTCTGGTGAGTATGTGGCCGGTAGAAACCAGTTCGGCTCGGAAGCTGACCAGCGATCTGTTTCGATTTCAAAAGGAGGATAAAAATCTTTCGCGGGCAAGAGCACTACGCAAATCGATGCTAGAGTTGATCGATAGCCAGGGCTTTAAGGATCAAGCCACTGGCAAAATTGTCGCCAGTTATGCGCATCCGCTTTTCTGGGCCCCATTTATGATAGTCGGAGAAAGCAGCACCAATGCCTATTGAAGCTCATGAAATACGTTCTAATACCTTTGATACCTCCAACATATCGGCACTTTTGGTAGCCTGAAAAACCTGTGATACTCGATTTTAATCACAACTCAGGAGGGTGAATCCAAGGCTATGGATTTGCCCTTTTTATTGCCGCAAAGCCGCATTTTTCGGACCTATGGTTTGACACCAGATTTAAAAATGCGATAGGTTTCATATATCCATATTATACCTGAAAAATAGTGATATTTGTGTTTCTCTCAATATATCACCAGTTTCCAGAATCCATAATTTGATTGAAATTACCCACCGATTCGGATATAGATGTTAATAAATTGTTTCTGAACTTCCGATTCCAGCTTATCCGAAGCGGTCCTCCATTTTCAAAATCGAAACCGATTTCTCATCTGATTTTTTCGCTCCTCCGAAAGTCTACATCCTGAGTTGTTCTGTTTAAAATCTCAACGAAAGGGGGTGCATTATGGCCCAGGAAGCTTTTAAACGTAAACTCGCCGCCATCCTCAGTGCTGATGTTGAGGGCTATAGCCGCCTCATGGCCCAAGACGAAGAGGACACTGTCCGCACGTTAACGGCTTATACTGCACCCGATCGGTGTTTCGCTGCGCTAAAAACCGCCAGGCGACCGACGTGTTAGGCGGAGTCAATTTATTACAACAAAATTTGGAGGTGGAAAAATGTCATGGCAATCACCGGAAGGAATGAAAGATTATCTAAAGCCGACAAAGCTTTGTGACTGTGAAAATGAAAAACTAAAGGGGAAAGCAAAGGAGATTATAAAGGGAGCTGATACTCCAAAGGAAGCCGCTTTGAAAATATTTCATTTTACAAGGGAAGAAATACTCTTTGGACAAGATTACCCAGACGTAAAAGCATCGCATACACTTGAGAAAGGGATTGGGTTCTGCATGACTAAAACCAATATGCAAATCGGGTTATTGCGAGCAGTTGGGATTCCAGCAAGATGCCATTATGTTCATTTTCCCAAGGAACTACTCAAACCTAATATTCCTGGATTCATCTATAATAAAATCCCAACGCCTCAAGTGCATCCCTGGTGCGAGTGTTTCCTGGACGGTAAATGGTTATCCTGTGAGGCGCTTTATGATGAGAGGTTGTATGCAGTATACCTTCAGGACGGATTGTTTACCAAAGACCAAATACCTAACATTGATTGGGATGGAGATACTGACCTCGTCTTATTCGCGCCTTTTTTTGTTAAGGATCTTGGCACTTTTCCAGCTTGGGATGACGTGATTATAGATGTACTAAAACAAGGAGCTAACTTGCCTCCAACTAATAGGTTGTTTGGATGGTTTGTTTTTTTTCTCATCAACCGTCGCATAAGAAAACTTCGAGAAAAATTTGATACGTCCGGCGAATCTAGAGAGGTTCAGAAAGCACCGGGTTAAACCAATATAGAAAATGACCCGGGAATATTTTCAAAATGCTATGATTCTCGCCTGACCGATTACGCTATCCGTAAGTACCTATCAATAAATAACAATATTCTTTCTCCTGGCAGGTATACCCATAAAAGGTAAACAGTCAATAAATCTTATCTTCATAGGACGTTAAAATCGTTCCATGATGGGCAATCGTGAAAAATTCGCTCCAATATCTGAAAGTTTGATATGCAAATGAAATTAAAGGAGGGACTTGCCATGACTAAAAAAACTATGTCAAGCGAACGAAAACAAAGTCTTCGTAAACTCGCAAAATTAATGAACACAAGACATCGACGTCCATGGCCTGTCACTTCACCCCTATTGGCTTGTTTTGATATTGCCGTGAATCAACAAGAGGTCGATTTCTTACTCCGTTTCGGGATAGAGCCGCACAACTATTCTGAAGCTGAAGCATTAAGCAGTCAATCAAAAGATACATTTAAAGCTTTTTTCGATAAATTGATCCATAAGGGATTTATCTGTAAAGAGCATGAATCTGGGAAAGAGCCAGAGTATCTTTTAGCAGGTATTGCCTTTGGATGGTTTGAGGTAATTTTTGCAGACGGAAAGCGAACTGCTGAGCAGAAAAAGCTGGCGGTTAGGGGAAAAGAACTACTTGAGTCCTATCAAAAGTTTAATATATTCCCTCTCAGAAACCTGATGAATTTTAAAGAAAAAAAATTGAAACCTTCTCAGAGTGTCATCGCTTTTAGAGACGAATCAAAGACAAGGACAGCGACAAGAATAGAAGTCAACCGAATGTTGAAAACACCTGAACCCGCTGTCTATCCTTCTTCTAAAATAACCGATCTGTTTGAGAAACACGCCAAGGACAATTCCATCGCAGTCATTCACTGCGGTTGTCGAGAGTTGGAAGATATGGCCGGTAATCAATGCCGCTTTGATTTCCCGACTGAGACCTGTATTCTCATGGGAAATTTCGCAAAATATATGGTCGATTACGGAGTAGGCAGGTACATCACAAAAGATGAGGCCTTAAGAATTATTGAAACACTGAGACAGAAAGGAGCGATTCATCAGATTTTTCATGAAGAAGAAGATTTGTCTAGATCAGAATTTGGCTTTTGTAGCTGTTGCTGGGATTGTTGCAGCATTCTTGGATCATACAACAGAGGGATACTGCCCTTGAATTTCAAAACATTTTATTTGGCGCAAATAGCCGATGAATCACTTTGCGATGGATGCGGAACTTGCGAAAATCATTGTCCGGTCCAGGCGATAACTGTCAATAATGGCAAATCCCAAATTGACGTCGACAAATGTATCGGCTGCGGTCAATGTGAGTTTCAATGTCCCAATAATGTTATAACCTTAATTGCTCAAGAACGTGAAGTCATGCTGCCGCTTCAAAAAAGATCGGAAGCACGAATACAGGCATGAGTTTTTATGATACTCAAACATATTGCGGAATAGTAGATATGAAGGTTGTTGTTGTAGGTATCTGTAATAAAATTAACTTTACAAAAGTTTGGATTACTCCAACGAATCAAAGGTTTTTCAGTCGCTAAAAATGTTGTGATATCGTTAAAAACCGCATGATATCACAGGTTATGGTGTTTCTTTGATATTCTCAGAAACTGTCGAAAAACCCTAAATCTGTTAATTTGATGCTTGTAAGTTATTGATTTAATTACATGTGAAATTGCTAAAATCGCCATTATTTGACTTTTTCGACAGTCTCTCAATATATCACAATTTGCGTTACCCTGAGATAATCGTGAACAGCATGCAATAATAATTCTTGATCTGGATGCTCTTTTAAACTAATAAATTATTGTAACTTGTTTCGATGGATCTGAAACGACATTCCAGCTGAATTTAGCTCATTCTCACCGCACTTCCAGTCTCTGCTTTTGGTAATTTCTACATGTGAATTACATGTTTTAAACAACTTTAAAAGAAGGGATGGAAAATGGCGACAAAACGTAAGTTCCTTCTTGCTTCTACCGTATCTTTGCTCCTACTATTTACCTTCTCACAAAATAGCCAAGCAACAATCTATGAATGGAATGATTTCACGAAACCATTCACTAAGCAGCTTAATGTAACAGTCCCTATCACTGTCGAAGTTGATTTGCCCGATTTCATATTTAAAAATTATAGAGAAATACCACTGGTTTTTGAACATTCGGGTTTAGGATTTAATATATCATCAGGAATACGACGTTCAGGAACCCTCACAATAAACGAACAGGGTCGGTCGCAAAGATATCGGTTCGGCCATAAACAATACTCAGACGAACCAATTCGATTATTAATAAAGACAAAGGAATTAAAAACAGGACTGAATAAGCTTCACTTCAGAAAAACCAGTCCGCATTCGTGGGGAGCGAATTATGGAATTTATAAAATGTATTTTGATCTACCAGATATTGAGAAAATTAGAACGGTCTCATCAAAGTCACCTTCACCTTCAGAAATTGATCACAAAAAGCCTAAATCGCAGTCTCCAAAAGTCCAGAAAGATATTGCTCCACCGAAGATAGTTATCACATCTCATGACATCTCAAGGGGCATAAGACCCATACAGAATCAAAAAAAGGTGAGGATCAGCGGCAAAGCCTACGATGAGAATGGAATTGTGGAAATCACAATAAATAATAAAGACGCCACCTTTGATGAAGAGGGCAATTTCGAAACAGATATTTATCTTAAAATGGGTGAAAACCAAATCGTCGTCAGTGCCATGGATGTATACGAGAATCGGGCAAACAAAGAATTTACGATAACAAGAGTTGCTTCAAAGACACCTTCGAAAGCAAAGATTGTTAAAGCTACCGCAGGTAAATATTTTGCTTTGGTCATCGGAAACGATAATTATAAATACCTGAGAAAACTGACCACTGCTAAAAAAGATGCCGAGCAGGTCGGAACTATATTAAAGCATCGCTATGGTTTTGACATCAAACTGTTGTTGGATGTCACGCGCAATGACATTGTCCGCGCGCTGAATCGTTTCCGCAAGAAGCTGCGGGAAGACGATAGTTTTCTCATCTATTATGCCGGGCATGGCGAATTTGATAAAGTCACCAACAAAGCCTACTGGCTGCCGGTGGATGCCCGCAGCGACGAGGATACCAATTGGATTATCGTTGATACGATTACGTCTAATATCAAACGCATACCTTCCAGGCACATTCTCATCATAGCTGATAGCTGTTATTCAGGAACTTTCACTCGACGGGCTGTAACAGAACTGGTTTCAGATCAAAAAAGGGGACGTTACTTGAATAAAATGCAGGCCAAACGCTCCCGAATGCTGCTGGCCAGTGGTGGCAATGAACCGGTATCCGATATTGGTGGGAAGGGTCATTCGGTATTTGCCAAGGCCCTTTTACGGGGATTAGCCGGTATAGACCACAAGGAATTTACTGCCGAGGAACTCTATTATCAATATATCAAAGAGATGGTTGCGGGTAGTTCAGAGCAAACACCTGAATATAACATCATTCGAAACTCCGGCCATGAAGGTGGTGATTTTGTTTTTAGGAAAAAACTTGCATCTGTGGAACAGGAAAAATCCTGGGAAGACGAAAAAATTAAAATCACCTTAGATAAAATGGAAATAGCAGATGATTATCCCGCTGACATCAGAAAAATTGTTCACCCGGATAAAAAGTTACCAAAGCCGAAAAGTGGATATAAATATGCTTTCTGTCTTATTACTATGAATAAGATAAAAAATGTACATTTGGTCAATCTTGAAGACTCAATTTTAATTAGCGAAGAACGTAACAATTATAAGTCTATTATGTCGGTAACCACCGGGATCAATTTCATGAAATATTCTTTGCGCTATGTGGTAACCGAAGGCGCAAAAATTGTATATGTATTTTTAATTCCACAACATGCGAAGCCAGATAAACTTAGCTTTGTGTATTATTTTAAAAACCAATTGAAAGACAGCTCTATAGAAAAGGGAAAAATAGAAATTCAGCTTTAAATAAAATATGAGATACGGCCAGTTAAATTATTCTAAACCATAAGAAGTGCGATTGCCGATAACTGTTATATAACACAGGCCCCTTTTGCATTGCTAAAACCTTTGATAACTCCAACATATCGGCAAATATCAAATCCGAAAATTCTTTGGATATTCGATAAATATCACAACTCAGAGGGGTGAATCCGAGCCTACGGATCTGCCCTTTTTATTGCCTCAAAGCCGCATTTGTCTGGGCTATGATTTGACACTAAAACTAAAGATGCGATAAGTTGCAGATATCCATTTGGTATCTGCAATAATTTCATTTCAAATGATAGTTGGTAGTTTCTCAATAAATCACCAGGTTGAATTTTATTGACATTACATGATGTCCCATAATATTTGACCTTTAGCATTATGCTCATCTGAAGCTCAATCTCACACTCATTGTTAGTTCTAATCAATTCTTATCGGCTATTCCTGCTCATCGTTGAATCGATTCTCAACTTCTAAATTCTTTTCCTGCTGAAATAGTTTCTGGTTTCCCTTAACCTTTAATTAGGTAGAGATTAAATGAAGAAACTACTTAAAATGTGCCAGCCTTGCTCC
>Ga0255055_10003196_pt1 | contig 11144 bp, 12 predicted proteins | sample JV7_2_27_MG_FD_188633 | JGI IMG/M metagenome (GOLD analysis project Ga0255055, IMG submission 188633) | Seawater microbial communities from Jervis Inlet, British Columbia, Canada - JV7_2_27 | ecosystem: Environmental > Aquatic > Marine > Inlet | place: Canada: British Columbia | collected... | reverse complement strand
TGGATGATGTGGTGACAAAGATAAAAAAACCCTTAGGGGATAGAAGCTATCAGACGTCATTGCTACGCCATTATACGCCTTATAAACCTGGCGTATAAAGGTGTTGTGAAGGCGTATTTCGGTTTCTATAATATATGCGAGTTGCTCCCGAACAGTTAAAAGTATTCCTATTAGACAAAAAATTAGTTACTAAGGATCAGCTAAAAAAGGCAGAAGAGATTGTAAAAGGGACCAATAAAAAGCTGGAGGATGTTTTAATAGATAAAAAATTCATCACCAATGGCCAGCTAATACAACTCAAGGCCTATATTTTGGGTATTCCCTTTATTGATTTAGAAAAAGTTGATATTAAGCCGGAAGTGTTGCGGATTATCCCCGAGCCAATTGCCAGAAAGCACAATATTATAGCTTTTAAAAAAACCGAGGGCGAGCTGGAGGTAGCAATGGTAGATCCAGCCAACCTACAGACCATTGATTTTATTAAGAAAAAAACTAATTTAAAAATTAAACTCCGACTTACTTCATTAAAAGGGATTAAAGCAGTTCTTAATCGTTATCAAAAAAGCTTAGAGGCAGAGTTTGGAGAAATAATAAAAAGAGAAGCAAAAAAAACCGAGCTTCCCAAAATAAGTCTAATTAGGAGAAAAAAAGAAGGAGAAGTTGAGGAACAAATATCGCTTGAAAAGGCAGCCGAAGAACTGCCAATAATTAAAATTGTTGATACCTTGATAAAACACGCAGTTCTTCAACTGGCTTCTGATATTCACATTGAGCCAATTGAGAAAGAGGTCATTGTTCGTTATCGGATTGATGGGATATTACACGATGCCATGACTTTGCCAAGTCAGGTTCATTCGGGAATAGTAGCCAGAATAAAAGTTCTTTCTGATCTTAAACTTGATGAACACCGTCTGCCCCAGGATGGAAGATTCAAGATTCAAACCCGAGAAAACCAGAAAATTTCTTTTCGGGTTTCTGTTTTACCAACGTTCTTCGGTGAAAAAATTGTTATGAGGCTTTTGGTTGAAGAAGCTCACAGATTTACTTTAGAAAAATTGGGTTTTTGGGGCGAAACCTTGGAGCGGGTTCACGCAGCCATTAGAAGACCTTTTGGCATGACTTTAGCAACCGGACCAACTGGTTGCGGGAAGACAACTACTTTATATACCATTTTAGAAATTCTCAGCAAACCAGAAGTTAATATCTGTACCATTGAGGATCCTGTTGAATATCAAATCCTCCGGGTTAGCCAGACCCAAGTAAAGCCGAAAATTGGCTTTACTTTTGCTACTGGTTTGAGAGCCCTGGTAAGGCAGGACCCCGATATTATTATGGTTGGCGAAATCAGAGATAATGAAACCGCTTCCTTGGCAATTAATGCTGCTTTAACCGGTCATTTGGTTCTTTCAACTCTGCATACTAATAATGCAGCCGGGGCAATACCCAGATTGATAGATATGAAAGTAGAACCTTTTTTAATTGCTTCAACAATTAATTTGATTCTTGCCCAAAGATTAGCTCGGCGACTTTGTCCCGAGTCCAGACAAAAATATCGCTTAACCAAAGCAGAGATAAAGGCAATGACAAAAGATGTAGACATGGAAGACTTACTCGGCGTTTTAAAGCGAGAAAAAATAGTTTCTTCAAAAGTCACTTGGGAAACCATTGATTTCTACAAACCTAAATCTAGCAAAGATTGCCCGGATGGTTATAAAGGAAGAATCGGGATTCGAGAGGCCTTAGAAGTAAGTGAAACTATCCAACAGATGATTGTTAAACGGGCAACCAGTGACGAAATTGAAGCTCAGGCCAGAAAGGAAGGAATGTTGACTATGTTAGAAGATGGGTTTGTGAAAGCAATACAGGGAATAACCTCCCTGGAAGAAGTTTTGAGAGTGACCAGGGAATAAAAATTTATGCCGACTTTTTATTACACTGCTAAATCTTCGGAAGGTGAAACAAGGACCGGAACCTGGGAGGCAAAAGATAAACATGCTTTAGCTCAAGCCCTTCGAACAAAGGGTTATATTTTAACTTCAACCAGGAGCTTAAAGGAAGAAGAGCCCGCCTCCGGCGGATCGGCCGGAGGCCGAAAAAAGGGCATTTTAAAAATAAGCTTTGGAAGGATTTCTTTAGTTGATAAATTAATGTTTGCCAGACATTTGGCAGTAATGATTGGAGCCGGTTTTTCTCTTAATCAGGGATTAGAGCTTTTAATAAAGCAAACTGAGAACCAAAAATTTAAAGGAATCATTAAAAAATTAGTGGATGATATTAAAAAAGGCAAGACCTTAGCTGAAAGTATGGCTAAGTATCCCCGGGTTTTTAATGAATTTTTTGTCAGTATGATAGGGGTGGGAGAAAAAGGAGGTAGCTTAGAGGAGGTTTTAAAAATGCTTGCTCGGTATCTAAAAAGAGAGCATGAGTTAAAGTCAAGGGTTAGAGGGGCAATGTTTTATCCCATAATAATCTTAGTAGCAATGACCGGTATTGGCATTTTGATGATGTTAATGGTGGTGCCGAAACTAATGGTTGTTTTTGAGGAAATGAATGTTGAATTACCCATAACTACCCAAATTCTTATAAAAATTAGCAAATTTCTAGGCAGTTACTTGTATATTGGAGTAATTGCTTTTTTGGTTTTGGCATTTATTTTAATCAAATTCTATCGCAGCAAAGCAGGAAAAAGAGTATTTGGTTATATTTCTCTTAGAATTCCTATATTTGGCAAAATTGTTCAAAAGGTGAATTGCGCTCGATTTGCTCGAAGTTTTGCATCGCTTGTTAAAAGTGGACTCCCAGTTGTTGAATCTTTAAAAACGACCTCTAAAACCCTTGGTAATATTTTTTACTCTAATTCTTTAATAGAAGCATCTGAAAGCATCAAAAAAGGAAAGAAAATTCAGGAGTCTTTAGAAAGACACAGGGAGCTTTACCCGGTTTTAGTGGTCCAGATGATAGGAGTAGGAGAGCAGACCGGAGAACTTTCAGGTATTATGGAACGATTAGCTGATTTTTACGAAGAAGAAGTAAAAAATATTACTGATAATCTTGCTTCGGTAATTGAACCTATTTTGATGATTATTTTGGGTGGAGCAGTGGGTTTTTTCGCAATTTCAATGATTCAACCAATGTATTCAATGATGGGAACAATATGAAAAAAGGTTATACTCTTGTTGAGCTTCTAATCGCCATTGCCGTGTTGACGGTTATTTTAGTTATTTCAGCTGCTGCCTTTTATAATTTAACCAAAAAGAGCGATCTGGATACTTCTCGCGATAATATTATTAGCACTTTAAATACTGCCAGAAACAAGACAGTGGCCTCTGAAGGGTCTGTTCAATATGGTGTTTATTTTGATGTTTCTTTGAGTCCTGATAGGCATATTTTATTTAAGGGCCCGGATTATGCCAACCGCGATGTTTCTTTCGAAGACGAGATTCATGATTTGCCTTCTTCTATCGAAATTTCTAATATTAGTTTTAATGGAGGCGGCGATGAGGTTGTTTTTAAGCTTCTTGATGGTAGTACTGATAATTATGGTTCGGTTGTCATCCAATCCTCAATCACTAACGAAACACAAACCATTTATGTTTATTATTCAGGAGAAATAAGCAATCAGCCGGAATCTGTTTCTGAATCCGGGCGAATAGCTGATTCAAGGCATGTTCATTTTGATTTGGACACTTGGAGTATTCAAAATGCTACTACTTTAAAATTTTATTTTCCAAGCACTTTCCAGACAGAGATAGTGGATATGACTGATTATTTTGTTGACACTACGGAATTTGATTGGGAAGGAGAATTTATAGTTAATGAGGCTACTCAAAAATTCAGAGTTCATACTCATCAGTTAAATCCCACAACCTTGCTATGCATTCACCGTGATAGAAACGAAGGAAAGAATACCGAAGAGGTTTATATCTATATTATTCAAGATGCCATTGAAAAAGAGATTGCTCATTATTTAGCTGATGCAGATGACACTGTTGAGAAAGGAACTTGGGTTGATGGTGAGAAGACGCCTCAGTAAAATATGCAAATATGAAAAAAAATGGTTTCACGATAATAGAAATTTTAGTAGCAATAGCCGTTATTATTGCGGTTTTTACTGCTATTTTAGGATTTTTTGCTTTTGAGGTCAGGATTGCCGAGCGGGGCAGGATGAGATTAAAAGCTGTTTCGTTTACTGAGGAAGCAATGGAAGCAGTGCGTAATTTTCGGGATAATACCACATGGGAAGAGTCTGCGGGAATAAGCGGTCTTACAACGGGCATTGATTATCATTCGGAAAGTTCGGCTATTGGCTGGAACATTGTTTTGGGAAACGAAACCATTGGTGAGTTTACTCGGGCAATTGTTTTTGATGAGGTTTATCGGGATATTAATCATAATATAAGTGGTTCAGGAACTAAGGATGAGAATACTCGGAAAGTTGCAATTACGGTAAGCTGGACTGATCGTCAGGGAAGTACGGAGGAGAGCTTAGTGACTTATATAACTAACTGGAGAGAATAAATTATGAATCATAAAACTAGGGGTTTTACCCTGACTGAACTCATAGTCTATATTGCCATTTTTGTAATATTAATAACCACGGTTACTCTTTTTGCTATGGCTTTTATCAAAACTACTACTAAAAGCCGGATTAAGAAAGAGGTTGCCTCAGGAACTTATTCAGCAATGAAGACAATGGTTTATGAAATAAAAAGAGCAAATAGCGTTTATACTCCGACCAGCGTTTTTGACAGTTATCCCGGGCAATTAAGTTTAGAAACAAGCCAAGAATTACCCGAGGGAGAACAAACAACCTATCTAGATTTTTATTTAGACAGCGACAGACTTTACCTGAAGAGAGAAGGCCAAAATCCCCAACTTTTAATTTCTAAAAATCTTAAAGTAACTAATTTAGAATTTGAGTACTTAGCTTCAGTGCCAGAATCAATACGGATTGACTTAACCATGGAATATGATACCACTGCTTCTGAATACCAGTATTCTTATAGTTTGAGTTCTGCAGGGAGTATAAGAAAATAATATGAACAAAGGTTTTATTGTTATTTTAGCTACTCTCTTGGTTTTATCCGCTGGCTTGGTCATTGTTTTGAGCGCCGGTTATATTAGTTTATGCAATGTTAAGATAGTTAGAAACAACATTTATTCTGTTCAGGCTTATTATGCTGCTGAAGCCGGGATCGAGGATTCTCTTCTTCGTTTAAACAAAGAGATGAATTTTTCCAAAACCAATAATTTCACAGTTGGCGAGGGAACTGCTACAATAGAAATAGCAGACCCGATTGGTGGTTCTCGAACAATTACTTCTTCAGGAGACGTATCAAATCGCATTAGAAAAGTAAGGACAATTCGGGCTATGACAACCGAAAAGGTGAGTTTTTACTACGGAGCCCAGGTGGGAGAAGGGGGAATGACTATGGGGAATGATTCCGAGATTCAAGGCAATGTCTTCTCTAGTGGCAGCATTATAGGAGCTGGTCATATTACTGGCACAGTAAAAGTGGCTGGTGATAATAACAAGATACAAGATTTATCTATAGATGGAGATGCTTATGCTCATAAATGTTATGATTGCACGATTAATGGCAATCTTTATTCTTGGACTGGAGGCAGCGCTGATAATTGTGGCCAAGAAGGAATTCAGGGCAATCCAGTTTTATCTAAATCTCTTCCAATAACTGAAGAAACCATTGCTGTTTGGCAAAATGAAGCCAGTTGCAATAATGATCCCGACTGTATTTTTAGCGGTAATTATACTGTTCTTCAAAATACTACAGTATATCTGGGTCCCAAAAAAATAGAAGGCGATTTAATACTCGAAAATAACGCTGTTTTAGTTGTTACCGGCACAATCTGGGTGGTTGGTGATGGCGCAACCACCGAAGGAGAAATTTTGCCTGGCAACAATGCCGAGATTAAGCTGGATTCAAGCTTCGGCTCCACCAGCGGCGTTGTTCTTGCCAATGGAAAGATTGAAGTGGCTAATGATGTGAAATTAACTGGTTCGGGGATGGAGGGAAGTTATCTTATGCTTCTTTCAACTAAAGATTCTACAGATCCCGATTATCCAGCTATTAACGTTTTAAACAATGCCGAAGGGGCTATCCTTTATGCAGCCGATGGTCCGCTTCATCTTCATAATGATATTGTTATAGGAGAAGGAACGGCTAAATCCATTATTTTAGACAACGGGGCTATTATCCAGTATAGAAGCGGATTAAAAGACACTTCATTTTCCAGCGGTCCTGGCGGCTCCTGGGAAATACTGGAGTGGAAGGAGGTAGAGTAACCATGAACCTAAAAGACATTCTTTTTCGTAATATTTCTCAAATTACCCCACCGGCTTTTGGCTTGGATATTTCGGATTTGTCTATGAAAATAGCTTTTTTAAAAAGGCACAGAAAGGAGATAAGGTTAGAAAGTTTTGGCAGAAAAGAAATCCCTAAAGGCATTATTAATGAAGGGAAGATTCAAAAGAAAGATGATTTGATAAAAATTATTAAAGAGGTAGCAAAAGAAGTTAAGGACAAAAAGCTTAAAACAAAATACGTTGTTTGTTCTTTGCCCGAACAACATGCTTTTGTCCAGGTAATTCAGCTTCCCAAGATGAAATTAGCCGAGGCAAAAGAAGCAGTTAAGTGGGAAGCAGAAGCCAATATCCCTATGTCTATTGATGAAGTTTATCTGGATTGGGAGGTTGTTAAGCCGCTCGTTAATCGTTTAGACCATTTAGATATTCTGATTAATGCTGTTTCTAAAACGCTTGTTAATGATTATGTCGAGGTTTTAGAGGGAGCGGGCCTTCGGCCAATTGCGTTAGAAGTTGAGTCTTTGGCAACGGCTAGAAGTTTGGTTAAACAGGCTATTGCTAAAAAACCTCTTCTTATTGTTGATTTGGGATCCACTCGGACTAGTTTTATTATTTTTTCTGGTCATGCTGTTCGTTTTACAACCAGTATTTCTATTTCCAACCGACGGATGATTAATGCTATTGCTAAAAATTTAAAAATTACAACAGCAGAAGCCTGGAGACTTAAAGTTAAGGTAGGATTAAGTAATACCAAGCATGGTGATAAAGTGTTAAGCATTTTACTTCCTGCTTTAAATAGTTTGGTTGAAGAAATTGAAAAGTATATTGTATTTCACAGAGAACATGCTGCTCCCCATGAACATGGTTCGGGTGGCGAAATTTCTAAAATAATGCTTTGTGGCGGCGGAGCTAATCTTAAGGGCCTTCCTCAATTTTTATCCGAGAGATTTAAAATTCCGGTTGTTTGCGGAAACCCCTGGGTTAATATTTTAAAGCCGCCAATCAAGTCAATTCCCGAGCTATCTTACCAAGAGTCATTAACTTATGTCACTGCTTTAGGTCTGGCCTTGTGGGATATTAGCTGTAGAAAGTAAAATGTTAAATCTACTTCCTCCAAAACAAAAAAGAGAATTAAGATTAGATTTATTAAATCAAGCTATCGCAGTCTTTGGCATAGCTGCAATTTTAGTGGTTCTTATTTTAACTTTGGTACTTGTAATTGCCTTGTTTTATCTAAATATAAATTTGGCCCAGCTTGAGAAAGAATTGATTTCCTGGCAGGCTAAGTCAGAGATAGAAGAACTCAAGAATTTAGAAGAAAAAATAAAAGAAGTAAATCAAAATCTAGCTTTTTTGGAGGAATATCAAGAAGAACGAGTTGAGTTTTCCCTAATGTTGGAAATTTTAGCTCAAGGGGTGCCTTCAGGTATTCGATTTAATAATATGTCTCTTGAAAAATCGGGAAAAGCAATTATTCGGGGCCATGCTTCAACCAGGGATATTCTTTTGACTTTTAAAAATAATTTAGAAAGAGCTCCTTATGTTAGTGATTTTGATTTTCCATTATCTAATCTAACCAAATCAGAGGATATTGATTTTTACATAAACTTTATTTTTATAGATTAAGATGAATACACAACGAAAAATTTATTTAACCTTAGTTATTTTGGCAGTAGTAATTATTGTTTTACTGTTTTTTTTGATTCGTCCTTTGGTAGCAAAAGTCAAAGCAGTTTCAGATGACTTTATAGAGAAAAATAATTCTCTGGTATCTTTTGAGGAACGGGGCACCGACTATTTGGCAAGACTTAGGAATGAGTATTTTGATATTGAGTCTCAAATTCCGGAAATCAATAAATATTTTCTTTCTCCGGACAAAGTCATTGATTTTATACTGGCGATTGAGGAAATTGCTACCTTGAGCAGTAATTATCAGGAAATTAGAGAGGTCGGCTCACCTGAAGAAGATATTTTATCTTTTCAGATTTCGTTATGGGGAAACTTTCCCAATCTTATTAGATTTTTAGTTCAGCTTGAGAATATGGAATATTCTATTGATATCTATTCTCTCCAAATAACCAAAGCAGGAGAGAGAGAACAAGGGGGCTTAAAGGAAAGGGGGATTGTGGTTTCAACCGGAGACGTGAAGAGTACCATTAATCTCGGAGTTTATGTTAAATATTAGAAAAATTTCAAAAAAACCGTTAAAAGTATTAGAGAGGCATTTAGCTTTGATGGTTTTAGTAGTTTTTGTTATTGTTATTCTTTATGCTACTTTTATTTTCTACAATTATGCCTATAAAGCGGTTGTAGCGCCGCCCCAGGCGTTTTACAAAGAAGTTAAATTAAAAAAAGCTGTTTTTGAAAAAATAATGGAGGATTTAGAACCGCGAGAAGAAAATATTTTAGAAGCAATGGAAAAGGAATATCCCGATGTGTTTAGATAAAATTATGTCTAAGCATCTCACAATTACTATTTTAGCTATTTTACTGGTATTATTAGTGCTGCCCCAAGTAGCATCTGCTGCTCGTTTTCCTTTTGAGGGGCCGTTGGTTCCTTGCGGGAGATGTGAAGAGTGGCAGTGCGAAAAATGGGAGAAAAAATGTCCTGGAGTAGAAGATATCTGTAATGAGGAAGATAAGGTGAATGTATGCGTTGAAAGAAATTATAATGTGTGTGTTAATCCACAGTCTCCCGGAATAGGTGATCCTTGCAACATCTGTCATTTTTTTGTTCTGGCTCAAAATGTTATTGATGGCTTTATAACCATAATACTTGCTATAGGCACAGTAATGATTAGTATTGGGGGTTTTATAATTCTAACTTCGGGCGGGGTGCCGGACAAATCCAGTCATGGCAAGCGGGTAATAACCTATACCATCATTGGCTTGTTTGTTACTTTTATGGCTTGGATGGTAATTAATGAAACCATGCTTCTTTTAGTTGGAACTAAAACAGGCGTCGGCGAGCAAAAACTTCCATGGCCATGGGATAAGATTGAATGTCCGAAACCCGAATATAAGGAAATTGGAAGCGAAGTCCCAGAAACACCTCATGTTTAACGCCAAATGAACTTCTGTGTTATGATTTTGGAGCGAGCCCCCGTAGTTCAACGGATAGAACACCAGCCTTCTAAGCTGGGTATCTAGGTTCGACTCCTAGTGGGGGCATTCTATGAAAGAAAAAGTTTTTCTTTTTTTAATTTTAACTTTGATTGTTTTTTTGTTTATTGATTTAGGATTTAATCTTGATCGGAGCTTAGCCCCGATCAAAAAATATCCCCCTTATATTAAGGGGGTTTATCTTACTTCCTGGACAGCCGCTGATAGCAAAAAAATGGCCCACTTTTTATCTCTAATTAAAGAAACAGAACTAAATGCTGTAGTTATTGACATTAAAGAAGTGGATGGAAAGGTTGTTTTTGATACCATCATTCCTAACCTTAAAGAAATTATTGAAAAGCTTCATCAGGAAAATATTTATACTATAGCCAGAATTGTAGTTTTTAAAGACAATCTTTTCCCTAAGATTAAACCGGAATTAGCTTTAAAAAATAAATGGGGCGGTCTTTGGCGCGATTGGGTTGGTAAAACCTGGCTCGATCCTGCTTCAAAAGAGGTATGGGATTATCATATTGAAATAGCCAAGGAAGCAGTTAAAATTGGCTTTGATGAAATAAATTTTGATTATATTCGATTTCCCTCTGATGGTAATATAAGCACGATAGTTTATCCGGTTTGGGACGAGAAACTATCAAAACCCGAAGTAATCAGGGAGTTTTTTAAATATATCAATGAGCAGCTTAAACCCATTGGCGTTTTTCTTTCGGCTGATTTGTTTGGCTTAACTCTTTGGAATGAAGAAAATTTCGATATGAATATTGGTCAGATTTTAGAATATGCCCTGCCTTATTTTGATTTTATCTGTCCCATGGTTTATCCCTCTCATTATCCTGAAGGATTTGAGGGTTATAAAAATCCGGCTGCTCATCCTTATGAAATAATTAAGCCAAATCTTGAAAAAGGAAAGTTCAGGATGTTTGATACTGAAGCCAAGCTTCGTCCTTGGCTTCAGGATTTTGACTTAGGAGCGATTTATAACAAGAAGATGATAGAATTACAAAAGCAAGCAGTTTATGACACCGATTCATACGGTTGGCTTTTATGGAATTCAGCCAGCCGCTACACTGAAGAAGCAATTGTACACGATTGAACACGATGTGGACAATAAAAAAAGAGCTGGGTTGTGGTATGTTTTAATCTATGAAAGATGTTTTGGTACAACCATTTTTACTGGGGCTTTCGGTAGGGATTTTTTGTTTTAGCTACTGCGTACCGTTTATTGCTCCTTATATTGTTGCTGAACAGCGAAAAATCAAGAGAAATTTTAAAGTAATCTTGAAATTTATTTTTGGCCGCTTTTGTGGCTATGTTCTTTTTGGGGCGATTTTCGGGTATTTGGGCGAAAGAATCAGCAACTCAACAATTAATTTGATTTTAATCATTTCTTTAATGGTTCTTTCTTTGTTTTTAATTATTTATGCTTTAGGATTTTTAAAACCAAAATGGTCTCTTTGCTCTGGAAAATTTTTCAGAGAAAAAAGTCCTTTGGCCATGGGTTTTTTAATGGGGATTAATATTTGCCCGCCATTTCTAATGTCTTTGGCTTATGTTTTTACTCTTCACAGCGTAATTAAGGGGATAGTTTATTTTATAGTATTTTTTATAGCAACTTCTCTTTATATGCTGCCTTTAGTTTTTCTTGGGCTTTTAGGCAAGCTCAAAGAATTTCGGCTGATTGCCCGAATTAGCGCCTTAA
>Ga0255055_10003195_pt1 | contig 11147 bp, 12 predicted proteins | sample JV7_2_27_MG_FD_188633 | JGI IMG/M metagenome (GOLD analysis project Ga0255055, IMG submission 188633) | Seawater microbial communities from Jervis Inlet, British Columbia, Canada - JV7_2_27 | ecosystem: Environmental > Aquatic > Marine > Inlet | place: Canada: British Columbia | collected... | reverse complement strand
ATGGTTTCGCAAAAAGTCTGGAATCCCATTAAAGCGTCATTCCGGCGAAGGCCGGAATCCAGTGATTTCAGTATGTTCTGGATGCCGGATCAGGTCCGGCATGACGAATTCGGACTTTTTACGATTTCATCACTTTTAATATTTAAAAATTCGAAAAACGAAACGCGAAACAAATTCAAATTACCAAAATTCTAAATTCAAAACTTATCATAGCTCATATCCAATTAATTTAAAACGAAATGTTTTGAAAATTTGTAATTCAGATTTCGAATTTTTTTCGGATTTCGGGTTTCGATATTCGGATTTAATTTGATTTAGACTTTAAATTCTTAAAAAAACCATGGCGCAGTTTAACCTTTACTTGGTTTTATCTTCTGCCTTTTTTTTGGTCGTCGTTTTTTTGGTCTCGGTTTTTTTGACAGCGGTTTTCTTGGCCTCAGTTTTTGGGGCAGCTTCTTTCTTCGCCTTGGGCTTGGCCTCGGCTTTCTTGGCTTTCGGGGTGGCCGTCTTCTTTGCCGCGGGCTGCTTGACTTCTTTTTTCTTTACAGCAGGTTTCTTGGCCTCGACTTTGGCCTCGGCTTTCGGGGTCTCCACCTTTTTGGGAGCCGCTTTCTTTACCTCTTTTTTAGCCTCGACTTTGGGTTCGGCCTTTTTAGGCGCCTTTGCTGTTTTGGCTTTTATGCTGTCAATCTTAATTGCTGTAAACAGTTGGCGATGTCCCTGTTTGCGGCGATATCGTTTGCGACGCTTATATTTAAAAACAATAATCTTTTTGCCCTTGCCCTGTTCAACAATATGGCCCTCGACTAAGGCATCATCCAGAACCGGCTGGCCGATATTTACCTTATCGCCATCAGCCACCATCAGTACCTGGTCAAATGTAATCGCACTGCCCACATCACCGGAAATTTTTTCAACTCTTAAGATTTCGCCTTCTTGAACTTTATATTGCTTTCCGCCTGAACTCACTACCGCGTACATCGAATCGCCTCCTTAAATATCTAATATTATCTTCGATTTCAAACCTGTAAATATTAATCTTTCGGATAAATTTGTCAAGAAAAATATGCAGCTTGCCTGATCCTGGATTATTAAAATGACCCATTTACACCCGCACAGTCCCTTTGTTGCTTGAATTTTTTTTTTAAATTAGACATATTATCAATCAGCAGTATATTTATAGTGGACGGTTTATCCATTTATCAAAAGCAGAGGGGGTTTTCTTGGTTAATGTTTTGCAACATGAACTCATCCATTGGGATAAGGCCGCTAAAAAATCAGAACAACAGGACCTATTGGGCGAGGAACCGCTTTCAATTCGCATTGAAGGCAACCCGTATGCGGTGGTGATGCGCACACCGGGAGACGAAATTGCACATGTGGCCGGCTTCTGTCTGACAGAAGGCATCATCGACACCCGGGATGATTTGACATCAATCGGCTTTTGCGAAGATGATGATAGCAATGTGGTGGCGGTAACACTGACACCGTCCCGACGCGGACAGATTACTGAAATACTGGACCGCCGCGGCTTTATCAGCCAGACCAGCTGCGGCTTATGCGGCAAGGAACTGGTTAAAGACCTTTATCAGATCATTCAACCATTAAAGGACACACATCCAATTGATATCCATAAAGCACTGACCCGCCTGGAAGCACTTCCCAATATCCAGCCCTTGCGCCAACAGACCCTGGCTTCCCATGCAGCGGCCATTTACGGTTCCGATCTGGAACTTTTAACGGTGGCCGAGGATGTCGGGCGCCATAATGCCCTTGATAAGGCGATCGGCAACGTTTTTTTAAACCACCAACTCGATCAGGCCAAACTTTTAATCCTTTCATCCCGCATCAGCTATGAACTGGTCCAAAAAGCGGCCCGCGCGCGCATTCCCGTCATTCTGGCCCACTCACGTCCCACGGCGCTGGCCGTGGAGCTGGCGGCCAATCTGAATATCACCCTGGCGTCGATGGACGAAAAGGATGCCGGGCTGTATATTTTTTGCGGTGAGCATCGGTTGGTATCAGGTTCAGAGGACAGCGGACAGAGAACAGAGAACAGAGAGCAGAAGGCAAAAAACAGATAGAGTTCTTCATTCACCAGTTTTTGATATCTGTCGTCTGACTTCTGCCATCTGTCTTCTGAACGAACCCTAGCGGCCCTTTTCGGTTGAACCGTCACAATTCGGGCAGCAATCGGATACCACCGCCAATGGTTCCACCTGAGCCTTTTGAGGTTCCGGTATTATTTCTTCTTCCGGCGCGGTCGGTTTGAACCGGCCCATCAGGGAGCTCCAGACGGGTTTCACCGACATCCCTAAAATTATAATGGCGCCCATCAGCCCGGCCCATTCAGGTACAATTTCCGAGGCCTGGCCCACCACGGCCTGGGCGGAAATCCCCAGCGATACATAAATCTGATCCACAATCAGGCCAAACAGAACGGCGCATATGGCAATGGATGCCAGGTAAATGGCGGTGGCCCGCCTGCCCAGCACGCCTGTCAGAACCGTTAGAGAAGCCATGTTTGTGGCCGGTCCGGCTAACAGAAACACCAGAGCCGCCCCCGGGCTGACCCCTTTTAAAATCAGGGCCGCGGCAATCGGTGTCGAAGCGGTCGCACAGATATACAACGGGATGCCGATCGCCAGCATGATCAGCATAGCCGGCAGACCCGAACCCAGATATTTTCCAAAAATATCCGGCGGGATAAGCACGGTAATCAATCCGGCCAATACGAGCCCGATGAGAAACCAAGCGGCCAGGTCTTCCCAGAGATCACCGATGGCAAAGCGCATGCCGGCTGACAGTTTCTCCCGCAAGGTATGATGCCGCCGATGCGCTTCAGGTGTGCAATTATGCCCGTCGCAGCAGCCATCCACCGGACAGCTCAGATCCGGGGTAATCCGGCTCGTTTCGTTACCTGAACCGAAAAGGTTTTCCGTAATTCCGGCAACCGCCGCTGTGACAAAAGCCACCACCGGACGCGCGACCGTCATGATCGGATCCAGCAGGGCGTAGGTAATGGAAATAGAATCCACGCCGGATTCCGGTGTTGAAATCAGAAAAGCGGTTGTGGCCCCATTGCTGGCACCCTGTTTGCGCAGCGACACGGCTGCGGGCAGCACGCCGCACGATCACAACGGAATCGGTATTCCAAAAAAGGCGGCCTTAAGGACAGATTTAAATCTCCCCTGCCCCAGATGTTTGGCGATCGAACTGGGATTTAAAAAAACCCGCAAAAGCCCGGCCACCAGCAGCCCGAGTAAAATGTAGACCGAAGCATCAACCAGTAGAGCCCACGTCGCCAGCAAAATTTCGATAACAAAATTCAATTTTTTATACCCTTCTTTTTAGTTTAAACGCTTTGCCCTATGCGCCATGCCTTCTGACACCCGACACCCGAAACCTGACACCTTTCGTTACTCTGTGACATGCTCAAGTCCTATATTCAACAACTCCGCCACATGCTCATCATCCAGCGAATAATAGATCACCTGCCCTTCCCGGCGGCTTTTGACCAGCGCCAGGTCTTTTAGGCGGCGCAGTTGATGCGATATGGCCGATTCCGTCAGCCCTAAAAATGCGGCCAGATCACACACGCACATCTCAACGTTCCGGAGGGCCATCACAATCTTCAGGCGGCTGGGGTCGCCCAGGACCTTATAAATTGATGAGAGCCAGTTCAGTTCTTTTTCTGAGGCCGTTTCGCGGCGCGCCCGTTCCACCCGGTCGAGGTGGATCACCCGCACCTGGCAGTCATCCCCATCTAAACATTTGGCTTTTGCTGAACCCATAACCCCTCCTTGAATATATGAGCATATATTCATATAAACTTTTTTATAGACTCTGTCAACCAAAATAGTGTATCGAACTTAATAAATATGATTGTGAAATGTTTTCCATTGATTTGCCGATTCCAACGTGGTATTGCCTCGCCAACGAATTCATCAACTATTTCAAGACCTCTGGTTCGTTCTCAACAACGTTTGACAAGCCTGCCATTTTTTAAAGGTAATCTCTTGATTTTTTTGCTCGATAGACTGTATCTGCTATAAGACTATCAAATGGGTTCTGAATACTACGTATTGATAATCGGCTATATCTTCGGATTTTATATGGCCTGGAATATCGGCGCCAATGATGTGGCCAATTCAATGGCCTCCGCTGTGGGGGCCAAAGCCATCACCATTCGTCAGGCTGTATTTATTGCCGGTATTTTAAATATTGTCGGGGCTGTATTTATCGGCTCGCATGTAACCAAGACCATCCGCAAGGGGATAGTTTCAACCGACATTCTTGCCGACCCCCATCTGACCTTGATCGGGGCTCTGGCAGCTCTGCTGGCCGCCGCCCTGTGGGTGTCTTTTGCCACCTGGAAATCGCTTCCGGTTTCCACAACGCATTCGATTGTGGGTGCCATGATCGGTTTTGGTATCATGGCCGGTGGATTTTCAGTGATAAACTGGGGCAAGCTCGCCGCGGTGGTATTGAGCTGGGTGATTTCTCCGGTACTTGCCATGGTCATTGCATTTTTGATGTTTAAAATGATCGTCAAATTTATTTTATCCAAAGAGGATCCCTTCGCCCAGGCCCTTAAACTGGCGCCTTATTTCATCAGCAGCGCTCTTTTTGTGGTCATATTATCTTTTCTTTTTAAGACGCCGCTGGGCAAAAGGCTGGCGATCGGAACACCATTGGCATTGATAGTTGCCCTGGTCCTGGCGCTGGCACTTGGGTTTTTGGCTGTCAAAATCTTACGCAAATTTATTAAAATAACGAATTTAAGCGGGGAAGAAGAGGTCTTTCGCAAAATTCAGATCGGCACTTCCTGCTATGTGGCTCTGGCCCAGGGCGCCAACGATGTGGCCAATGCCATCGGTCCACTGGCAGTTATCTATTTTCTGGTTAAAACCGGCAGTGTCGGGGCCAAGGTGCCGGTCCCGATTTTTCTGCTTTTCTTTGGCGGCATCGGCATCGCCTGCGGCATTGGCATGGCCGGTCACCGGGTAATGGATACGATTGGAAAAAAAATCACTACCCTGACCAACACCCGTGGTTTTTCGGTGGATTTTGCTGCGGCAACAACCGTAATGGTGGCATCCAAAATGGGGTTGCCGGTTTCAACCACCCATGCGGCCGTGGGCGGTGTCATGGGAGTCGGACTTGCGCGCGGACTTGAAGCGGTTAATTTTAGAATTATTTTTAAAATCATTTTATACTGGGTTTTAACCGTACCGGCGGCGGCCATAACCAGCATGGTTATCTTTAAAATCCTTCAGCTCTTTTTATAAAGGAGAAAGTTATGCGCATACCCTTTATTTCAATGTTTATCACCTCACCCTTCGACGGCCTGCAGGAGCATGCCGAAAAGGTGAAAGAGTGCGCCTGGGTTTTTCAAAGGGCTATTGAATGTATCATCGAAGACAGATGTGAAGATTTCGAGCATTTCAGAAAAGATATTGATAAGCTCGAGAGCGAAGCCGATGCCATCAAGCGCCGTATCCGGGGGCATCTTCCCAAAGGCACCCTGCTGGCAGTGGATAAATTTGAGCTCTTCCGCTATCTGAGCGAACAGGACAAGGTACTGGATGTGGTCGAAGAGGGCCTTGACTGGTTGTCTTTCAGGGCCGCTGCCGGCATCCCGCAAGCGCTGGAAAAAGATTTTATGATTTTCGTGGAGGCTGTCATGAACCCGATTGAAGCCTTAAGCAAAATGGTACCCGAGGCCCGCAAATATTTTTCAAATTTTTCAGACGATCAGCGGGTGGTGGTTAAGGATATGATTCGCACCTTGCGTCAGTATGAACATGAAGCCGACAAACTTGAAGATGCCGTCAAAGAAAAAATCTTTAATACAATCGATGATGCCGTGACCGTATTTCATTTGATTCGATTAACGGAAATCATCGGCTCCATCGCTGACCACGCCGAGAACGCGGGCGACATGATGCGGGCCATGATTGCAAAATAGAGTCAATTCCGAATTTGACTTCACAGCCTTCATAGCGTCTATCCCATCATTCAAGTGACATTGCCGGCTCATGCCCGAAAACGACAACTCGGTTTAGGGGGCTAGCGAAGAGTTCAGACCGCCTGCTCAAATCGGGTAGAGTTCCACAAGGCGGTTGGGCAGTTTATCTCCAAAAGACTGATATGTTTGCAGCCACAGCAGAAACTTGCCGGAAAGATAAATGTAATGCATCGCACCCATGCCCAGGGACATATACACTTTGTTGTTGTATTGACCAAGGGGCATTAAGTGGAAGAATGGCCCATCTTTGGCAGCAGCCATTTTTTCAATCATCAAATCAAACGCTTTTGTTGCCTCAGTTTGATCGCTGTATTTTGAAATAAACAAAAGATCCTTTTGGTCGCGGCCATATTCGGCAATAACATTGGCATTGGTGGCTACGAAACGACCGTGCATTTTATCTACCACCTGTGCTGCCTGTTTTCCGGTAATTTCTCTGACGCGTTCTTTTTCTCCGATTTTTTCGGGCGTCGGCAAATTCAGCGGGCTTACACATCCGAGAATGAAGATTATAAAAACAAAACCGATAATTTTTAGATTAGATTTTAAGTTCATAAATTCAATCGAACTTATAAAAAAGAGGGGGACGTCTATGATTTTATTCAGATAGCATTTAACCTACCTTATTTATAAATGAAATCCATTTTCGCTGGCTATTTTTTCACCCCATCGCGAGGCTCTGCTCACCGCGGATTGGGACATTTTTAACCGGTGTGCAATCTCAACAGTGGTCATTCTCAGTTCTTGATTGGCCCAGTAACAAAGCAGCCTGCGCGCTTTGACCGTCTGCGGGTCTTTACCACGGCTCAAAACATCCCCATATTCAATATTTAACACCGCGGCCACTCGCGCAACTACCTTGTCAAAATCGTATCCTTTTACCTCAATAGCATACCGTCGCTCCAGACGATCCTCTGAGGCCTTTAATACCTGTTCGACAAATTCACTGTCACCCAGAATACGCTCATCTCCCTTAAAACGAATTCCGGCCTTACGCAAGGCCTTCACCTGCTGCCAGCCCCCTATGCTGCGAATCAACCCGCCGCCGATCAGCTCAGGTCGTCTTCCCGCGGCGATGCCTTTTTGAACAAATGCTCGATAGCTTCGGCGCGCGTCGGATACCTTGGCACCAAATATCTTTAAAACGTATTCGCTGCTTTGCCACTCTCGTCTTATTTTCCCCATAACCGCGCTGTGGCCGCACCACGGGAATTTATCCAACGCTTTCATAGCCGGTACCAATTTCGCCCGCAGCGGATTCAAATGTATATAACGAACCAACTCCTTTAAATATATATCTTCCTGGCATAAAATGGACTTGTATCGGTTTTGAAATAATTGCCCATGACGACGGTATTTGCGGTTAAATGAAACTGCATATCCGGTCAAAAGCCGACGCATAACAGTTGCAATGGGCACTAAACCGGTTCGCACAAGCAAATGAGCATGATTGGGGATCAAGGCCCACGCAAAGCAGGCGGTTTGACTCTCAGAAATGATCGTGCCAAAGCGCTCTAAAAAACTGCGCCTGTCCGCATCGGTGCGAAATATTTTCTTGCGCTCGATTCCCCGAATAATAATGTGCTGAATCGCACCGGCGGCATCTATCCTGGCTTTTCTTGGCATGCCTAGGGATTAACACCAATGAAAGACATAGTAAAGCATAAAATCATAGACGTCCCCCTATTTTGGCTGATGGTGGTGTCAACAGCCAAACAATAAGGGGGCCATACCAATGAATTGGTGAAAGCCCCCTTATTTATAAATCTCAAAAAAAATTTACGCGATATCTAAAAATAAATCGTCAGCGTTGTTTTTTTATTCGCGGATTTCTTCTTTTACCGAAACGGCTATTTTAAACAGCGCGGTCATCACCATAAATCCCATGGCCCAGACACCCAGTGCAATCCCGATTTCCGGTAAAGAAGGAATGTACTCGGTGACTTCATGCAACGGCGACGGGGTGAAGCCGCCGGCAATCATTCCCAGCCCCTTATCAATCCAGGTTCCCAGGAATATGGCCACGCAGGCCACCGCCAGCACGCCTTCATTTTTGCGGGTCATGGGGGTTACGGTCAGAATAATACCGATAATCATCAGGATAAATGAGGTCCACATCCAGGGCACATAAGCCGCATGGCCGTGCAGACCCACAAACAGATATTTAATGTGATCCATGTGTTCGGGTATATTGCTGTAAAAGGCCACAAACACTTCACACAAAAAGAAGAACACATTGATGCAAATCGCGTAAGCCACGATTTTGGCCAGGGATTGAATCTGCTCCCGGCCGGGGTCAAAGTTGCTCACCCGGCGGATGATCAGGCAGCATAAAATCAGCAGGGCCGGTCCGGCTGCAAAAGCCGATGACAGAAAGCGCGGCGCCAAAATGGCGGTCATCCAGAAGCCTCTGCCCGGCAGGCCGGCGTAAAGGAAGGCGGTTACGGTGTGGATGCTGACGGCCCAGGGTATGGAGAGATATATCAACGGCTTTAACCATTTCTGGTAATGAACCCCGTTGCGCTCGGCCTCCAGCACATTCCAGCCGATGATGATACTTAAAAACAGGTAGCCGTTTAAAACGATGGTGTCCCAGAAGAGCACCGAATTCGGGCTCGGATACAAAAAGACATTCATGATCCGCATGGGCTGGCCCAGGTCGACGAGGATAAAGGTCACACACATCAGAACCGAGGCGATGGCCAGAAATTCGCCTAAAATGGTGACCTTGCCAAAGGCTTTGTAATCATGCAGGTAATAGGGAAGCACCACCATGACGCCCCCGGCAGCCACACCCACCAGAAAGGTAAAGTTAGCGATGTAAAATCCCCAGGACACATCCCGGCTCAAGCCGGTAATCGCCAACCCGATATCGAGCTGTTTTAAATACAAAAGAAAGCCGACTCCGATAATGACCGATAAAAAGGTCATCCAGCCATAGTATTTTTTGCCGCCTTTAATTGCTAATTCAAGCATTATTCACCTCACACGATGTAGTAAACACAGGGCTCGGTTCCCAGAGTCTGTTTACGACGAATGGTGTAGTTGGTTTTAATCAGTTTGCGAACTTCCGATTCCGGATCGTATAAATCCCCGAAGGCCAGCGCGCCGTTTGAGACCTCCACACAGGCCGGTAATTGACCGACCGCCAGTCGTTCGGCACAGAAGTTACACTTTTCGACAACCCCTTTCATGCGGGTCGGAAACTTCCTGTTGAGATCTGCCTCTGCAATAAACGGTTTCGGATCCCGGTAGTTAAAACTTCGGGCACCGAACGGACAACCCGCCATACAGAAACGGCATCCGATGCAGCGGTGGAAATCCATAAACACGATTCCGTCAAATTCCCTTTTAAAGGTCGCTTTGGTCGGACAGACCCGCACGCAGGGCGGATTCTCGCAATGATTGCACAAAACCAGAAACGGGCGCTGCTCGACGCTTTCTGCCAAAAATTGTGCGGCCTTGCCCGGGAAGGCATTGTGGTAATGGGTGCCCCAGATCCATTTAATTTCATGCCGTTTGTTCTGCAAAGCAGGAACATTGTGAACCTTGTGGCAGGCTTCGGTCAGGGGTTCCAGGTCTGCTTCGGAATGAAACTTGCGGGTATCGATGACCATGGCCCACTGCCTGGCCTTCAGCGCTTTGGCCCCCGCTTTAATCACGGCTTCAGCCTCGGCGGCCTGCTCCTCTTTGGCAAACGCATTCAAAACCGGCCGGGTGGTCAATGCCAGCGCAGAAACCCCTAGCAACTGTAATATGCGTCTTCTGCTGCTATCCATTATGTTTTCTCCTTCGGGTTTTCAATATGGCAACTCCAGCAGTAGGGCCTGACTGAAGCGTAATTGTGACAGCGGTCACAAAATTCGGCTTTGTTGGAATGACAGTCCAGGCAGGTGTTGCTCAGGCTCATGCTGAATTCTTTTCCCTGGGGATTGACATAGATTCGATTGCCGTCGCGCACCACAGAATCCCGCCACACATCGAGCAACTGCATGTGCTCGGATCTCATGTACTCTGTGGATCGCACGCATGCCTGGGCCGCCTTGGCCTTGGGCGTCAGTACCGGCTCCGGTGCCGGTGCGGCCTTTCCGCGCATGTACCAGAACGGAAACAATACAATGATCAAAAATATGACCAAACCCGTGATGATCAGCGTTTTATTATTCATCAGCTTGTTCCTCCGACTCACCCTCTGATTCAGCTTCTTCAACTTCTTCGACGATTTCACGACCCGGTATGTCTTCGCCCCGCAGGTCCGTGGACCGTTCGTTCTCTCCGGGCATGATCAGGGCATTGGCCACCAGTTCATGCAGCCCGGTAACGTCAACCTCAGGCACCCAGTACTCCATCAGCGGCGGCAGGGCGGCCCGGTCAATGGCGCATATACATGCCAGCATGTTGACGCCGAATTTTTCGTGAACATATTTGACCGCATTGGCCCGCGGCAGGCCACCGGCCATCCGCAGCTCCATGTCTTCACCGGCGTTTAAACCGGCACCGCTGCCGCAGCAGAACGTGTTTTCACGGATGGTATTGGCGGGCATGTCATAAAAATTATTGCACACATTATTGATGATATAGCGCGGTTCTTCAAATATACCCATGCCGCGGGCCGGATTGCAGGAATCATGAAAAGTCACTTTTAAATGATCATTGCGGCTGGGATCCAGCTCGAGCTTGTCGTGCTTGATCAAATCGGCTACAAACTCGGCGATATGCACCATGCGGTTGGATTTCGCATTTTCAAATTTGGTCCCGGTAATGGGCGACACCGGCTCTTCGAGAAAATCGGTCGGGCCGTTCATGGTGTCCATATACTGATTGATGACCCGCCACATATGTCCGCATTCTCCCCCCAGGATCCATTTGACCCCCAGGCGTTTGGCTTCGGCATACATTTTGGAGTTGAGACGCTTCATGGTCTCATGGGAGGTAAAAAATCCGAAATTGCCGCCCTCCGAGCCATAGGTGCTCCAGGTGACATCAAGTCCGTATTTCTCCTTTAAATAATGAAACAGCATCAAATATCCCATGGCGGTGTAAGTGCCCGGATCGGCAAACACATCACCGGATGGGGTAATAAAAAGAATATCGGCGCCTTTTTTATTAAGGCTGT
>Ga0255055_10003194_pt1 | contig 11148 bp, 9 predicted proteins | sample JV7_2_27_MG_FD_188633 | JGI IMG/M metagenome (GOLD analysis project Ga0255055, IMG submission 188633) | Seawater microbial communities from Jervis Inlet, British Columbia, Canada - JV7_2_27 | ecosystem: Environmental > Aquatic > Marine > Inlet | place: Canada: British Columbia | collected... | reverse complement strand
AGAGCATATAAGTTTTACATTTTTATCAGTTTTTGGTGTTCTTAAGTGTAAATTTACTCAATATAGATTATACCCCAAATACTTTCCTTAACTCGGCATATATTTTTGAAAGCTCCGAAATGATAGTTGGATTATTTTGTTGCAGATAATAGGTGATGTATCCTGATAAGCCCTCGCTATCCTTAATCCATTCTAAGAAAGATTGGACTTCACTTTTTAATTTAGGATCGATGTTAGCTCCAGCTGAAACAGAAGGTCTGATTTCGCCCCCCAATGGAGAATTTCCGTCTCCCATACAGGAATGAGTATTAAAATCCTCTTTTGAAAATTTCCTCTTACAATTCGGACAGACTATCCATCGAGCGCTGCTAGATTCCATCCAGTTTAAAAAACTTGAGTTGATAATTTGATCAGGATATGTTTCTCTGCCTTGAGCTGACAATTCTGGGTTTCCGGGCGGTTTTAGAGGTCGTGGAGGTAAAGGGGGTTTAGAGGTTGTTTTTGGGGAAGATATTTTACTTCTTGATTTGAAATCACTTTCAGAATCCAATCTTTTTTTTTTCATCAAGTAGTTCGATGCAGATAAATCTTCATCTCTCTTTTGTGGGAAGTGATAATCTTTAATCAGTCTTGCTAAAGTTTCGAAAAATTCTTCTAGGTTTTCCCCTGGTCGATCACTACATTCTATAAAACCGTTTAAATTCCTTGATTTGGCGATTTTTTTACCCTCTTCTACTGAAACCTGTCTCTCACTCTTTTCGTCAGGTATAATGCCTACCAGCATAATGGGAATATCCCCGCTCGTTTGGTGAATAATATTAATCCATTCTCCAATATTGTTTAATGTCTGAGATCTGGTTGCATCATAAAGTAAAACTGCGGCGTTTGCCCCTTTGCAATATTGAGGCAAGAGAAATCGAAACCTTTCCTCTCCAATCCAATCCCAAAACTGTAATTTATAATTCTTTTTATCGATAACAAGGGTTTTAACTATAAATTCTAACCCAATTGTTGTCCGGTCGTCTGGTCGAGGAATGTCGGTTAAATATCCCGGAAACATAACTGATTTATCTACTTCAGGTTCGCTTAATAATAAAATCTTAAATGTATAATCGTAAAACTCCATGTTCTACACCCTTTTTGGTATGATTATCATATGTCTACTAATCCAGCACTCATTTCGCTGCCCTCATCATCGTGCTTATTATGATAATCATCACCACCCTCAATTTTTCCTTCGATGAGCTTTAAAAAATCTGGATCCTCTTCACCCTCATCTAAAACGATTACTTCATACATAAGACCAAATTGACTTCGTATTTCCTGAACTAGTTTTGCTCCATCAAATTTGGATCTTACGTTGCGCTCAACACATTTCCTCAGATATAACTTACGATACTTGTCAGCAACGATTACATAACAATCAAGTGTTTTAAGCACATCTTTAATAGGACTTTCTGACTTTATTTCAGTTAAGCTACCGTTCGGATTGATTTTGAATACTTGTGTACCCATATCTTTCAACAAATTAATTAAAATTTATGTGTTTTTTGGCTTTTTTTCACAGGAATGAGTAATTTGTTCTCCTCTAGTAAGCTTCATTCCGCAGTACTGACAATAAACTTCATCTTCTGGGTCTATTACTTTTAAGGGAGCACGAATTTGTGATTGAGGTGCCGGTTCGAAATCATCAGGTGGTTTTGGATGAGTGAAAATATAGGGATACACCTCTCCAATAGGTTTCCCGTCAGGTTCAAGATAAAGAAGTAACTTGTATTCTCCATCTTTTAATCCAAGAATGTGGCCTTCACCTCTAATTGAAGTAGCTACCAATCTTTCCGAAGTACATTGAAGAATAGAGTATTTCACGCCTGAAATCATGATAAATTGAGCTGTCAAACTATCCCAGCTTGAAATAACTCTACTAACATCAGCGCTAATGTCCCAATTATCTGTTGAGTAAAGAATCGTATCTCTTCCTTGAACTAAAGAAGCAGCAACAATCCTTAAGTTCATACCTATATATTTTTCCAACCTATTTGCTAAATTTCTTCTCCTTTCTCTAAATTCTTCATTATCTTTCTTCTCTAAATACTTCATTATCTCTGTAAAATACGGTTCTCTACCTTGAGGTGCCATTACAGGGGCTCCAGGCTGTTTTGGAGGTGGTGGGTGTAATGGAGGCTTCGAGGGCGTTTTTGGAGGAGTCATTATATTTTTTGATTCGAAACCAAAAAAATCAAAAGAATCTACCCTTTTTTGTTTCTTCACTTTTTTTTTACTAGATTTAGTCAACTCTTCATCCTCCTTTAGGGGGGGATGATAATCACTATCTGCTAGCATCAGACTTGTTAAAGCTTCGAAAGCCTTTTCAACATTCTCTCCTGTCTTAGAATTGCATTCGATGAATCCATTTAAATTCCTTGATTTGGCGATTTTAATTCCATCTTCTCTTGATACTTCCCGCTCACACTCTCCATCAGGTACAATCCCTATCGCTAAAATAGGAAACCTATCTTCTACCCTAATTTTTTTCCTAATAACGCTTAACCAATCGTCTATATGCTTGATCGTTGAGTAATTTGTGACATCGTAAAGAAATAAACCACCCCGAGCTTGTCTAGCATATGTTGGTAGTAAAAACCTAAATCTCTCTTCTCCACCAATATCCCATATTTGGAGCTTTACTTTTTGTCCGTCAACATTTAAGCTTTTAATTTCCCAATCGACGCCAATAGTCATTGTTTGGTCCGATACAAATAAATTATTTAAATATCTCTGAATAAGAGTTTTTTTTCCAGGACTTTCATCTCCAAAAATGATAATTTTAAATGAGGCGTCGTACACTTTCTTTTTAATCCTTTCAAGCTTTTAAAAATAAACGTAATTAATTCTGTTCGCGATAGTAACAAAATAATATGAGCATATAAGTTTTACATTTTTATCAGTTTTATCTAATTTACTTGCTTTTTGGCTTTTTTTTACACGAGTGAGTTAATTGCTCTTCTTTAGTAAGCTTCATACCACAATACTGGCAAGTTATTTTTTCTTCACGATCTTTTTTATTCGGAGACAAGCGAAGCTGCGTTCGAGGCGCTAATGCTAAATCGTCAGGGGGTTCTGGAGGTTTGAAAACGTACGGATACGGATATCTCTCTCTGTCTTTAAAGCTCCTCTTTCTGAAACTCTTGAGAAATTCTTCCCTACTTTTGTTGAGAAATTTCTTTCTATATTCGTCATCTCCGGAAAAAAGTTTGAGAATTTCTGAGTAAGGGTATTCATTTTCATCGTAATCCTCCCATTTTTTTATTTTCTCAAAAAAATTCTCAAACTCTATACGATAATCTCTATCATACACTAACATAAATCTCACTAAATTATAGAGAAGGTTATCCATGTTATCCATAGCTTTCCCTGATTTTAGAAGAATTTCAAAATCCTCAATAAAACGGCGGATCAGTTCGGTCATAGCCTGATCTCGCTTTTCTACTTCTTCTCCTTTTAACCATTTAGTAAAATCGTTTGTTTCCTTTCCTCTCCTGAGAGCTTTTCTCTTAGTCTCCTTTTGGTATTGTTCGATGAGTTTTATGCCTTCTTCACTTTCAAGGTCGAGAATTCTTAAATCTTCTTCGCTTAATCGAGGCTGTTCGTCTTTTTTATCCTCTTCAGGAATCTGAAAGGCATCAAGAAGGTTATCCATATCTCCCTGATTGCTATTTTTTTCAAGAAGCTGACTTCGAATCGAATCTTTTAGTTCTTTTTTTTTTCGACCTTTACTTTTGGCGACTAGTATCAATCTTGTTAAATTTTCGAAAACTTCCTTAATATTTTTCCCTGTTTTAAGATCGCATTCGATATATCCACTTAGATTCCTTGACTTGGCGATTTTTACTCCCTCTTCTGTTGAGACTTCTCGTGTATTCTCATCGTAGGGTAAAAGCCCCACCACTAAAATAGGAAATAAAACTTCTGTTCCTACACCTTGTCTGATAACGCTTAACCAATCGTCAATATGTGCGATCGAGTAGGAATCTGCGATATCGAATACAAATAACCCACCTTGAGCACCTTTAGAATAACTATGTAAAAGGAATCTGAATCTTTCTCCTCCAAGAGTCCATATCTGCACCTTTATTTTTTTATCGTCAAGATTTAGGGTTTTAGAATAAAAATCTACGCCTATCGTGAGGGTAAAATCGTCAAGGAAAAATCCAGAAATGTATTTATGAGTAAGAGATGTTTTTTCAACACTTTCGTCTCCAAAAACGATTATTTTAATCGTATCATCGTACAATTCTTTTTTAACGCCTCTCAAGAATTCTAAAAAACCGTAATTATTTCTCTTCGCGATAATAATAAAAAAATAAGAGCATATAAGTTTTACATTTTTATCAGTTTTATCTAATTTACTCGTTTTTTGGCTTCTTTTTACAAGAATGAGTTAATTGTTCCTCCTTCGTAAGCTTCATCCCACAATACTGGCAGAGACAATGTTATATTAGTTTTTTTTTACGCCAGTTTTGATTAAAGAATATAATCCCTTCTTTTTAGTATTTCATTCTTCTATTTACTTTTTTATTGAGAGCTTTTTTTAATTGGAGTTTCAACTTCCTTTCTTTTATAAGGTTTTGATGGTATTGACTCATCTAATGGAGCATCGCATACCCAACATGTATTTTCTAAATCAATTAAAGAGTGAGCACAATGGTCGCAATACAAAACCTCGCATTTTGGGCATATGTAATTATTGAAACCTTCTATATTAGCCTTGCATACTAAACAAATTTTTTTTTCTTTATAATGAGATACTTCTTCTTCTGTAATCTTATGAGGTGATCTAAGTGTTTTTGTATATCTATAGTCACATGAAGGAGCTCCAATCGCAAGAGTTTGAGTACGATATACTCCATATCCAAAAATGTGTGCTTCACGGATTCTATTCACACATTGGAGTGGAACGTATTTTTCAGCACCTAAATCCTTGAATATCTTATAAACTCCACATTCAGTAATATCAATACCGTATTCGAATGAAATACCATCGCCTTCTACAAATTCTATTACCCAATCATATGGAAAGTTTCTTTTTTGGGAAGTCTCAGCAATAAACTTCGCTTGATTAATAACTATGGGTTCAAACATCATAATGGTCGGATCCCCACCGCTTCTTTCAATTCTTTCTTTTCTGATTCTATGGTGAATATCAACAAATTCGTAAAAAAGTTCCCCGATTTCTCGATATGTTAATCCTTCTTTTTCTAAGACCAGAAAAATTGCGAGATTACATATGATTTGGACTAGAACACGAGTATAGTAATTTTTGGTTCCTCCGATATACGGTATTTTGGGAATTAGTTTCTCAAATTCCTCGTTCATTTGCTTAATGATTTTATCTATTTTAGCATCATCATACTTTTCCTCCAGTAATTTTGGAATGCTAAATATGTATTTATTAAAGTCTTTCATTAATTTTGTTTTTTTTTTAATATAGTAATCTCTCTCTATTTTAATAGACATTAATTACTTCGCCACTTGGGTTCATTTTCTTTATTATTTAAGAATTATAATAGAGTCCAATGAAGAAATGTCTTCTTTTGTTAATAAATTTTTTTGAAATTAAGAAAATTAACCATCATTCCAAACCAGATTTAAATATTAAGTAAGCAGGCCCCTAGTTAAATCTCAAGAATATAATCTATTTGACGAAACTCCAAATCTTGACTATAATGTCTACGAGTTTCTTTAAATCCGTAAGAAACATACGTTTTTGTGCGGGAGAAAAGAATGGATTCTCTCCAGTGGTAACCTTTACCTTTTTCATACCTAATTCTTTAAATATACTGATAATTTTTTAGATTTGAGCCTTCCCAAAACCATTTTCAATATGAAATTTAAGATAAAAATATAAAATAAGAACTAAAAAATTAAAAAAAAAAATTAATCATTTTGACCCAGGATCGTTATTGAAGCTACGCTAAAAGCACCGCCAAGATTATGACACAAACCGATCTTGGCATCAGGTACTTGTCTTCCTTCAGCTCGTCCTTGAACTTGCTTGCTAATCTCAGTGAGCATTCGGCAACCTGTACTTCCAATAGGGTGGCCAAAACTTTTCAGCCCTCCAGAGGGATTTACAGCCGTTTCCCCATCCCAATTGAATGTACCACTCTTGAGTTCTTCAGCTGCTTGACCTCTATCACAGAATTGTAAGTCTTGACAGTTTATGAGTTCTGTGATTGTAAAGCAGTCGTGAACTTCTGCGGCGTCAATTTCTTTTCTTGGATCGGTGATTCCCGCTTCTTTATAAGCATACTTCGCTGCTTTTATGGTCGATGGAAACGCTGTAAAGTCTGCTCCAGGTCCACCAGGAGGCACGTACCAAGGAAAATTGGTGTGCGCAGAAATTGCATTGGCTTTTACTACTACATAGTCATCCGCATGAGCATAAGATTCTGCGAGTTCTGGTCTCGTAAGGATCAACGCTGCCGCCCCATCTGACATAGCGCAACAGTCAAATCTACCGAGAGGGTCCGCAATCATGGGGGCTTTCATCGCTGCATCAATAGTTATAGGTCTTCTGAAATGTGCTTTTGGATGATGAGAACCATTATCATGATTTTTTACGGCAACTCGAGCAAGATCCTCTTTTGTCCAACCAAATTCGTGGAAACATCTGGTGGCGGCCATCGAAAACATTGCTGGTGCGGAAGGTGTTGGATATAGTGGATGTCCAAATTGCTTAAATCCAGGTAGACCACTGCCTCCTTCATCCATTAGCTTCTCTACCCCACAAGCGAGAGCAATATCATATGCTCCGGAAGCAACGGCGAAACAAGCGTTACGGAATGCATCCATACCAGAAGCGCAGTAATTTTCCACGCGAGTAGCGGGTTTTCCATCCAATCTTAGTATATCTTCTACCATGGCACCGGAAAGCCCAGTAAAATAGTAAAAGATTCCAATCCAGCTCGCATCAACCTCATCCTTTGTGATTCCAGCGTCTTTTATTGCGCTTTGGAACGCTTCAAAAAGCAAGTCGTGTTGCGATTTGTCCCATAGTTCACCATATTTTGTCATATCGCAACCGATAATTGCGACTTTGTCTTTAATACCATGTCTTACCATATTTATTACCTCCTTTAAGGTCTCCCCCTCACGGGTCGACATTTCCAATAATAATTTTTAAATTCAGCACCTTCGTGTTCTTTTCTGAAGGACATTTCGACTCTCATCCCAATTTTGACATTTTCTTCGGGGTTTTCAATTTCAGTCATATTGACGAGCACTCTACCGCCACCATCAAGGTCTACCACGCATCGAGGGACGGGCGTGTTGAGATATGCTCCACCAACCAAGTGATCAAGTGTAAAAGTGAAGAGTTCTCCTTTCTTTGCGAGTTTTATACTTTCAAGTTGATCATCAGCTCTACAGACGGAGCAAGCTCGTGACATGTCAGGATATTGCACGGCTCCGCAATTCTTGCATTTTACACCATACCACTTATAAACTGAAGCAGTATCACGCCAAATTAAGACAGCTGAACTTTTACGAGTATATCTATCCTTATGGAGTAATTCTTTAGATTCAACGACCTTGTTGTAATTCTTCATAAGAGCCATCGATTTTTGGTGACCGATAAAACCCATTCTTCCTTTACCAATAGCTTTAACACCATCCCTATCTCGAACTTGCATTAGAATTGCATCGGCTCCATCTCCAAAACCAGCCATAATGATCTTAGCATCTGGTTTAGGTCTTCGTAAGCTGGCAATGAGGAGCATGAAGGGTGCTGGCGTCCCCGTGTCACCTACTTGAAAGAATAAGCCATTTTGAGCGACTCCTTGGCCAAACTTCATCATTTTAGAGATTCTACTGTGCATTCGGGGGTTATTATAGTAATAAGCTGCAATGTCGATGTCTTCAGTAGGATTTAAATTATTCCGTTTCAAGATTTCAGACATTACTTTGGTGATGCTTTCGACATAAAACTTAGCGTCCATTTTAACTTCAAAAGTTCTGATAAACTCATCCTTATCTGCTCTTTTCCACGGTCCAGTCACATTCGCTGAGACTGAATAATAATCATCAATCGAAATTGGAATATTTTCTTCATCCGCAACGAGTATAGCTGCAGCGCCATCAGCAAACCCAAATTCCCACATAGTTGAGGGTTCAGGTTTTCTAGTATCAGCTGCTACTACCAAGATACTGTTGATGTCTTTGTTAGCCTTGACTGTGTCAACAGCCCTAGTTAAGGCTGTTGTACCCGCTTTAGTAGAATCCGTGAAATCTGCGGTAATGATGTCCTCTCTCATATCGAGTACTGTAGCGATTAATGACGCTGAATCTTTTTCGGTATACACTTGTGTTGTTGAAGCAAAGAATATTCCATCAACCGTCTTTGGGTCAATTCCCGCCAAGCAATCAAGTCCAGCTTCTACGGACATTGTCAAGCTGTCCTCATCTACCATTGCTACTGCTTTAGTTCCAGGAACTATGGGAAAATCCCATGCTTTCGCAATAAGTTCTCTAGGCAGCATGTATTTAGGTAAATAAGCACCATAACTTTTAATACCAATTGGCATATTAATTTTTTACCTCTATTATCTCTTATTTTTGTTATTTGGATATAAGTAATTAGTTATATGATTCTCAATTTTTGAAATTAAATATATTTTGGTTTTTAATTTCGAGTTATCTTCAATTTAGTCACTACCTTCCATAAGGAGGTAGGTCGATAATTTTCACTAAAAAGTAAAAGCGTTAAAAATTTTAATCTGTTTCAAATTTTTTTTCTAAAACGGTGATAATTGGTTTAAATCCTACTTTTCCAAAAACATCTATTAATTTTTTGTCTCCGATATATGCCATATTTATTCTCACGGCTTCACAGCCCCATGATTTGAGTATTTGTGTAGCCCGATCTGCGAGTATTTTACCTACGCCTTTTCCGATAAATTCTTTTTCTGTCGCCCAATTATTTAGATATCCAATATACTGTCCTAAATTGTTTTTAACTCCTTCCAACATGCCCATTGACACGACTTGACCTGTTGTTTTAAGTTCTGCGATTAAAGTTATTCGTTTCAAATTGGGTTTAAACTGTCGTAGTCCTGAAGTTTCTCTCCATTTTGATTCGTTAAATCCAATATCATATTTACTTTGGAGTTCTTTTAATATTTTTAGAGTTGCTTGATAATCAGACGTTCTATAATTTCTAATAATAATTTCTTCTTCTTTTATAATCTCAACGGTCATTTATCCATCACCATTACTATACTTATTATGTTTTTTTTAAGAGTTTTAAATCAATCCTTTTTGATAATAACTTTTCATTCGTTACTTCGTCAATAATAAAGAGAATGTACTGGTCAATATGTGGAATAATTGGTGAAATAAAGACCAATTCTTCTTGTGCGTCCCAGAAATCAATCGATTCGATCATCACTTCTTTCTCAAAATATTCCTTAAGGTGATTTATTCTTACAATCGTCCCTTTAATTGCCTCAAGCGAGTTATTCTGGACTAATATCTCTAATTCTTGGCTATCTTCTATGATATTGATCATAAGAATAATGAAGGGTCTTTTATCTACAAAGCTTACTTCTCCCTTCTTGCTTGGGTCAAATAATTGAATGCTCGAGAAGGAGCCTTCATACCCTTTACTATCTATATGCGCTACATCAATCCCTTTAAACGCTAAATACGCTATAGCTTTTTGCATTCTGATTGAAGTCGTATCAGAATTCTTTATTACATCAGAAAAAAAAGTATTTGTGGTTTTTTCAATTGAAGCTCTAAGTTCTTTCTTAATCGATTCCCCTTTTTCTATGCGTTTCTTTATTTTGGGAGATTTAATTACTTCGTCTTTTAATATCTCGGAGTCAATTATTTCGAACAACTTATCTTCATATTTATCTCTTACTTCTTGAGTCAAAAGTCTTATAAGCTCGTCTCCAAAAAGTTCAATATTGTTTGGTAAAGAGACTACTATGACTATCGTTTCGGGAGTTTCTTCTTTGAGTCCAGCTCTTCTTTTTTCTCTTTTAGATTTGGTTAAAAATTTCTTACCAAAGAAAGTATAACCTTTAAATTCAAGATCTATATGATCTAATGCGTCTGAGTCATCCAAGCTTAAAAACCAAATTGGATGATACTTGATCGGTCGCATAAATGCCTTATCGTTTTTATATTTTTCAACGGGGTAAATAAGTAGTGGCATATGGCCCTGAGCTTCGTCAAAATACAGCACATAGACTACAGCTAATTCTTCAAAAGGATTTTTTACCGATGATGAATCAAATAATTCAGCCAAGAACGTACCCTTTTAATCGGTTTTTTTTTGAACTAACTAAAGAATTAAATAATTCATTGTTAAAAATTTTAATTAAAAAATACATATTATTAATAATATCATATTTGAAGTGATTTTTAATGCAAATAACAGACATTAAAACTTATGTTTTAAAAATGGATTTTAAAGTTAAAATTGGAAGTATGCCAAGACTTCAAGCTAGTGGTCTCTACACAAATCTCAAAACAGATGAAGGTATTGAAGGATGGGCGTTAACCCATTGGAATTTAAGTAATTTAGCTCAAAAACAATTCATCGATGACGCCTTGAGGAAGCTCGTTTTGAATAAAGACCCTTTTATGGTTGAGGAAATCTTTCACAATGTGTATCAAAACACTAATAGAATTATGTTTGGAATACCTCAAGCTACTTCTGCAATACAGATCGCATGTTGGGACATAATGGGAAAAGCAACTAAACAACCAATATATAAGCTGCTCGGAGGTCGAAAGAGAGAAGTTAAATGTTATGCTTCTATTCTACGGGGATATAAACCAAAACCAGCTGTTAAAACCGTTGAAAACGTTGTTAATCCCGAATTGGGGGGGTTTAAAGCCGTAAAATTGCGCATAGGGACGGGACTTAAAAACGACGAAGCAATTTTGAAGGAAGTGAGAGATGCTTTTCCAGATATCGACATAATGGTTGACGCAAATTCGGCATATCAATCTGTTCACGATGCTCTTAAACTTGCAGAAATATGCGATAAATATAACGTTACTTGGCTAGAAGAACCTATACCAACAGATAACCTGAATGGATTAGCTAAGATAAAAGCAAAATCCCCGGTACAA
>Ga0255055_10003193_pt1 | contig 11148 bp, 8 predicted proteins | sample JV7_2_27_MG_FD_188633 | JGI IMG/M metagenome (GOLD analysis project Ga0255055, IMG submission 188633) | Seawater microbial communities from Jervis Inlet, British Columbia, Canada - JV7_2_27 | ecosystem: Environmental > Aquatic > Marine > Inlet | place: Canada: British Columbia | collected... | reverse complement strand
CAGACAAAATCCAATATGAAAGAGATTCTCTCGATGGTGTATAGGGAGTTTGTAGATTCCTTCCTCGCACACAAACGAGATTTCGAGAGAATCATAACTTATGTTACTAAGTTGGATTTTCTGTTAGCTAGGGCTTATATTGCTAGAAAATATAGGTACTGTCGACCTACTATACGCAACAGTAGCGTGCAATCATTTCTAGATGCCAAAGATATCAGGCACCCACTTATAGAGCATTTACAAGATAACGAACTCTATGTCCCTAATGACGTCAAGCTAGGGTTACCAGGATCTCATACTGGAATTATGCTTTTCGGGACTAACGCCGTAGGGAAATCAAGTCTGATACGTTCTATTGGGATGACAGTTATTCTAGCACAAGCTGGATTCTTTGTACCCTGCAGCAGTTTCACTTATAAACCATATACAGCAATATTCACGCGAATTTTGGGGAACGACGACATATTCAAAGGTCTTAGCACCTTTGCTGTCGAGATGTCAGAGCTTAGAAGCATAATAATGAATGCTAACAAGAGTAGTCTAATTTTAGGAGATGAATTATGTAGCGGCACCGAAACTACATCGGCTATTTGTATCTTCAGCGCCGGAGTAATTATGCTACATAAGAAATCTACCTCCTTTATATTTGCTACACATTTCCATGAACTTACAGAGAAGAGTGAGATAAAGTGTCTGGATAGATTAGCTATGCAACACATGGTTGTAAAATACGATGACATTTCGGGTGATCTGATCTATGATCGAAAAATTCAGAGTGGTCCAGGAAGGCGGTTATACGGACTGGAAGTATGTAAAGCGCTGTCAATGCCAAAGGACTTTCTAACTTTAGCGAATAAGCTACGATGTAGAAACGTCCCAAACAATAAAACTGTTCTGGAGGAGAAACAGAGTCGATATAACAGGAAGAAAGTTAGAAATAAATGCGAACTTTGCGAAGGAGAATCAACTGAAGTGCATCACATGTTACCTCAGCATAAAGCTGACAAAGATGGATTCATTGGACATTATCACAAAAATCATAAAGCCAACCTAATGAATATTTGTAAAACCTGTCACAATAAAGTAACAGAGAAGGGTACGATTCATAAGCGAGTCAAAACTAGCAGCGGTAAGAAATTAGTGGAATTAGACAAGTCACATGCGAGTGAGATTTAATTTGTCGAATTAGTATATAATGGTAGATTTTATTAAAGGCTCGATAAGGTTCATATCAGAAAACCTACTGCAAATAATCCTAGTATCTCTCATATTCTGCCTAATAATGGTGCACATGGTGGTTCATGACGTGCGCTTTCTAAAGACGCACCCCAAACTAGAGGAGGTTGTAATAGTCGAGAATCTTAGTAACCCTTTGACTAGAAGCCATCTCTTCGACCAAGAGAGTGGCATGGCTAAGGCGTTCTGTGAACAGCACAAACGCGATCCTAAAGCCGGGGATGCCGCTTGTAGGAAGCTGTTAAGTAGCGAAAATTGCAATCTCACGAACTGTTGTGGGTGGGCTACGTATAAGCCAAACTCAGACGGATCTCAGAAGGCGCAGTGTGTGGCTGCGAATGCTTTAGGGATGACATTTATAGACGACGATCTTGACACATTATACTTTAAGAACAAAAAAGTAGATATTTAGAAAAAATTGATTTATATATATGATAGTATATATAAAATAAGCAATGATTATTCCTGTGAAGTGCTTTACATGTGGTAAAATATTAGGCAACAAGTACATGTTTTATGTTAGGGAAGTTAGAAAAATTAAAGTGGAGAAAGGAGAAGATCCAAACAATGTCGTTTATTTGACAAAAGATAGCACGCAGAAAACTCCAGAAGGAAAGGTTTTAGATACTCTAAAACTGACCCGAATATGTTGTAGACGACATATGTTGACGCATGTCGACATTGAATAAATATATTATGAATATATATATGCGTAAAACTAGAGGAGGAAGCAGAACACGTCGCCGTAGGCGCAAAAGACAAAGAAGGACTCATCACAAGAAAAGGCGAGTACGGCGCAGGAAGAGAGGAGGATACAGCGGAATAAGAGTTCCATTGTCTCCCGCAAACTTTCAAGGTCCAAGTCAGCCTACGCTGCCTCCGTACGGACCTGTCACAGTGCCGGTACCTGGAATAACGAAAGTCGCGCGTCAAAATAGTGATCAGCAGTACTACTATGCCAAGAATAACCGAGTAATGGGGAATCCTACTTCTACATATTCAACATGGGGACCGAAGAGCCAGACCGGAGGACGTAAACGCAGACGCAAGAAAAAGCGCAGACGACGCACCCGCAAGCGCCGCCGCCGCCGCAAGCAACGGGGAGGAACGACATCTAGCGTCATAAATGCTATCCCTTTCGGAACTGATTTGAGAGATGCATACTGGAGAACTGGTAACAGGGTTACAAACCTGTGGGATAGTTACAACGGATTCCCTGGTAGAATGTCGACAGCAGCCGCTGTTCAGCCTATAGGGATAGATCATGGTCTTCCATACGCGGCCGCACCCGCATTATCGTCTTTGTATCAGGATGGTAGCAACCAGGCAGCCAGTCCGAGCTACCAAGCTTACAACAATACCAAATAAAGAATCTAATCTATATGTATAATGGCAAATATATTAGAAACGTATTATTCATTATGCACTCCAGCAAAGGTGTATGTTCTCCTATCCACAATGGGTGTTTTAGCGTTGCTATACCAAAACTTTGCCTCGCCAATGAGGTACAAAGTCGGGACGTATTCGGTGAAACTACCTCATAATAACATGATATTTTTCATATTCAAGATTTTGTACATAGTCATATGGACTTTTATTCTCAATGAGCTATGTCGGAGCGGTTGGGGCAGTATATCATGGTTCCTTGTCCTGCTCCCTATTATTTTGATGTTTGTGATAATTGGATTGCTACTTTTAGCTAATATGTGATAAGAACTATGTTATCTAAACATAATTCTTTTCAGGAAAAAAACCCTTTAAAATATAAACGCAAGATATATTAGAAATGGACTATAATCCAGTATCATGGAAAATATTAGATTTGTACTTCAAAGATAACCCTTCTTTCTTGGTAAATCACCATCTCGAATCATATAACGAGTTCTTCAATACTGGACTTCCACAACTTCTGCGAGAGAAAAACCCAATACACTTTTTCAAGAAACAGGAACGAGTGGTTATCGACAAAGAGACGAGGTTTGTGAACTACTATCTGCCGAATGGAAAAGCTGTAGCGCTAACATTTGAGGAAATGGTGGAAAAATTCTCAGATGAAAGTGCTGAGGAATCTCAGAAAAGATGGAGTAATGCAGAAGGCAAAGGTGCGACAAAGACCCTATCTTTTGAAAAATACAGATATCATGTTAAACTTTTCATAGGGGGGAAACACGGAAACAGAGTATATTATGGAAAACCAATCATATATAATGAAAAAGAGGAAGATAGATTTATGTATCCGAATGAAGCTAGGCTTCGAAATTTGAGTTATTCCTTTACCATACATTATGACGTGGACATAGACTTTACACTGTTTCTTCCCTTGGAAGACGGCTCCGGAAAATATCGTGAAGATAAGTATAGCATATCCTTAGATAAAATATACATGGGGAGATTCCCAATCATGCTTAGATCAGATCTCTGTATATTGAATGGGATGTCGCCTCAAGTTAGATATAATATGGGAGAAGATTCCAGCGATTTAGGCGGGTATTTCATCGTTGATGGCAAAGAGAAAGTGATTGTATCGCAGGAGAAATTTGCAGACAACATGTTGTATATTCAGAGTGATGTTAATGATATGGTGAGCTTCTCGGCTAAAATCCGTTCTGTATCAGAAGATGCTTCAAAACCAGTGCGCACTTTGGCTGTAAAGATTATTCGCGAGCAGGCTAAGTCTTCCAATGGACAGATTGTCGTTTCTATTCCGAATGTGAGAAAGCCAGTTCCTCTATTCATTGTGATGCGAGCATTGGGAGTGATATCGGACAGGGATATAATCGAGTATTGCCTACTAGATATGGATAAGTACGCGCACTATTTGCCTGCGTTTCGCCCTTCAGTTCACGATGCTGGCTTAATTTTTACACAGCAAGCGGCCCTGAAGTATATCGCGACATTGACGAAAAATAGAAATGCGTTGGAAATACTAATGACATATTTTCTTCCCCATATAGGGGAATTGAACTTCAAGCAGAAAGCCCTATATCTTGGCTATATTGTTAAAAGGCTCATGAAAGTGGTCCACGAGGAAGCAAAGCCAACTGATCGTGACAGCTACATGTACAAACGAATCGAGATCGCCGGGACCCTCATATACGATCTTTTCAGAGAGTACTACACGCTTCAACAGAAAGATATCTTCCTTCAGATGGACAGAGAATACTTTTATGCTGTGAAGAAAAGTGCGAAGAGCTATCAAAATAAGGACTTCATTAACCTAGTTGTAGAGAATCAAGCTCTCATATTTAGAAACAGAATCGTAGAGGCAGGGTTTAAAAAAGCGTTCAAAGGAGATTGGGGATCAGAAGCTCACACAAAAAAGCCAGGAGTACTTCAGGATCTTAGCAGACTCTCATTCTTCTCTACAATGGCACAAATGAGAAAGACCAATACTCCTATAGGCGCGGATGGTGCTAAGGTAATTGGTCCTCGATTTATAAACAGTACGCAGTGGGGCATTCTTTGCCCCATCCACTCCCCAGACGGAGGAAATGTCGGTCTCCACAAGCATCTAGCAATTCTAACACACGTTACGAAGAAACAATCGGGATATCCGTTCATCGAGTATCTAAGACAGGAAGGATTTAATATGCAACTATTAGAAGAGTGCAATCCCAGATACTTGGGTAGTACCACGAAGATCTTCATTAATGGCGCTTGGGTTGGGGTTACGGCAACGCCACAAGAGCTCAAAGGCAGACTATTACTGTATCGGAGAAATGGACTGTTCAACATCTTTACGAGTATACGATGGAATATAGAACGCGATGAAATACTCATACAGACTGACGCCGGAAGACCATGTCATCCATTGTTTCACGTAGAAGGAGACAGGCTCAGTTATGAGAATGAGTCTATAATGGGGAAACTGAAAGATGGGACTTTGACTTGGACCAGATGCCTTACAGGGACAGGCGCAGCGACCGTACCTATAGGGATAAACAATGATAAGATATACCCTCGCTCGGTGTACTCTAAAGATACGAATCTGTCTAAGGCGGCTGCTATTATCGAATACATAGACACTCAGGAAATGGAAGGCGTTATGTTGGCATCCAGCGGTGAGAAGAAGGATACATTCGTGGAGAATAAGATTACTCATAAAGAGATTCATCCATCTGTGATACTCAGTATGATGGCAAACCAAGTGATATACCCATCGAATAACCCATATCCGCGGAACGCCTTTTCGTGTGGTCAAAGCAAACAAGCCGTATCTATGTTTCATACGAACTTCCAGAATAGAATGGATAAATCGGCTCTGATACTGAATTACGGTCAGAATCCCATAGTTCGAAGCCGATACTATGCACCTATTACAAAAAACAAACACCCTTACGGAATTAATGCGATCGTAGCAATAATGTGTTATACAGGTTACAACGTAGAAGACGCAATTATAGTTAACAAGGCGGCGTTAGATAGAGGGCTGTTCAGAACAACATACTTCAACGTGTACGAATCAACGGAAGAGATCTCCAAGGTAGGGGGAGCTGAGATAGAGAGTCGGTTCATGGATATTGAGAAAAATGACGTTATTGGACTAAAACCAGGTTACGACTACAGCCATCTCGACTCTGAGTCAGGACTTATCAAAGAAGATACCGAAGTTGATGACAAAACTATATTAATAGGAAAAGCCGTGAATAGCTTGACATCGGGAGAGATTTTCGTTGACGAATCTGTGGCATGCAAGAAAGGACAGTTGGGGCACGTAGATAAATCTTTTATGACAGAGACAGAGAATGGGATGCGATTAGCGAAAATTCGTATACGACATGACCGTATCCCAGCTATAGGGGACAAGTTCTGTAGTCGGGCAGGACAAAAGGGGACAATAGGTATTGTATTGCCCGAGTCTGATATGCCTCACACAGCCGAGGGGCTGCGTCCCGACATCATTGTGAACCCACACGCTATGCCGAGTAGAATGACAATCGGACATCTAGTGGAGACCCTTATAGGGAAAGCTTGTGTTTTAATGGGCGCTCTCGGGGACTGTACAGCATTCATCAATAAAGGACCGAAAGAGAAACAGTTTGGGAGGATCCTGACCGAACAGGGTTTCAACTCAACAGGAAATGAAATACTGTATAACGGAATGACGGGCGAACAGTTGCAGACAGAGATATACTTTGGACCAACATACTATCTAAGACTTAAACATATGGTCAAGGATAAAATAAATTATAGAGCTAGGGGACCGAGAACAGTTCTGACCAGACAAACGGTCCAGGGGCGATCAAATAATGGCGGACTTAGAATAGGAGAAATGGACCGTGATGCCGTCATCTCACACGGAATGACCCAGTTCATGTATGAGTCGATGATGGAGAGAGGTGACAAATACTATATGGCAATATGCAACAATAGTGGCACAATAGCGGTGTATAATGCTAGCCGCAATATTTTTCTAAGTCCACTAGTGGATGGTCCATTAAAGTTTGTGGAAAATTTAGATGGCGATTTGAACATCGTTCCTATCAGTAGGTTTGGGAGAGATTTTTCCGTTATAAAAGTGCCCTATGCTTTCAAGCTGCTTTACCAAGAGCTCCAAGCCATGAATGTACAAATGAGAATCATAACATCTGACAATGTTGGACAGTTGACGTCATTGAAGGACAGCAAAAATGTTCTCAAATTAACAGGACTCAACTCCCTTGCTGAAGTGATCAAGGCGAATCAACGGAAATTAGCCGGGGACAACGCTGAATATAAAGAGGAGGAGAAGAAAGAAGCGCAAGTTCGGAAAGAGGAGATCAAAGAACAAGATGAAATGAAACAGCGACAGTTGGAAGAGGTAGAAGAGAAGGGAACCCCGCATGTACTAGACTTAACTGTGGATCCAATATTTGATGCACCGCTCATAATCCCCGGCATCCCCGAGATGAAAGAGCCACCAGCCCCCGCGGAAGAAGATGACAAGGACTATCTGTATCGGCCAGATTTTGGTAAGCATGTCCTGTCGCCATCCGATGCTCCTACATCACCAGCTTATGTACCAAGTTCGCCGGTTGACACGGAAGATACCGCGCCACCAACCGAGGACGATGACAGCCCAGCCATGGCTAGGTTGCGCCATCACCGACCCACACCCACTAGTCCTCCACCTGTTTATACGCAAGGATTTCCTCCTCCGTCGCCTCCTGGGCCAGCGTCGCCATCTAGCTCCCCATCCATTCCCTCTCTGTCTGATTATGCCCTCGAGTCACCAGAGTACGGTTATGCCCTCGAGTCGCCAGAGTATGGTGTCCCTGCTAGCTGGCTGAGTTCATCTCCCAGCCCATCTCCTTCTGGCCCTCCCCCTTTAGCACTACCACCGCCGCAGATACCCGTGGTCCAAGAGAAAAAACAACCAACAGAGCCAAGTAAAGGAGGTGGTGACGCAGCTGCTCCCAAAACACCCCAGCGAATAGTATTGAAGAAAGATTTCCAAGGCGGGCTTACGTTGCTGGCTACGAAAGATGAACAGGATAGCGGCGACGAGGACACCAATAAAGGGAGCGAAGACAACATTAAGACAATAAATTGAAAATATTTAAAAGTAGAATGATATATTATAAACAATGAGCACACAAAGCGCGCGATACAGTCCGATTATTTCTAAGATATACCGGTCTCGTAACATATTACTGAATATCTTAAAGGACAAAAGAGGGTTCGATGTATCGGACTATACTGACTTTAGCATTAACGAGATCATGGCTATGTGGAAAAACAAGCAGATGGATATGTTGCTAGAAAACCCTACGAGTGGTAGGAAAATATTCATCAAATACCATCTAGATACCAAGATAAAGTCGAATTATATCTACGAATATGTAGATGACCTCTTTGACGTAGAAACAATTCTCAGCAAAGAGGATGAGCTTATTATTATTACTAAAGACAAGATCAATGACGGATTACGCGCTCTTATACAGCAGATATACATAAATGATCATAAGTTCATCAACATCTATAACCTCAATAACTACTTGTTCAACATTCTTAAACATAGTCTCGTACCAGAACATAACATGTTATCAGACGCTGATAAGGCACGAATCGTAAAGAAGTATTATATAACTAACGACAAACAATTCCCCGAGATATCGAGATTTGACCCAGTTGCACAGGCTATTGGGTTACGACCAGGGCAGCTCGTTGAGATAATAAGATCATCTCCGACTGCCATAACGACGAAATACTATAGACTTTGTCGTTGATTTAATATATTGATATTATAAATGTCAGCAGAGTACAGAGTCAATAAATCTATAGCTGAAGCAAATAAAGCTCAACTGGACGTCCTCGTTGAGAGATTTATGGTGCTTATAGATAGGTACAGTAACGGACTTACCCAATACTATTTAGAAGACAGCGGGGACAATAAGGGCATTGTTGATGCTATTCGAGATTCTTTAAACCGTGTCTACGGGGACGCATTCGTCCTATCGAGTCAAGTTAATGCAAATATAGTTGCAAACAATGATCGCATACAAGCTCTTGATAAACATCTTGATCAACTTAAAGAAAAAGTCAATGCAGAAAATAAGATGCTACAAGAGGTGCAGGACACTGGTCTTGCAGCAATACCGAGAAAACATGATATGCGGCGTTACATGCAGGATGACTATTTCTTAGCAGCATATTACACCCTTGCCATTTTAGGCGGTTCATACTATCTATACAATTACTTCCATAAAAAGCAGTGATTCTAAATACATTTTCTATCCGTACTTTATAGAACATGTCTTCAATATTTCAGCAAATTTTTGGGACTTCTCCTATTAAGAAAAAGGATACAGGTTTAGGGAATGCGGATCTTAAACAAGGGCAACGATTCAATTATATGCAGAATGCGATCACGGCGGAAGTCCTTCCGGCTCTACCACTCATGGAACAAACTACAGGTCCTGGACTCGGCTCTATCGTTGAAAGTTTAGAAAATATCAGCTCAGATGGCGGATATATCAGGAGACAAGATGATATGGTGGGTAAGTTAGCTCTATCCGAATTTAAGAAATTAGAGAAGATGGAAGATCAATACGAAGCTTTGATACGCCAATTACAGGCTCTCGATGCGCAAACGCAGTCACAGGCAACGTGGGGATCTGGAGCCCCAATGCAGAACCCCTTCGTGAAGGCGTTTAACGAGACGGGTTGTCCAAACAAAAATGTGAACGCAGCTACGCTGAACTACTGGAAATCGCGAGACGACAAGGGTTCGGCGGACATGTTGTCGTACTGCACAAAGACGAAGGATGGTAGCGCTTCCCAGGTACAGAAGGATGTCTGCTGCGGCACCGGAAACTCCTGTGATCTACCTAAGATGACATGTTCGTCCAGCCATGTGGTGACTGGCGGCTCCGCTGGATCTACTGATACTTCTCACAATGACGAAGCTAATAAACTTAAACAACAAATCAGTGTCTTGAATGGCAAAATTATGACTGTGGCTAATAAGCTAATTGCTCAAACTCGAAAAACTAATAGTGCGAATTCAAGAACCCAAAGCACGCGATCAGAACAACAACTCAAGTTGCGACACAGTTTGAATGCACTTCTTGATAAAAAGGGAGGGTTCGACAGTTTAATGGCTAACCGCGCAACCTTAACTGGTCAGCTAGAAGACAGACGGCTAGACTTAAACGCCTCGTACCTCCACTATCTCACATGGTTTGTGTCGGCTATTACTTTAGCAGCCGTCGCCGGACACCAGATATTGAAGAACACGTAAATATTACTTTTTTATCTATATAGTATAAATAAAAATGTCTTTACAAACAGTACTGCAGGATTTATTTGGTAAAAAAAGATTGGATGAAAATAAACAAAGTACAGCGCCCGAGTTGCAGCAAGGGCAAACATATCTTAATGATCGCAGCCGAATGTGCAAAGGCTTGCGCAGCAGGGTTAAAATAATGGAGGGATTTACAGACATGACTGGAGATAGTAAGAACGTGGTTGCTGGGCTAACACATAGTACAGATAGTTCCAATAAGGTGTTCGAACAGCCTGTCTTAGATAGAAATAAACTTGAGCTGCAGCAACTTGAAGAGATGCAGAAAAGTTTCCAAGCTACTATGGGCGAATGGGCGAAGAGATATAAGTCCGTATCCGACTTCGTGGCAAGGCAGCCGAAGCAATACCAGTCTTGCCTAGATCAGTGTAGAAAAACAAATAAAAATGAGGATGAATTGTCAGCTTGTCTGTATGGCTGCAACGTAGGACGTTTTGCTAATTATTCATACAAAAACAGAGGGGGGTTGAAGCCCACATCCTTAACCTTAGGCAACGTTGTCGCGGGTCTTGCATCCGCAGCTTTGACTGCCACTGGGGTAGGGGCTGTTCTAGCAGCTGGAGTAGGAGCCGCTGGAGCCATTGGTTCGGAGGCGTTGTCGCAGGGAGGTACCCAACAGGGTGCCCCTTATAGCGCTGGTCAAGGGAAGACGGGCAAAGACATCGGGGGTTCGATGGGAACATATGGACCACAGGGAAGAGCTGGGGTTGGAAAGGATAATGTGAGACAAATGATAAACACTCAACTATCCAGTGATCCCCAATGGCATTATAACTTCGTGTCCGGGGAAACCTTGAAGGAGAATGACAAGACAACGGACCAGATGAAAGCTACAAACCCTGCCGGAATGAGAGCAATACAAGCCAAAACAGCAGACGCATTTCTCAAAATACTGAAGGGACTTGAAAATGAGCCACTTGTTAAGCAGATGGCTGATACAGCCGTAGATGCGACTAAGCTGAACGAAGCGATGAGTCAAATGACTACCACATGGAAAGCGCTATTTGCAAAGGCATGTAAGGCAGGCATTGGAGGGTTCGGAACCGTGAGTGATGTCGATACGAAGGACTTCGGCGGACACACACAATATTGTGATTCCTGGGTGAATACAAAGGAAGGGAGATCTG
>Ga0255055_10003192_pt1 | contig 11150 bp, 19 predicted proteins | sample JV7_2_27_MG_FD_188633 | JGI IMG/M metagenome (GOLD analysis project Ga0255055, IMG submission 188633) | Seawater microbial communities from Jervis Inlet, British Columbia, Canada - JV7_2_27 | ecosystem: Environmental > Aquatic > Marine > Inlet | place: Canada: British Columbia | collected... | reverse complement strand
CCACGGCCGCGAGCACACCGGCCAGATACTTCTCGATCGCCACGTTCGTACGGCCCCGTCGGGCTGGCAAGCCCGACTGCGTAGTTACTGCTTCTCCTTCTGCCTCTGCTTCTGCTTCTGCTTCTGCTTCTGGTGGGGATGTGCTGTGACCTTCCGTGACGTCCTGTGACAAGTGTGACGTGTCACGCCCGGTGTTGGGTTGCCTCGCCCGGTGGCGGCGCTGCCGCTCGGCGTCCCGGATCTGGCGATTCGTCCGGATCTCCCTGTATTTGTTGTAGTTAAGGCACACCCAGCCACCCTCAATCTTCTCGATCCGCCGCCCCCCCCACTCCGGGCTCTTACTATCCAGATCGGGCTCGGAGAGCACCTTGAGCCCGTGCTTGAGTTCTTTCTCACTCACCCTGGCCCGGTGGGCAAGCCCCGAATTGGAGGCCCTGACCACACCATCCTCGTCGGCCATCACCAACATCGTGATCCAGACGCGCACGGTAGCGTGGTCCTCAGACCACACAGACGAGTCGAGGATGGAGGAGAACAGCTTGACGAACATGGGGCGCCTCGCGTGTCGGGTGGAAGCGTGACGATGTGTGACGGTCACGCCCCTGTCAAGAGCGAGCCCACCAGACCCAGAGGGCGCCCCCCGCCACCCAGAGCGCAGCCCCGACCACGAGGTACGCAACGCGGGGCCGCTCGGGCTCACGCTCTGGGAACGGGTGGACGTAGGGGCCGCCGTTGTCGCCGTCGCTCATCGCTTTTGCCGGAGCACCTTCCGCATGGCAGCGAGGCACGACGGGCACTTCTTCTTGGCGAACTCGTCCCGGGCGTAGAAGCCGCGGGTGCGGCAGACGGGCACGGCCTTGTGGCCGTTGAGCGTGCAGACATGGGCCACGCTGCCGTTGTGCGGTGTAGCGAGGTGCAGTTTCATGCGCTCTCCTTTCGGGCCGCATCCTTCGCGGCCTTGTCGGCCCGCGCCTGTTCGACGTGCGGGCAGTCGGCGTGATGTGGTAGGTACGTGTCACGCATGGACACGCTCACGTTATCGTCGCCGTGGATCTCGAGCACGGCTCGCTTCTGCTTACTCTCCACCGAGATCGGCATGGATCCACCCGTGGCGGTCCGTGCCCAGATCATTGGCTTCCCGCAGTATTTACAGGGAGTCTCTTTGACGCTCGCGCCGGCCTTCATGCTTTCCGGTGCATCCAAGTCGCCACGGCCCACGCGAGAGCCAGCGCCCCAAGAACACCCGGCACCCCCCAGCGTTGGTGCGAGTAGTAGCCGATCGCCACGTACAGCACCGTGAGCCCCACCCATTTGACGTACTTCAAGCCACCCCCCTCAGGTAGAAGTGGCCGGACCCATCGGTGCCCTATCCGAATCGGGTGCCGCTACCGAAGTGCAGCGAACACCAGGAGCCAAGGGCCCGGCCACGTTCCTACGGCGTGTCGGTTCGCGCCGCTTTCTTCTGCTTCTCCACCTCGCGCTCGATCTTCACGCTGAGCGCGTTGAGCCCGTCCATGTCGCCAGCCTTGTGCAGCGCCTTCAGCTGCTTCTTGAAGTGCGCCCGCACATCCTTCGGCATCTTCTCCTTCAGGAGAAGCTCCAGCTCGTGCGCGAGAGTGTCGGCTTCCTTGCCCGGCACCGCGGGCTCCTCCTCCTTCTTCTCGCCGTTCTTCTCGGCCAGCTTCTTCTTCAGGGCGTCGGCCGCCTCCTGCGTGCGCGTGCCGAGCTCGGCGCCCTCCGATCCGTGCGCCAAGAGCGACTCCACCGTGGTGTCGCCATCCTTGAGCGCCGTCGAGATCCCGCGCAGCGTGATGAGCTCGTCCACGCCGATGTCGTCCACGCCCTTCACCTCGAGCATCTTGAACACCTCGGCCTCCGGGATCCCGGTCTTGGCGAACCACGCCAGCGCGTTCTGACGCTTCTGCGTCAGCGTGCCAGCCTCACCGACTGACGCCTTCCGGGCTGCCTGATAGACCTTCTGCGTCAGGGCCGCCGGGATCACCTTGAACACGGAGTTGCGGAGAGCGATGGAGATAGCGGCGTTGCCCGCCACCGTCACCATGTCCTCGTTGAACCGCTTGCCCTGCGCGTTGGTGATGCGCCGCTTCACCTGAACCCTGATCGCCACGTTGCGCTCAAGGTCGAAGGTCGTACCCACGGCCGTGATGTGCGTGGCATCGTCCCCCACCACGGCCGCATCACACCGGAGGTTGCCCCACGAGTACGCCATGATCTCGGCCAGCCGGGCCGACGGCCCCTCGATCTTCTTCCCGGCGCGGGGGATCAAGTAGAAGCAGCCCATCGCCGTGTCCTCGTCCAGCGTGGCGAGATCCTCGGCCGTGCGGAGCGCGTCGGTGATGCTGCGCGGGTACTGCTTGGCCGTTGTCACCTGAACGTCGAGGCCAGCCCGCTCTGCGGCCGTGAGCGCCACACCCAGGTCCACGGTCTGCACCTCGATCTCGTCGCCGTTCACCTTGGCAACCGCCTTCGTCTCCTGCTCCTTGTCCTTCTCCGTCATGCTCCCTCCTTCTCTGCGGAATCACCCTTCTCCAGTTGCAGCGGCGGCACCTCGTCCCCATCATCGAAGTCGAAGTAGGGCGTGAACTTCGCGTACGGCTTGCCCTGCTTCTCGAACTGCGTCAGGTCCAACTGAAGCTCGGCCGCCCGGTCCCGGAGGTACTGCGCCACATCCGGGAAGTTGGTGAGCAACAGCTCCAGCGTGACGGGATCAATCGCCCCGATCTTCGCCAGAGCCTTCTTGTCGAACGACTTGCGACCTTCATACTCCTTCCAGTGGATCTTCACCCCACCACCCTTGAAGATCCCGTACTCGCCCATCAGAACCTTCATGTTGTCGGCGGCCCCGGCGTTCAGCGTGTCCGACATCGCCTTCAGGCGCCGGGCCTCGTAGAGATCCCGAGCGGCCTCAGCCCACTCCATGTCGGTGCGCTGCACCACCTGACCGCCCAGCCGCGCGATCTGAGGCAGAGCCACCGGATTCGTGCTCGGCGGCTTGCGGTCCTGAACGTGCTGCCAGAAGATCCCCTCGTGCTCCACGAGGAACCCGCCGAGCTCCTTGTCCCGCTCCACCTCGAAGTGCAGGACGTTGGGCCGCACGCAGTCGTAGACCACGAACGTGCCCCAGCCGTAGCCCGTCACCTCGAGGCCGTGCTGCATCTGGAGGATGAACCGCTCCGGCAGCCCGTGGTCCTTCAACTGGCGGAACACCTGAGGGTTCGGGCACTTCGCCTCCAGATAGCCCGGCCCCCGCTCATCCTTGATGATCTGACGGTCCATGCTGACCACCATGTACGGGTGGCCCTTGTGGCGCCGCATGGGCTGGCGCCTGAGCGCGGTCCCCGTCACCTCCGCGAACAGATCCACGGCGATCGGCTCGTAGAGCCTGCCGCGGAGCATATCGAGGTTCGGCTCCGGATCCTCGCCGGGCGGCGCGATCTTCTCGTGGTAGATCTGGAGCGCAGTCGAGAACGGATCGACGCCGAGGATAGCCCCGGCATCACTCCCCCCTACGCCCGTCTTGCGGGCCTCCAGCCACGCGGCCCGATCGTGATAATCCGCTGCGGGTGTGGTCATTTGCGGCCTCCGGTCATGATGGTTTCCCAGCGCACCCACGCCAGCAGATGATCCACGCAGCACGCGGGGAGGCTGGCGAGGGGAACCGCTGCGGAGCGGTTCTGTATGGGCGCAGCGCACCAGAGGCAGGGCCGAGACTCGCCCGGCGGGTAGTACCAGAACCTCTCCGGCGCTTGTGCTGCCATCCCACTCTCCCTAAGTTGCGGGCGTCCGGTCCGATCCTACCGGGCGTCCAAGCCCCTGATCTTGCCTCTTTCCGTGTCGGGAAGTTGGGTGCACGAGGTCAGGGGCTTTCCTCATGCTCCCTTTTCCTCCAGATACGCCACCAGATCCGCGCGGCGGATCCGCCACTGGCCCCCAACCTTCCGGGCCGGCAGATCGCCTCGCTTCACCAGCCGATACATCGTGGTCATGCTCACCTTGAGGTAAGCTGCGGTGTCCTCGAGCGTTAGCACTTCCGTTTTGGCTTTCATCGTACCGGAAACCTACCATTATATAGCAATACTTGTCAAGAATGACCAAAACGGCTACCGTAGAGCATGGAAAACTACCACGTGGTCGTGACAGGATGCGTCATGTTCGCCGGGTTGCTGGTGATTCTGGGCGTTGTGGCCTACCTCTGGCTGAAAGCCGAGAATCGGGACGATCTGGACCCAGAGATCCTCGAGCGCCTCAAGAAGCGCACCACCCGGGGCAAGGATGAGTAGCCGCCGCCGCAATCGCCAGTGGAAATGCGGGAAATGCGGCCGAACCTACGAACGGATCCGCCCCGCAGCGTGGATCGGGGGCGATGAGCACACGCGCGAGAGGCCGATCTGCCCGCGCTGCCAGCTCGGCCTCCAGGCCAGCAACATCCCCAAGACAGGGAGGCCGAAGTGACCGAAACGCTCAAGCTCTCCGTGAAAACCGTGATCGGCACAGGTGATCCGTTCGACCAAATCATGCTGCTGCCGCTGATCTCTGATTGGGGCGTACCGCGCGAGTGCGTCGGCTCCCTGTTGGGCGAGCCCTGCGACAAGCCGCTGGTACGGCTGTACGTGTTAGACGAGCCGCTGCATGGGTTTGGCGGCGGCGACGAGGGCTTCGGCTGCGTTGGTGCCTGTAGAGAGCACCATGAGCAGCTGAGCGTGAAGAAGGAGGGAACATGAAGTCGTGGTTCCAGCAGATCCCGTCCGGTCTTGTGACCATCTTGGCGATCCTGGCCGGGCTCGCCGTGTTCTACTGGCTCGGCCAGCGGGACGCGAACGCCACCCGGGACGTCGATGTGTGGCGAGCGAGCTCCGAGGCCGTTCTGAAGATGGGGAAGGCCCACAGGGCCCGAGTGGACTCTCTGGAGGGCTCAGAACGTGCACAGGCCGCCCTGGCTCTGCGCCTGAGGCACGAACGGGACGCTGCCCGGCAGGAGGTGGCCCAAGCCCGCCGGAGGCGCGACAGCCTCAGACTTGTGGCCGCCGCGGAGGATCTGAGGGAACTGGCCCCCAAGCTACAGCTGATCGCCCGGGGCCCCGACCTGTTCGAGACGGACTCGGCCGGGGTCCGGTTCCTGGGGGCCCTCAGGGTCGAAGCGATCGGATCCCGGGACATCATCGCCGGGCTGGAGCTCAGCGAGGCCAAGGCCGACTCCACCATCCTCGCCTACGTGGAAGCCGCCCGGATCGGGCTGGAGGTCCGCAACCTCCTGAAGGCCCGCGTGGATACGCTGGAGATCCAACTGGACGTCGGACTTGCAGTAACCGACTGCAAGTTCCTGCTGCTGTTCAACTGCCCCAGCCGAACGACGGTGTTCATCGTGGGGTCTGTGCTCGGGGCTGCGACCGTGGGAGTGGTCGTGGCGGTGACGAAATGACGGAGCCCTGCCCGAAGTGCTACGGCCTACGCACCGGGGTGGATGGCGCGAAATGCTATATGTGCGGCGGGGCCGGGTTCCTCCCCTCGAAAACCAACGAGGAGCGGGTCCGTGAAATCATGGGCAACGACAAGGTGAAAGAGGTGCTCGAGGAATTGAGGGAGAACCTCCGCAAGCAGCACAAAGCGAGTTGGTGGTACGGCTTCTCCGCTGGCGTCGTGATGGGCGCCGTGCTGCTCAACCTCATCCTACAGGTGACGAAATGAGCCTCGCAGAGAACCTCTGCGCCGCGTACGTGGCGCACCAGATGGGGCTCACAAGCCTCGACTACACGCGGAAACGATACGTCCTCGGACGCGGCGAGGTCGGAGAGTTCTGGAAGCTGCTTGCGAAGGACGTAGAGATCCTGCTCACACAATCCATCGCGGACAGGATGCTGGAACGCGAGCGCGTGGTAGACCGCATCGCGGAGGGGACCATAGAGGAAGCTGTGGCGCGAACGAAGCTCGAGGGCATCAGAGCCGATCTCAAGGTTCTGGAGTTCCCGCGAAAGGAGGGGAAATGAGCGGTCACAGGATGGCCGTCCTGCAGCCCGGCGGCAGCGGTGACGTACTCGGCGGGCTCTTTCCGCCCCCATGGCACATCCTCGCCTGTGTGGACTGCAAGCACGTGAGGCTGGAGGGCACCGTGGAATTGGGCGAGAAGCACACGTGGGTGCTCGTGGAGGACGAGAGCCACGAGGAACCGAAGGAGGCGACATGACGCGACGGTACTACGCCGGGAGTCTCTGGGTCGAGGCTGGCACGGTGCACTACATCGGGGAGGACGGCTGGGAGTACATCGTGCAGGGCCAGCAATGGAAGAAGCACAGACTCGCGCAGCCGCCGCCGGCCAGCAGCCGCTTCATCCCCGCCATCCTCGTCACCGTCCTGGGTGCGATCGCGCTGATCGTCGTGCTCCTGCTCACGGGCTGCGCCCCCCAGCAGCAGCCTTGGCAGCCAACCGCCCGCAGCTGCTCCACCGTGGCGATCGACACGGTGATCGTGACGGGCGTGAACGGCCAGCGGGTCGGCCTCGAGCGCCGGAGGTGCCCATGAGACTGCGCCGTTGGCAGCCAGACGAGACAGCACGGCACCGCAACGAGTTGCTGGAGAAGGTCAAGGATCTGGAGCAGGAGAACGACCGGCTGCGAGTTGACCTGACCGTAGAGGGAACGGCGGCCAACATCCTCCGGCAGGAGCTTGCCGATGCGCGGGAGGCGCTGGAGCAGAAGGGGAGACTCCATCGGCTCGTCGCTGGGCACCACGTTGACGAGAAGAAGGCCCATCGTAGGACGCGGGAGGTATTGGCCGACCAATTCGGCGTGCCGGTGGACACCGAGGACTACGACGAGTCGTTTGACATTGCGAGTGGCCCACGGTTCGGCGCCAAGCCGGAGGGAACCGATGAAGTGGGGTGACGCGGGCGGGTTCAGCCGTGTGCAGCACATCATCGTGAGCGCCATCTGCGACCGGGGCACCTGGGTGCTGTGCGGCACGCAGTTCATGTACGGGTTCCAAGTGAAGCACCGGATCCCGCTGCCACGCTGCGAACGCTGCAAGAAGGCGCTCGCGCGGCTGCTGCGCGACTAAAGGGTTTCTTCGCCTTTACGTGCGCGAGGGTTTTTGCGGAGAAGCGTCCCGAACCGTACCTTGGTGGTGCACCATACCAGCTCTACGAGGGCCCGAAGGGCGCTCAGTCCCAACCGGGGGAACCCGGCACTAACCTAGTCGTACTCGGCTAGAAAAGCCCGCATCTGGGGCCAATCGAAGTAAGGCCCCGGATCGGGCTTCCGACCAGGGCTCACCGTTGAGTGGGCCGCGAGGTTGTCGAGCTCGAGCTCCGGGCACTCCCGCTTCCACATTTGAACCATCCACGCCACCGCACGGTGCTGGTTCTCCGTGTACGGGCCCGGCGCTGTCTTGATCGCCTTGAGGTAGGAGCTCCACGTGTGGTTCCCCTCCACCAGGACTTCGATGCTCAGGAAGTTCTTGTTCAGGTACAACCACTTCTTCCAGACCGACAGCCCCGCATGGTTGCACTTGTCCAGATGGGACGCGCACCGAACGATCGTGCCGTCAGGCTTCACCAGCGCGTGCGCCGATACCTTGGCCCCGCCGGGCACGAGCTCGTACTGTCGGTCCAGCCACTCCTGCGCCGGATAGATCACCTGATTGAGGACGATGTGCTCGCCCATCGAGTGCACCACCACACCACGCGCGGGCTGCAGCTGGCCCGCCTTCACCCAGCGGGCATCGTGCACGAAGATGGCGGGAGGGTTCCAAGTCATTTCCCGAACCACTTGAACTTGGGCAGCTTGCCCAGGAGCTCGAGGACGCGCCGGGGAACCATCAGCAGCATCCCCATCCCGATCAGCAGCGCGTGAATCCCCAGGTCCACCCACTCGAAGTCGCCGCCCTTGATCGTGTGGAACACGAACACGAAGATCGAGGCGGCGATCATACAGAAGCCGCTAATCCACAGCAGCGTGACTTGCCAGCCCGTGACGGCCGGGAACTGCGGGATCGACGGCCGCGGCGGATCGGGGAGCCCCGGATCGCTTGAGTCCATGACTAGATCGGGCTTGGCCCGTGCCTTCTTCCGGCGCTTCGACGAAGGGTTCGATGGCATGGCTATCTCCTCTCAAGGATCTCGAGGCGGCGGTCAGTCCGTCCGTGCGTCTCGGCCGCGCGTTCGATCTCGTTGTCCCTCACCGTCTCCAGCCAATTCCGCATAGCCCGCTCCAACTCGGCGGCATCGTCACTCGTGAAGCGATTGGCCTCGATCACCGTGAGGCGATGCCGCAGGTCCGCGATCTCTGTCTCGCGGCGCTGGTTCTCCACCCACATCAGACCGAAGGCCGGGATGATGAGCGCCAGGATGATCCGAATGAGCCAATCGAACGCATGGCGCATCCGGGCACCGTTCTGGTGAGTGGGGGCGAGACTCGTCATGCTCCATTACCCTGCTCGCCGTTCAAGATCGGATACTCGCTGCCGAACCTCGTCAGCACCTTTCGCCAGAGGCCCCACCGCAGCCACCACAGTTTCCCACGCTTCTCGAGCGGCGGTGACACGGACGAGAAGATTCGGGAGATAGCTACGAAAAAACATCCCGAAAGCGACCACCTCCAAGACCGCCAAAACAACCACGATTATCAACGCTATAGTGCAGGGGCTCATTGTTCTCGTCTCCTTGAGCTTCTCGCTCGGGCAAGCTCCTGAATCCCCTTCGTGATGTCCTCTCGCGGAACGCCTCTGCGCTCTGCGCTGCGGCGCAAGGCTGTGGTGGTGACGCCAAGCTCCAACAGGATCTCAGCGTACTCCTCGGCATCACCCATGTCCTCGTCGTCTATCGCCTTCCACATTTCACCGTAGTACCGGCCCCGCACCATGCTGTTCGCCTGCTTGTAGAGATCCTCGGGGTCCAGCCCGTTGAGCTCCGCGGCCCGGTCGATCTCCTCCTTGAAGTCCTTGCCCTGGTCGAACGGCATGAGCCGATCGTACAGCGTCGGGTCCACCTGAGCCGCGATGATGTCCTCGTAGGCTTTCTGCGCCTTGTACCAACTCATCCCCCGGCTCATGGGGAACGTGAAGCCGAAGTTGTGGCCGCGCAAAGCGAACGGCTGGAACTTCTCCATCACCGACAGGGCCCGGGCCGAGAGGCTCTCGTACCAACCCATGCGCTCGCGTACCCACGGCATCTCCCAGCCCCACTGGCCCGCTTGGTGTCCGGTGACTTGCTCCACCGCGATGTGCCCCACGGGACTCATCTTGGCACCAAGGATGGACACCGGATCCGTCAGGTAGCGCGTCACCTCACGGAACTGCTTGCCCGGCTTGATGAACCAGCGCCGGCCGCTCTCCTTCTCGGCGTCACTCGTCCACGGCATCCTCCGCATGATACAGGTCACGTCGATGTCGAGCTTGTGCCCCGGCTCATTCTCCCACGACCACTGGCCCGAGCAGAAGCGGTTGGCCGTAGCGATGGCGCCCAGCACGCTCAGCAACATATTCCGCCAGTAGCGGAGCAGACGGCGCCGCGTTTTCGCTGGCGTGCCGGGCAGGATAGTCTTGCTTGCCACGTTCAGGTTCGAGAGAGTCCAATCCGGCGCGAGCATGACGAGGTGCGCGATCTGGCGCCCCTTCGGAGTAAGCCAGAACTTGCCCTCCCACTCCTGCCCGCCGAACATATCGTTCACCTCGGCCGCGATCTGCTCCTTGACCTTACGGATCTCTCCCGGCGTAGCATCCGTGGGCATCCGTGACATTTGCTCTCTCACTAGATCGTACCACGCATACACCTTGAGGCCCGTGTAGTAGTTGTTCCAGAGGGCATGGTCCCACATTTCCTTGAACTGTCGGACCCCACGAACCAGCCGGTCGAGCCCCGGCACCTTGGCAAGCGCCGGGTTCTCGCGGGCCATCACCTCGGCCTCCTCGAGCGCACGCAGCACCCTGCCCACCATGAGGTCGGGGATCGGATCGACGTTGACCCCGTGCATGATGACCTCACGCATCATTTCCTCGCTCTGCATGAGCTTGAGCCCCTCGCGGTGCGGCTGCGTCACCTTGTAGCCGCCGCCGATGCCTACCCCAGACCGGAGGTTCTTGCCCACCATCACCAGCCCACGTATCGGGTTCCAGAGCCGGGCCAGCACGGCCTGAGCCGACTCGGTGAGAGCCCAATGGTGGAACAGGGAGAACGACAGCGCGGCCTGCTTGGCGAAGGCGTTGAACAACTCCATCGTCCGCACGATCCGGCCGTTGAACGGCTGCTCGAACACCTGACGGGTGTACTTGTAGACCTCGGGATCCACAGCGGCCCCACCATGCCAGAGCTCCAGCGCCCCGCTCGAGGTTTTCCTGGCATAGATCTGCCGGATCGCCGGGTGGTCCACGACAGGCCAATCGGGCGGCGCATCGCTCGGCTTCATTATCACCGGCAGCCCGTCGGCGTTGACCACACCCTTGAGCTCGTGGACGAACTCCTGGTTGATCGCGCCCCGCCAGTTCATCTCCGTGTAGATGCGGACGAGCTTCGCCACGTTCTGCGAGATCGGGGTGAGCCCGGCGTCCACAGCATCCTGTAGGTTCGGGAGCTTGCGCTTCTTGGAGCTCGGCACCTTGCGAGCCCACCGGGCCGCGAACGCCCGGACGTTCTTGCGCGTCCCCGCGAAGAAGTGGAGTAGGTAGTTCTCTAGGTAGGCGATGTAGTCGTCGCCCCGGGCATCCCGCATGAACTCGTTGAGTTGCTGGCGGGCGTGCTCTATCACGTAGCGGTAACGCTGCAGCACCTTCTTCTGCTCGGCCGACAGCTCTATCTCCTCGGCTGGCTTCCCGGTGCGGAGGTTCCCGATCCCCTCCACGAACGCACCGATGTCCTCCAACTCCTCCTCGGTGAGGATCTTCTCCCACTCGAGCGACTCCGAGGCCGCTTCCACCTTCCGTAGGCGGAAGTGCCGTGGCATCGCCACCACCAGAGCCTTCACGAGATCGGTGTAGTCGCCCTCGATGTCGTGCGGAATCAGGGTCGTGGGATCGCCCGCGGGCTTGAGCTCCGGCACAGTGTCCAGCGGCTTCGCCGCCGAGAGTTGCTTCAGCGTCTCCTGCAGGGCCTCGTGCAGCTTGGGGTTCCTGAGGAGCTTGCGGTGGAGCGCCTCCGTGACGTT
>Ga0255055_10003191_pt1 | contig 11152 bp, 14 predicted proteins | sample JV7_2_27_MG_FD_188633 | JGI IMG/M metagenome (GOLD analysis project Ga0255055, IMG submission 188633) | Seawater microbial communities from Jervis Inlet, British Columbia, Canada - JV7_2_27 | ecosystem: Environmental > Aquatic > Marine > Inlet | place: Canada: British Columbia | collected... | reverse complement strand
CCTTTGAGCACCACCTCTCGAACCGCCTGTTGGGCCCGATTGAGCCGGTCAAGCGTCTTTCGGAGATCGATGATGTGGATGCCGTTTCGTTCCGTGAAGATGAAACCCCTCATCTTCGGATTCCAACGGCGGGTCTGGTGTCCGAAGTGGACGCCTGCCTCGAGCAATTCGTTTAGTTCAACCTGCTGCATATCGGAGCCGGATTTGAGATTACCGCTTGCTGAACTGGAAGCGCTTCCGGGCCTTGGGGCGGCCGGGTTTCTTCCGTTCAACCTTGCGGGGGTCACGGGTCAACAGCCCTTTGGACCTCAGATTGGGCCGCTGCTCTTCATCGTACACTACCAGAGCCCTTGAAACACCCATACGGATTGCATCGGCCTGACCGGTTAGGCCTCCACCTCTGACCCGAATCCGAATGTCGAAGCGCCCATCCAACTCTGTGACTTGAAGGGGCTCTTCCACCCTCATCTGGTGGGTCTTACGGGGAAAGTACTCGGCAAGCGGCCTTCCGTTTATGGTCCATTCACCTTCGCCGGGGCGAAGGAGGACCCGGGCAACAGCCGTTTTTCGCCGACCGACGGTCTGGATCGTCTGGAGTTCCTCAGAAACCATGGAGTATCCTGCCTACCCTTCAATCTTTAGGGGCTGAGGGTCCTGTCCCTGATGAGGGTGCTCGACCCCAGCATAAACTTTGAGCTTTTCTCTCATGTGCCTACCCAAGGTGTTCTTGGGCAACATCCCTTTCACAGCTAGCTCGATGACCCGTTCCGGATGGATCTCGATCATCTTCTTGAATGGGATGTGCTTCTCATGACCCATATAACCTGAGTGGCGGAAATATGTTTTCTGATCCGCCTTGTTCCCACTCAGGGCCACCTTGGACGCATTCACGACCACAACGTGGTCACCCGTGTCCAGATGGGGGGTGTAGATCGGCTTGTGTTTTCCGCGAAGGATCCGAGCTATTTGAGTGGCGAGACGGCCAAGGCGCATTCCCTCGGCATCCACCAACCACCACTGGCGCTCGATATCTTTCTTTTTGGGAGTAAGCGTTATCATCCGTAAGCCTGAAAATGCTAGTTCACAAAAGAGCTTTCTAAGCTATTTCTAGGGTCCGAAAGTGTCAACGGGTCTGGGGTAGGAAAGTATTTGCCTGAAACAGTCCGTCGAGGGCAAAGCTCAGGACATGAAGGTCTCGAGAAAGCGTGCCCTGGAGGCGTGTCGGAGACGAAGGAGGGCCTTTTCCTTGATTTGTCGGACCCGCTCCCGAGTGATCCCAAGGAGGGAGCCGATTTCCTCGAGCGTCATCGGCTCCTGGTCGTCCAGCCCAAAATATAGGCTGAGAATCTTGGCTTCCCGCTCTTTCAGCGTGGAGAGGGCGTCTTCCACCGTATCCTTCAGAGCGTGTTGGTAGGCTTCATCCTCGGGACCGGGGGAGTACTGGTCCGGAAGGTAGTCCAGAAGGCGATTGTCCTCCCCCGGAGTGACGGGGGCATCCAGGGAAAGATGGGACTGGGAGATGGCCAGGGTCCGCTCCACCTCTTCCCGAGAGATCTCCAGTTCCTCTGCGATCTCTTCCACCGTCGGCTCACGCCCAAGCTCTTGAAGAAGAGTGGAACTCCGACGTCCGATTCGATGGAGGGCCCCGGCCCGGTTCAGGGGAACCCGGACGATACGGCTCTGCTCGGCCAAGGCCTGGAGGATGGCCTGGCGGATCCACCAGACCGCATAACTGATGAACTTGATCCCTTTGGTTTCGTCGAACTTATGTGCCGCCCTGATCAGGCCCAGGTTTCCTTCATTGATGAGGTCGGGTAGCGGGACACCCTGGTTCTGGTACTTCTTGGCCACTGAAACCACGAACCGAAGGTTGGACCTGACCAGCTTGTTGAGGGCAGATTCCTTTCCCTTCCGGATCTCCTGCGCCAGACGCACCTCTTCGGCCTTGTCGATGAGGGGGTAGGCACTGATCTCCTTCAGGTACTGATCCAAAGACCCCTCTCGGAACTGTCCTCGTTTGGAGGGGAATTTCATTCTCTCGAACCTCTTGGACGACGGAACAATGAAGCCTCAAAGGGAAAGGGGTCACAGAATAAAACGGTTATCAGAGGATTGGCGCAACTCCTCCCCCCTCCCCTGCCGGGGTCAGTGGACAAAATGGCCCACCCGATCCCAGCGAACCCTTCGTAACCACCCGGCTGAAAAACCGTCCTCTGCCCGGAGGGAAAGGTAAACCATCCAGGGGTGGCCCCTGATATCCTCCCTACCGATGAATCCCCAGTAGCGGGAATCCTCACTGTTGTCCCGGTTGTCCCCGAGGACAAAAAACCTGTCATGCGGGACCACCAGAGGGCCCCAGTTGTCCCTGGAAGGCTGGTACCTTCTGATCGGTCCGGAGGAAGACAGGAAGTCCGATTGCCACCTCATTCCGGGGTGTACGGCATCTCTCCGGTCGTCCATGTGCCGGGCGTAGGCCTCCTCTTTGGGGATTCCGTTCAGGAAGAGCTGTTTTCGCCTCATCTCCAGCGTGTCACCGGGAATGCCCACCACCCTCTTCACGTAGACCCGGGATGGATCGTGGGGAGGCCGAAACACCACGATATCCTCCCGTTTGGGGTCCCGAATCGCAGGGAGTCGGGCCTCAGTCCCGGGGATCTCGGCTCCGTAAAGGGCCTTGTTGACGAACAAGAAGTCGCCCACCAGAAGGGTTCCCTCCATGGATGCAGTAGGGATAGTGAATGCCTCTAGGAGGAACCCCCGAATCAGCAGGAAAAGAAGGAGGGTGATAAGGCCAAACCGGAACCAGTCCCGGAGCATGCGCAGATTTCGGGAGATGATTTGCATATAGGCAGTTGAATGGACCAGATCTTGTCTCTCGAGCATCCCCCCGAGAACTCCCGGGGGAACGAACCGGAGAAGAGGTACACGACGTCCGCCCCATCGGTTCCCTTAATACCCGCCGATGAGGAACACCAAACCCACCAACACGGCCATCAAGACCGTGTAGAAAAGCCAAAGCTTGATCATGCTCAGGCCTGGGTGGATGCGTTTGGCCAAGAGGGCCAGGAGGAGTCCGGTCCCCGAAGAACTGGCCATCCACACAGCTAACAGCAGGATCAGTGAGAGCGGTTCCACAAAACCTCCGGGTTTCCCTCTTCCCAAGACTGGTCTAACGTAGAAAGAGACACCCGTCGACGACAATCCTGCGGTCGTTGGCAAAACGCTGACTTCCCCCCGGGGGGACCCATGGCCTATCGACCCCTCATCCGATCACCCATTTCCGCCCTGACTTTCGTGGGGCTGGTGGTGGTGGGCCTCGTTATCATCTCGCGAGGAGCACGCGAAGCAAACGAGGAAGCCGGACTCCCGGCCGAATGCCAGGGCCTCTCGCCCGAGGAGTGCACTGCCAGACAACAAACCGAGACGGTCGCCGAGGTATCCGAGGCGCCGGAGTCGTTTCTCCCTGCACGGGAGGTCTGTATCGATGTAGGCTATCTCTGCGCCGAGGTCGAAGCCGAGGGAAGTCTCAGGCTTCTCCGGTGGCCCGAAGACACACAGGTTATTCGGGTGTGGGTTCCGGAACCGACGGGCCTATCGCCCCAACTGGCTCGGGAATTCCAACGGGCGGCTGTTCGAGGCGTCCAAGCTTGGCATGGACACCCGATTCCCCTGTCCATTCGCACTCGTGGAAGGGGAGAGACCCCCGACATAACCATCGAATGGGCTCAAATCGTTGAAGATGGCCGACTGGGTCGAGCCGGAGTGGAATGGAGGGAGAGAGGGGGGGAGGTTCAAGTCCGGATTCTCGGGCTGATGCTGGCCACCCATCACCCCGCGAACCCCCAGCAGGAGTTGGCCTCGGCGCAGGTGGAGTTGGTGGCGGCCCATGAGATGGGGCACGCGCTCGGTCTTCCCCACAGTGACAACCCCCGGGACGTCATGTTCCCCCACAACACAGCCACACGTCTCACGGCCAGGGACTTCCGAACGCTGGAGGCTCTTTACGCCCTCCCCAACGGAGCCGAGATCCGTCGATAGGGGTCGTCCGGGTTCACCCGGATCAATCTTCCCGGATCAGCCCGTAACGCTCGATTTTCTTGTAGAGATTCGAGCGGGGCATATCAACGCTCCGCGCCGTCTCCGATACGTTCCAGTCATGCTCACGGAGCTTTTGGAGGAGGTAAACACGCTCGGCCTGCTCCTTGAACTCGGAGAAGCTGTCAGCTTGGAGAAGCTCAGCCCCAAGAGCCCCCCCACCCTCTCCTCCAGAAGCCAGGAATTCCACGTCCTGAGCCCCGATGACGTCACTGCCGGAAAGAATCAGGAGTCGTTCCACAGTATTCCGGAGTTCCCGAACGTTTCCAGGCCAATCCAAGGATTGGAGTCTTTCCAGGGCAGCATTGGAGATCTCTCTCGGAGTCACTCGGTCGGTCTTTTCCAACAGGTCCACGAAATGCCGGACCAGCATGGGTATATCCTCCCTCCGGTTCCGGAGGGGCGGGATCTCGATGGGAACCACGTTTAGGCGGTAGAAGAGGTCTTCCCGGAACCGACCCTCCCGTATCTCGACCTCCAGCTCCTTGTTTGTGGCCGCCACGACCCTCACATCCACCTGGATGGATTTGGAACTCCCTACCCGGGTCACAACACCCTGCTCTAGCGCCCGAAGGACCTTGGCTTGGGCTGCCAGAGACATATCCCCGATCTCGTCCAGGAAGAGCGTTCCGCCGTGGGCCTGTTCGAATTTCCCTGCTCGATCGGCCACGGCTCCGGTGAAGGATCCTTTGATATGACCAAAGAGCTCGGATTCGATGAGCTCCGAAGGGATGGCGGCGCAGTTTACCTCAACAAAGGGCTTCTCGCTCCGGGGAGAAAGACGATGGATGGCGCGAGCCACCAGCTCCTTTCCGGTCCCGTTTTCCCCGGTGATGAGGACCCTGGCCTCTGTGTTCCCCACCCGCTCGGTCCTCTCCAACACCTGGCGAATCGGGAAGGAGGACCCAACGATTTCGTGGCGGCTTTCCACCTGGCTCAGGAGTCGCTCTACACTGGCTGAGAGCCCTTTGACCTTCAGCGCGTTCCTGAGCGTGACCAGAAGTCGGTCCGTATCCAGAGGTTTCTCGAGGAAGTCGTAGGCCCCCTTTCGAGTCGCCTCCACGGCGGTGTCGATGGTTCCGTGGCCACTGATCATGATCACCAGCGCCTGTGGATCTTCGGAACGGATTCGTTCAAGAACCTCCAATCCATCCACGCCGGGCATCTTCACGTCCAGGAACGTGACGTCAGGAGGGAACTCCTCCACCATGGCCAGTCCATCCGGGCCATTCCTGGCCACACGAACTTTGTGACCTTCGTACTCGAAAACTTGCTTGAGGGCGTCGCCGATGGACTCCTCGTCGTCAACGATGAGGATTTCAGCCATGAGAACCTGGCCTTCAGAGGCCATTGGAGAGGATGAGACTGTCGGTGAGAATGTAGGCCGAGCCCAGACCCGAGGGTAGCGGTACAAGAAGAGCTTCCGGAGGAAGCCCAGGTTGGTTCGTCCGACCCATAGCCGTGAGGATATCCGGGATGAACCGCCTGGGAAGGGGAATCCGGGAAGCCTCCAGGTGGTGAACCAGAAGGGCCGCCGTCCCATCCCCAAAGGGCATCAAGGCAGCTTGGAGGGCCACATCGAGAGTGTCCGGGAGCATCCCGAGAATGGGTCCCATGTCCGGAAGATCGGGGAATGAGCCCAATGCCACTCTGGCCTGGAGGTGAACCCTTCCGTCCTCCAACGTCACTTCGGGATCGGATACCCCGGTAGGAAGCAGCCCCGGGACCGAGTGCCGGAGAACGGAAGTGAGCTCGTTCCCGCCCAACTCGCTTGGGCCTTCGCCTCGCCGAAGCTCCTGGACCCTGGCCATGACCGAATCCGCCAACCCCGGACTGGATACAACCGCGCCGGTCTCCTCCACACCCGTGACACCCAACCACTCATGGACCTGGGGGAATACTCCAGCCCCCCAGCGCCATCCCGCATAGGCGGCCGCCACCAGGAGAAGGAGAATCACGGCCTTTCCAAACAGGCTCTTGAGCCAGCCTATCATCCCGGGATCCCCTTCTACCCTTTAGGGTTCTTCAAGAGGAAGCTGGATACGGCCTCGTATCGGGGCCCGGAGGACGAAAGGTGGCTCTCCATGAGATCGAACTTTCTTACCTTTGCCTCACCCGCATAGGTCAACTCCGACGCCAAGACGTCAAGCCCTCGAAACGCCCCTGCCCCATCGTTGGACCTAGCCCGTCCCAACGTGAAATGGGGGTGGAAAGCCCTTGTCTCCCGTTCGAATCCATGTTCGGATAGAGCCCATTCCAAGTCCTGTTTGAGACCCCTCAGAGCCGGAGACGGCTCTACCCCCATCCACAGGACTTGCGGTCGGCGGATGGTAGGGAAGGCTCCGAACCCTCCGATCTCAATCGGAAACAGATCTATGGTCTTGGCCACCCCGTCCAGGACCTTCTCGATAGATGAGACGGCTTCGGGACGCACCTCACCCAGGAATTTCAGAGTCACGTGGAAGAGGTCTGGTGGAACCCAACGCACGGGAAAACCCCTTTCATGAAGGGTTCGGGTCGACCGGAATATCCGCTCCCGCTCTTTCTTCGGAATATTTACGGCGATGAAGAGTCGCATAGACTTTCTGGCTCAGGATACTGAGGCCGGGGCAGACCGAAGTTGCCCCCTTTAGCTCAAAGCTCTCTGTTCGAGGCTGCGCCCCACTGCGTTGACAGGCTCCTAGCGAGCAACCTCCCTAACAAAGGAGTCGCGGTCAACCCGGTCAGACCCGGGTGGAGCCCCCCCCTTGAAGGCTGTTGCGAAAGTGGGGCGAGCCGCGTTACGGGCGCCACGGGGCCAGATGGTAGGCGGGAGTTCGAAGGCATAGCCGTGCGCTACGGCGAGAACTCCCAACGAAGCAGATGGCCCCGTGCCGTCGTAACCCGGAGGGCACAGGGGGGTTGCGGCGCCATACGGCGTCATGACTCCTCCCCGATGCTTCAGCATCGCATTCGTCATCCTTCCTTGTCTGGCATCCGCAAGCCCCCTGTGCGCGGCCGCACCCCACTTCCGCAACAGCCTTCCAAGCCCTCAGGCAATTCAGCTCTGGCTCCTTTTTTTCCCTCCATCAGGTTGTGGTACATGCGGGTCGTAGGATAGGCCAGATCGATGTCGGAGGCCGGGCCGAAGGCGTCCAGGACAGCCTCCCAGACTTCTTCGGTCGCGCCCCGCCGCCGACGGGCCCGACAGATGAACCGAAGTGTCAGCATAACCCCTGAATCCCCCACGGACGTATAGACCTTCGGCGTGAGTTTGCTGAAGTGAATGAAAAACTTCTTCGAGGCGGTCCTCATGGCCCGTTCGGCTTCCTTCACCGTCTCCCCGACTCTCTCATCCAGGATCCTCTGGAGGATCTCCTTGGCCGCCTTCCAGTCACTCTCAAACGTGACAAGGACCGGGATCTCGTTCCAGATGAAATCGAACTGGGCGGTGAAGTTGAAGAGGGGTTCGGAGAAAATGAGGAAGTTGGGGACATGGACGATCCGTCCGGTGCTTTGGTCCGCATCCACCCAGTTTCCGATTTCGAGGAGGGTGAATTGAAAAGGTCGGAGATCCACGACATCGCCAGCCCGCGTACCGATCTGGATTCGATCTCCCAACTGAAAAGGACGACGCCAGAGGATAAAAACCCATCCGGCCAGGCTGGCCACCACGTCCTTGAGGGCGATGGCGACACCGGCAGAGAGGAGACCCAGGAACGTCCCCAGAGACCGAAGTCCCTCCAACCAGATTGTCCCCACCAAGACGAGAGAAAGAATGAGGGCCACATAAGAGGAGCTCTTGGACCACTGATAGACGAGCTTGGGGTCTGCCACCTTCCGGTCCACGAGTCGGAGAGCCACACGCCGGAGGCCGTAGACGATGATCACGGCCAGTATGGAGAGCAGGACGTTGTTTTGGGACTCGGGGCCCATTCCGGTGAGCCCTTCTACCCAGGTTCTAACACCTGTCACCACGCCGCTAAGAACCTCTTCCCCCGGGACAAGGGAGCTCGAATCCGGCACTTGGAATGGAAAGCTGGTCATGGCCTGGAACCCGCGCCTGAAGTAGGGAAGGTGGTCTCCATGTCGGTTCTTACACTCTCCATCTCAGCTCCGATCCGTTTCTTGGTTGAAAGCCTCAGAGGCTCGGCGTCAGCCCGTCCTGGTCCTTGGAGGGCTTCCCCTCGTTCCCTGGGTGGTGATGATCACGACTGCGGAGAGAATGATGAAAGCGGCGAGGCCGGTTCTGGCGGAAATGGGCTCATTGGCCAATGCCCAACCCAGGAAAAGGGCCACTGCCGGGTTGGCATAGGCATAGGTTGACGCAACCGCAGGTGTGGTGTTCCTCAGGAGCCAGATATACGAGGAGAATCCCACCAAAGACCCGAATACCACCAGATAACCGAAGGCCAGAACCGAGGCCATCGACACCCCTTCCGGATCGAAGGCCGCCGGCTCACCCCTAAGCAAACCCACCAGCAAAAGAGCCCCACCCCCAGCCACCATTTGCATCCCGTTTCCAAGGGCCGATGAGGCGGGTCGGGCTCCATACCTGGCCACCAAAGAGCCGGCGGACCAGCACACCGCCCCACCGAGAACCAGGATCCCCCCCAGTAGATCTTGCGGTCCTGCCATCCCTATCTCCGAACCTGTCACCAGAAGTGTGACACCCGCGAATCCCCAGAGGATACCGAGGGCGACCCCCAGCCCAGGGAGACCGCCTCTCCCCGAGGCCCAGTCCTGGAGGACGATCCACAACGGCACCGTGGCCACCAGGAGGGCTACCAGCCCGGAAGGAACGAACTGCTCTGCCCAGACCACCGCCCCATTCCCCCCGACGAACATGAGGATGCCCGAAATGGCACTGGTCTTCCAGAGAGCCGCCGTGGGACGGTCCGCCCCCTTGGCCCAGGACCATGCCAGAAGGCCTCCCCCAGCCACCAGGAACCGGATTCCCGCCATGAGGAAGGGGGGGAGGGTTTCGATGGCAATCCGTATGCCCAGGTAGGTGGATCCCCAAATGAAGTAGATCCCTGCCAGAGCAAGGCCGATCTTCAGTCCGCGGCCGGTGGCGGGAGAAGGTTCCATTAGGGAGCTACCCCGTCACTCAGCCGCCAGAGCCTCGATCAGCTCCGAGCAACCTCCCGCGCGAAGAAAATCGGCATGGTCGTCGACATCGCTGAAATTCCGGCCAACGATCTCGGAGCACTCGAACTTGAAGTCGGTGTGCTTCATGAACCGGTCGATCATTTCCTGGGCGCGGGGATCCTTGTATCCGATCTTGCCGTCTTCCTCCTGGCCAATCTTTATCCCCAGGATCCAGATGGCGGCTCCCAGGGCCCCGCAGGCGCCTCCGCACAGGCCGATACCGCCCGCCAATCCCGACGCCATCACCGCGTGCATGTCGGATTCGCCCAACTTCCGCGCCAGCAGTGCTGCGCAACTCACCGGCGGGGAGGGTGCTTCGGTCACCTCCTCGGAAAGGGCTGAGTTGATTTCATCGAATGCCAGCGGGGCATACCACGCTGCCATGCGGAAGCAGCCTATGGTCCCGCCCTTGATGAGGAAGTAGTTGATCATCTGCCAGGTCGATGATGATTTGTCGAGGTCGGTTATTTCGAGACAATTGATCTCGTCGTGACGGGCCCGAAAGGACTCCACCACCCTGTGGGCAGCATGGATGGCCGCGGCCTCTGCCTTCGGCCCGGGGCCATGACGCCGATAGGCCTCTGCCCCACCGGCAAGCGCTGCACCCCAGATCATGCCGCACTGGTAGCCATGCTGCATGATCCCGCCCGCGAAGGGCACGGTGGCGTTCTCCTCGAGTTCCAGCGGATGTTCGAAAGCGCGATCAAGCACGTTGATCAGGGTTTCTGATCAGGTCCCGACCTTGAGGAAGGTACGCTTCGCCCTCATCTCCGTTTTGCCACTGCTCCCCTTGCTCATCATGTCTCCTTCTTCCCCCCAGATCAGGTGCGCCAGTCCGAGCCCAATGGTACCGATTTTCGGAAGTGGCATCAGCGAATGCACACCCCCGCCCAAGGTAAGCGCCCAAGCCGCCTGACCCCAGAGATCCACCGTGCGGAAACCCATCCGATGCGACTGGAGAGGGAATACCGGATGAGGAGCCGCGGGGAGAGGCCCTTGGAACTCAAACGGGGGAAGTCCGGTCCATGCTTCGGTATTGGATGGCCTCAGCAACGTGGGAGGGTCCGATCTCGGCTGATGCGTCCAGATCAGCCACTGTGCGAGCCACTTTCAAAATCCGGTGATACGCTCGGGCCGAAAGCCCCAGGCGGTCCAGGGCTCGTTGTAGCAGCCGGGTAACCTCAGGAGTCGGGGCACAAAACTTTCGGATCTCCCCCGGCCCCATTTGGCCGTTGCAATGGACTCCGACCCGACCCCGAAACCGGGCCCCTTGTAGAGACCGGGCTTCCTGGACCCGTTTACGAATCGCAGCGCTCTCAGGCCGGACCGTTTGCTCGGTGAGTTCTTGAAACGGGACCCTACCTACCGGCACATGGAGATCGATGCGGTCCAGGAGCGGTCCCGAGACCCGGTTCCGATACCGGATGATGTGAGAGGGGTCGCAGGTGCACCGATCCTCCCCGTCACCGAAGAATCCGCATGGACAGGGGTTCATGGCTGCCACCAGAACGAAGCGGGAAGGGAAACGAAGAGAAATCCTGGCACGGGCCAGAACCACATGGCCGTCTTCCACGGGTTGGCGTAGAGCCTCCAGGACCCTCCGCCGGAACTCAGGGAGTTCGTCAAGGAACAGAACACCATTATGGGCCAAGCTCACCTCCCCGGGTCGGGGGATCCCCCCACCTCCGACCAAGCCTCCGTCGCTCACGGTATGATGGGGGGCCCGGAAAGGCCGGTGCCGCAACAACGGCTCGCCAGGATCCAGGACCCCGGCGACAGAGTGAATCCGGGTCGCCTCCATCGATTCTTGGAGGGTCATGGGTGGGAGAATGCCGGGAAGACGTCTCGCCAACATGGTCTTCCCGGCTCCGGGAGGGCCCAGGAGGAGGAGGTTGTGTCCGCCGGCCGCAGTGACTTCCATGGCTCG
>Ga0255055_10003190_pt1 | contig 11152 bp, 10 predicted proteins | sample JV7_2_27_MG_FD_188633 | JGI IMG/M metagenome (GOLD analysis project Ga0255055, IMG submission 188633) | Seawater microbial communities from Jervis Inlet, British Columbia, Canada - JV7_2_27 | ecosystem: Environmental > Aquatic > Marine > Inlet | place: Canada: British Columbia | collected... | reverse complement strand
GTCAAATGATTTTTCAGGAATTTTAAAAAGGTGCAGGAGATCTCGTGCACCTTTCAACAAATTCAGCAGCCGCAGGAAGGCCCTTCCCAAATATATATCCGCATGCAGTGCCATCATCTTAACATGCCTATCATCTATGAGATGAACTTGTTTACGTACGGCGAGGCATCCTCCACCTCGTAGATATAGTGCTTCACCAGCGTTCCGATATTGGCATGCCGGGTCTTCGCCTGTATAGCTTTAATGCCCATGCCTGCACGGTAAAGGCAGGTGGCGTAGGTACGACGAAACAGGTGAGGCGAGAATATCACATCTCGTTTAATAATCCCCTCTTTTCGTACTACCTCACCGATTTTCTTAGTACGTGCCCATAGTGTCTGGTGGCTGGTAAGGGGACGTCTCATATCTCCTTTATATCGGGGTACGGTCCAAAAGAGATGGTCCTCAGGATTAGGGGCTCGATTGAATACTCTATGAAGGTATTTGCGACATGCCTCTACTGCTGAAGCATACAGTTCCTGTTCAGCTTCTCTGCCACCCTTGCCAATAAAATATGCTATCCACCTTCCTTCAATGAACTCAATGTTCTTCCATTCAAGCTGCAGCAACTCTTCAGCTCGCAGTCCCGAAGTGACAAGCATAAATACAATCGCATAATTCCCCAAACCGTACTCTGAGGTATCCTGTGCAAGCCAGGAGAGCAGTTTCTTCACTTCTGAAGGGGTAAGGGTTTTCTTGGTGCGAGTTCCCCTTTTTGGACGGCTTAGTTTCCGATTTAAATTTTCGCCCATTATATCAATTCGTTTTGGGATAACGTGAATTGTATCAAAATAACTGGTAAAGCATATATATTACGCATGGTTTAATTAATTACATGTTTTATTAAATCTGAGGGTAAAACCTGGGGAATAAATAAACGTGGTTTAATAATTTATCATGAAATTTAGAGGTGGATTCTATATTCTCTAATTGTGATCTAATATTTTGCTTCTTGTATTAGAACGGTGTTGTTTATAGGTCGATATCCTTCTAAGTGAGATTCCATTATTTTTGTAAGACTGTTTAATTTTCTACGCTTATCTATACAGTCAATCTACAATCTCAACTCTCAACGGACTCAAGCGCAATCCATACACAGAGCTGATATTAACGTCCTGTACACTTGTTGCGGTTGCTGATGGTATCATGGACTTAACAATATTCAATGCTAATAGGACGGATATGATGGTAAGAATGATTTTTATATATCGCATATCCTTCTCCTGACGTAAGATTTCCCTGCCTTATATTACACCGCTTTGGGCATCAACAAATATTTAGTGTTTAAGTTTTAAGTATTTTTCGAATGTAGATTCTAACGAATTGAGAGTACCACTAAACCAATTTTTTATCCTTTGCTCCTTCGTGTGATTATTCTTTTTTACTGCTTGAAGAGCATGAAGTTTACATGCTTTCTCGTAAATATTATTCACTAAAGTTTTAATGTTTTCATCACAACCAAATGCGAAATAAGCACATTTTGTTTCCTGTAGGAACTTGTCAATCCTTTTATTTGAGATCTCACCGAACCGAAGTACTTCAGAGAGAAAACCACCTATTTTTTCGAATATAGAAAATCGCCTATCGAAAAGCTCATGCTTTAATCTTGCTTTATTGGTTCTCCACTGTACAAAGAGTATACAGAAAACCAATAAAGCGATCACTGAGGATGCTATAACACCCGCTAAAGCGATCACTGAGGATACTATAACATCCGCAAGTTGAACACTCATTAAGGTAATTTCCCTTCGGTTATATTATGCCAGCACTGCAAAAAACTTGTCCAGGTACGGTGTCGCCGGCATCTCATTACGGCCTACGCTTTATCATTCCTCCGCTCAGGACCGAAGCATATATCTTGATTTCACCTTTTGTCTGTGCGGTCATGTCCTTTGCGTTTCCCTGGTTACAGGGAGATGAATGAAGGGCAATATGATGAATGTCAGCACTCCTGTGAGGCCCTCCCCCACCCCCCTTCCCGGAAAAGCATGCTTATTAGGGGAAAAATTTTTCTTCGTCTGATCACTTATTATCAATTACGTATTCAGGAATCAATTCAGTCATTTTTGTGTTCATATCTATTCCTATCGCTACCCATTTATCATGAAAATTTTTATACAAGTAAAATTTAAAATAGATAGGTGAATGTTGATAATTTATGGTAGTGTAGATTATTTTTACTCTTTCAGATACATCAATAACTTCAATGATATCGTAACCGAGAAAAGCACCATATGCGTCTTCAACTTGACCAAAATAAGAAGGTATATTTACAGCATCCCAATCTTCTTCGTGTATACTTCCACTTTTCCATTTTTCAAAAGCTGCCGTTATTCCTTCTTTAGGATAAACTTTGAATCCAGCATCGATAAGACTCTCCGCAGTGTCATACTCTGCATATACATGTTCAGAAATAACCATTAAAAAAAGTATAATCAGCAAAATCATTGGTGCTGGTAATTTCATATTACCTCCTTTGTTCTTTATCTCTGTGGGAACTTCAAAGAATCTTTCAAGGTACGGTGTCGCCGGCTCCTCATTATTGAGATAGTGCTTTTCCAGTGTCTCAAATGAGCTGTGCCGTGTTTTTTTTTGTATCGCTGTCCCGGGCATACCTTCAGCTTCAAGGGCAGAGGCATAGGTGCGCCTGAAGAGGTGCGGTGTAAACTCCACGCTGTTTCTCACAATGCCCTGTTCCTTTACAATCTTCCCGATTTCGGTGACCCTGCGCCATAGGGTGTGATAGGGCATGGGTCGTGGTGCTTCACCTTTGTAGGATGATATCGTCCAAAAGAGGGCATCATCAGGCTTGGGATTTCTACCATGTGCTTTCTTGAAGTATAGCCGGCACGTATCAATAGCTGGTTTGTATAGCTCCTGCTCTGCGTCTTTTTCTCCCTTGCCTGTGAAGGCTGCAGTCCATTGTCCGTTGTAGCACTCAATATCACCCCACCTCAACTGACAAAGCTCGAATGCTCTCAGACCAGAGGTAACGAGCATATACACCATCGCGTAGTTTTCTAGACCCTTAACGTCCTTTTTCTGCTCTAACCAGGCCAGCAGTCGGTGTACCTCGGTTTTTGATAACGGCTTCTTTTTCCGGTTTCCGTTTTTCACTCTGTTAAGCTTTTCCTTAAGCTTTTCAGGCATCTCTCTAAACGGTGACTCATACCCTGGGATTTTAATCTCTACTGATGCGAAAAACTTTTTCAAGCCTTGTATCTCAAGGCATGCGGTGTTCACATCAACCTCTTTTACCCTGTCATCATAGAAGGTTTCAATCTCTGCGAGAGAGACCTGTAAAGGGTGCAGTCCCTTCTCGAGCTTGTAGTGTTTCTGGGTGAATTTGTAGAAGGCCATGAAGGCTTGGCGATAGGTGTGGTAGGTGCTCTTTGATAGCCCCTGCCCTCGAAGTATGAAGCGTTCAATATCGTCGGCTGATTCGATTTTGTTGAAAGTCTCCCAAGCAGTAAACACCCGCTTCAGTAGACTTTCTTTGGAAATGACTTGTGTAGTCATTTTGACACCTCCTGTAGTGTCTCCTGATTGTGAGTGCCGGTGGAAACCCGTCAGGATACGGGTGTTCGGGAGCTACCCTATCCACCGGCACATCCATTATAACTTCACCTTGCGGTATTTTTCAACTGCATCTTGAATAAGCCTTATTAGTTCCTGGTTCATGCTTGTACCTTTTTCCAAACACATGATTCTCAGCTTTTTATGCAACTCTTCAGGAACATTTCTTATCAGTATTTTTTTCATGCTATCATGCTAACATATATTACGATATTAAGCAAGTGTTGTTTTCAATTTAATAAACAAAAGTACTTGTGGAGAGGTGGAAGCGGTAATACAATAATAGACGACCACATTGCTCATTGGGATATCAACCTCCTATACCAGAGGTTATTATCCCGATGGGAGTGTAGGTGTTCGGTTCGGTTCCGCTCCACTCAACCTAACACCTACACATAGGATACCAACTCTCGAATGAGAACAGAGTATGGGGGCAGGTCAATGAAATCTTGAAAAGGAGGACAAGTAGAATGTTTAGTATAAAAGAGAGAAGATATTGTACTTTGTATTACTACCCAATATTGACTGTCGTACTAATTGTTGTGAGTTTGGCTCTAAATCCCGAAATTCTCAATGCTGATCTAAAGGTCTCAAGTAGCATTGAGAACACCATACCGGTTTCTTTAACAAGAGATGTGCAGGATAGGGACAAGTATTACGGGACTTTTCGAATTTATCTCTTGCAGAGAGATCAATGGATATCCGTAGGAGAACTGTCTTTCAATCATTATTTTACTACGCAAGACCTTGAACTGAAGCGTAACCCCGCCAACGGGAGAGTTCGTTTCAAAATGATACCAGAGGGTGGAGGTGCAGCACATATTGATAACGTATTCGTTAATGGAAAACCTCCTACATGGATCAATGTCCCGGACTTGAACAAAATTTCTAAGAAGGATTTTGATGTCATCGGCACAGACCAAAAACCGGTCGAAGTTACATTTGATGCATCGACCATTACCACCGAGAAAGTCACACTTTCACTCACTGCGCGTATTGAATCAGACCAGATAAGCAAGGTGCCTTTCCATTTTCCAAAAAGCAATACCTTTCGGAAAATAGATGAGAGTGCCTTATTTTACAGCTACAAACTTGATTCTACATCTGGCAAGCTCACCCTCGATGGTGACTTAAATGAAGAAAAACTCGGAGAAGCGCTCTTCACTGAGTTTGTACCCGTCGGATCCGGTCATCCGCAAAGCGAAACCTTTGGATGGGTGTTGAACGATCAAGAGAACTTATATGTGGCCATCGATTTCACTCTGGACAACACGAGGGACGATGACAAAGACTATGCAAAAGTATACATAAAAACAGCTGACGGAATTAAGGATTTCACCGTCTCAATGTCCGAAAACACATGGGGAAAGCCAGGATTCATTTACACCGACAGGGTGACGTGGCAGCACAAGGTGTACGAGTTCGCTATTCCCCTAAATAAGATTGTTGCCAATATCGATGGTCCCGATAACAATGACCTGCAGCTTGCCTTTGCCGCATACGGTACTGGAGTTCCTTCCGGCGGAGAAGGCAAACCTTCCCTTGCATATGATAGCAATCACAATCAGTTTTTGGTGGTTTACGTTAAAAATGACCCCAACTCCGATATTTATGGCCAATTTTTGGATCCCTTTCGTAATCCCATTGGCTCGAGTTTCCCAATTGGCACAGGCACTGATACGCAGATTATGCCAATGGTTGCATTTGATCCGGTCAACAATCGATTTCTGGTAGTATGGAGCGATTCCAGAAATACCAATTATGACATCTACGGTCAGCTCGTAAATACGGACGGGACACTGCATCCCACACCGGGTGATACGACAACGAATTTTCCTATCTGTACTGCATTATACTCACAGGATTTACCAGATATCTCCTTCGATACAACCAACGAACGATTCTTAGCGGTATGGCGAGATTACCGAAGTAATACTAATTATGATATCTATGGACAGTTTATTAACGAGAATGGATCATTATACCCAACACCAGGTGATACGACGGCTAATTTTCCTGTAAGCACCGCTTCAAACTACCAAGAATGGCCGTCATTGGCATATGATTCAGATAACAGCAGATTTATTGTTGTCTGGCAGGATAATCGCAGTGGTACAAATGATGACATCTACGGTCAGTTAATAAACGCAGATGGAACATATTATCCTACTCCAAGCGATACAACGAGTGAGTTCCCCATATCCACCAATACAAATTCCCAAAGAGAGCCGTCAGTTGCATTTGACTCCATAAACAACCGATTTTTAGTTGTCTGGAGTGATTTCCGAGCTAGTAACAATGATATATACGGCCAACTGATTGACGGGGAAGGGGAACTCTTCCCTTCCCCCGGTGATCCTACTGTCAATATACCAATATGTACAGACACATCTAACCAGGTCTCACCGGATGTTACCTTTAATTCGGTTAACAGACGTTTTCTCGCCGTATGGCACGATTTTAGGGATGGCTCTCTATACGGGCAGATGATCGACGAAAATGGATCCCTCTACCCGAATTCCGGTGACACAACGACGAATATCCATATAAGCGGTAATGCATTTGATACCGCAGAACGAGTATCAACAGTTTCAAACATTTGCTGCAGCAATTATCTCACTGGGAATACAAACGATGATGCGGGAAATTATTCTGTTAAAATATCGTCGGTAGGTACGTGCAGCCCGGTGAAGGGTATGCTCAGTTTTCTTGTTGGCGTGGATACTGGGGTGACTCCTTCAATCGGTTCAGCAGGAAATACCTTCACCTTTCAGGTTGTCTACTGGGGCGAAAAGGCTCCTACAAGTACTCACCTATGGATCGATAAAAATAGAGACGGCACATTTGCAAGTAATATGACCGGTATATGGAACAGAGGGTCGCTTTGGAAAAACCCGCAAAAACCATGGATGCCACATCTGGCTTTAGTAATGATACTTATCGTAGCTTCCGCAATAATACTCCTCGTGCTCGCTTCTCCGAAGGCTCCCATTATTATAACGATAGTACTATTATTCGCAATGGGTTCTATTCCCTGGGGAATTGTTACCGGATGCACTGGGGACGGAACCACTGGAGACGGAACCACAGAAAAACTCACAATGACTGAGGCCAATTCCTCGGATGCCAATTATAACGATGGAAAGTTATACACGGTGGCAGTAGCCTTAGATGAAAGTGGGACCTATAATTATGTTTTTGAATTTAAGGACTGGAATGGCACCGATACCATTGGTGCTCCAACGGAAACGCAAACCCTTACTGTAAACTGATTACCGAGTGTCTGATAGATACTCGATGCTCTTTCACCGCTGAGATACCGCCGTATCGCTTTAATTCGTATTTGATATTTGCTGCCCATGGCTAAAACCTCCTTTTGTAGGAGTTTGTAGCTTAGAGTCAAAGATGCGCAGTCTACTGAGTTATTAATTAAGCATGGTTTAATTAAATACATACTTTCAATCATCTGAGGGTAAAACCTTGTGGATTAGCCAAATATAGCTTGACAAATCATCATGAAATTCTGGTGCGGATTCCATAGTCTCTGGTTGTGATCTAATATTTTGCACGTTGTAATTGAACGATGTAACATAATTGGGCAAAATATTACACCACAATTAAAGAAGATTTATAGCGACTGTTGGGTAAGGGTGCCTTACCAGATGCAGAGCTGATGTGGGGTATGCTATTCTTGGCGGTAATGAATGTAGTATACGCAATAGCGCTTGTTTAATCACCAACCTGTATTTAAGAAACCCAGTGACATCTCCCCGCAAACGACGCTGTATTGGCCTTGGCGTTCTACGGTAACATTGGACAACCCCACATCTGGAAACTTTTGCCACTCAAGCGACGTAGCAAGCACTTGCTCCAACATATCTTCGACAGCGTTAGATATGGAAGCGATCACAGCCGGCTCATCAATAAATTCGTTTACCGGCTCAAGTTGAATCCACACCTGTGTGGAGGTAACATCACCGGTTAAAATATTGAGGGTCGTATCGAAACCAAGGGAATAATCCACTACACCGGAAACATATAGGCGTACGGTTATGGGGCTTCCCGACCCATTACCCAGTAGGATGGGATCTACTTCCGCCTCGACCATAATATCACCCATCCCGATTTCAATCTCGCCCAGGGAGCTGCTCGGCATTACTACTGGAGGTAGTAGGGTTGTAATGGAGAGGTTGTAAATTCCATCGAGGGTATTATCTGGTACGAATGGAGTCACGTCGTCAATATCAAATACTCCGCCCACCCATGCGGCCCACAGGAGCTGGTTGAGCACGTCGTCTTTGAGCCCAGCCCCAAAGGAATATTCAGTCGAGCTGAATGACGGCAGCGTACCATCCGCCCGGATAGCGCCAAACGGCAGCGGTTTGATTTTTGGATTTTCCGGATAGGCCTGCGTGGACATGCGTAAATCACAGTTACCTGAACCTTGTGGTCCATTGGCATTGAAGTACTCAATACCACTCTCAACCATGAGCGGAACATCGTACACAGACATATCATCGAAAACGAACTGCATGCCATTTATGAAGTCTTCGACCATAGGTGCGATTTGCCCCCTTAATTCGTTCGCAAGCAAGCTTTCAATCTGGCCTTGAAAAAGGCCAATTATCCCATTCACAATCTCGTCGAGAAGGAAGTCCATAAACTCGAATACACCCCATTCGATATCGATCCAGAGGCCATTGAAACCGATCTCGAAACAAGTTGGACATATCGAAGCGCTCACTGAACCGGACTGCTCCAACGAGAGCGAAATTGTCGTTTCGACCCAGATATAATTCGTCTCCACCTCACCCGCGATACCAGCATAAAAATTACCTACACATGGTGCATTCCACCACCCTTCCACCTTGAGCGGCAGATCGGTGTTACTTATTGAAAAGCCCATAAACAGTCCGCCTTCGACCGCATAGAGCCAATCTACGGTGGGTTGAGAATATGTAAACGGGCCCGTCTTCGTAACTTGGTAACCATCCCAGTATGCATCCAACCATTCCAAAGGCCAGAACCCGCACTCATGAACGGTCCATTCGTATTCCTCGGCAATTGTATCCGGAATCACCGCATCGAGGTCCATGAGGTTCAATTTGATCCAAACTGCAGTGGCCAGGTCGTCTTCGTCGTTGCGGTTGCTGTCGTCTATTCCACTCTGGTTGAGATAAACGACGGCTGCACTGGTGATTTCTGCTGCCTGATCGAGATCGGTAGCAAAAGGGAAGTAGCTTGGGCTCCTGAGGTATGACTGGGCAAGTGTCGCGCCGCGACCCATGCTGTTCTCGACGTACCCCGTAATTACAGAGAGCCCCCAGCCGCTGTCTTGTACAACTTCGAAGGGCTCGCACAGATTTTCTCCCGAAACCGGGATGTTGACACCGTTGATCTCGAGCCGGGTGATTGGATACATCGGGTCGCATGCCTCCCCGATGATTGTCACTTGTAAAACCCCCATGTCTCCCTGCTCGAGCATCTCCGCCCGGGTTGGCGAGGTCACCATGATGGTCGGTGCGGTTATCCAGTCGGTATCCCCTACGCCGTCATTCTCACCATTTTTATTGCCGTCAATACCTCCACACTTCAAAATTGTGAGTGTAGATAATGCCATCAAGAAGACCATTATGCATATGTTCAATCTTGTTTTCATTGTCCGCCTCCTCAATAAATTTTTTGAGGATGCCTTACTTGATGTGCCCACATTGTAGCATGTTTTGATATTTGTGTTTGGGATTTATGCCAGCACCCTATGTAGTTAAATTGGCCGAGTGGTTGCCTCTGAGACGCACATAACACAACGTAGAGCGATGTTTACGAATAGGGTGGTTTTAGGATACCACTCTTTTTGAGCATTTTTTGAAAGGTGAAAGTGGGGTAATATTCCCCTTTCTTATATTACATCTCCCACCGCAATGGATCATATTCTTCATCTACCTGAGCATAGCCGTAGTCGTCAGCATAGACCCTGCTTCGATGCTCATTTCTTGTAGCATACCAACATGCCAATGCTGTGGCCAGCACGAGGTCGTCATGGTCACCCTCTCGCCAGGCTTCGAAGCTCTCATTGCCAGTGCGCTCGTTTGTCTTCACTCGAAAGTTGAGTATCTCCTGCTTCAGTGTCTGGGCATGTTCGAGGCTCGAGGCTATCTTCAGCCGCTCTCCCTGGACGAGTACCTGGAAGGCACTGATCAAATCAGCCTTGGGAACTCTGAAATCCTTGCCCACCTGGGTGACTGTCGATCCCCCGGTGATCTGTACACCCACCAGCGGTAGCCCCTCTCTTCGAAGGTCATCAACGACAGGTTGGCCGACTCCGGTTTTATCCACCACCAGGATGGCATTGCTGAAGACCTCCGGCTTCATCATCAATGCTTTCACTTTCTGCACCACCTCAGGGTATGGTGTGTTCAGTGGAAACCGCTCGAGATACCGGAGCTCGTATCGAGGCACCGAGATCGACACCACTCCATTGAACATCTCGTCAACGTCTGGGCGTTGCGTCTCGAGCCTTTGATCCAAGATGGAGACAGCCGTGTAATCCTGGAGCTGCCCCAAGTCCAAACCGACATGAAAGCGGTACATCATAGCGGCTCAACCTCCTCGGATAGCAGGGACTCAGTAAACATGGGATGCACCTGGCTGCTGAACAGCTTCTCGATATAGTCGAAGTCGAATGCGGCATCGACCACATCGATAAACTTGCACAGATACTCACCTCTAAAATGGTGATCAGGCAGTGTCCTGCGCTCTGTCTCGATGAACTCCCTGGTTGCACCTGGGTTCTGGTCTACAGGGATTTCCCACTTCTCCCAGCTGTCATCGTTCGTCCAGCAGTGCCAGAAGAAGCCACGCTTTCCAGCTGGAGTACTGAGCATAATCATGATGCCACCACGCATGAGCATGGGCTTCAATGCCACGAACAGCTCATCAGTGATACGAGCGGCCTCATCGCAGATGACAATGTCTGGAGCGGAGTATCCCCTGATCCCCCCCGAGGAGCTTGGCAGGCTTATGATCCGCGCACCATTATCAAGCTCGAGGTGCGTCTTCGACTCATTGACGTACAAAACTTCCTTCACCAGGAGGCCCATCTGCCGCACCTTCCTGAGCAGCTCTTGCGCTTGACGCTCTGCCTTCGCTACGATTAGGATCAGGGAGCCCGGGTGGTAGAGGGCATGCCACAGGGCCCTGATCGCCGTCAGGGATGTCTTGCCGTACTGGCGGCAGCAGTTGAGCATCATGCGCTTACTCAGGCTTCTCAGTATCTTCTCCTGGCTGAGATAGGGTGTAAACCCCAGGTATTCCCGGGCGAACACCACAGGATCAAACCGGGCTAGTATTTTCAAGTCGATCTCTTTCATTGTTGTAAACCTCCGTCAAGTGATCCATTAGCTCTTTGAAAATCCGAGGGTGCTTGGATTGCAGGAAGATGGTGATCTCACCTGAGATGGTCGATAGATCGATATTCACGTTGACCTCGACATCCTTCAGCAGGCCCTTCAGCTTGGCGAACAGCTCGATCAGCTTC
>Ga0255055_10003188_pt1 | contig 11159 bp, 7 predicted proteins | sample JV7_2_27_MG_FD_188633 | JGI IMG/M metagenome (GOLD analysis project Ga0255055, IMG submission 188633) | Seawater microbial communities from Jervis Inlet, British Columbia, Canada - JV7_2_27 | ecosystem: Environmental > Aquatic > Marine > Inlet | place: Canada: British Columbia | collected... | reverse complement strand
ATATTGATGAATCCCACACGATCTGGTATGTTAAACCAGAGTTCTTCACGATAGGACTTCACAGTTCTCACCTCCCTCTTACCGTTTATGTCTCATGGTATGCTGATTGAATTGTATAATTAGTTCTTGGTGCCTAAGCTTGCTTCGCAAGAATGAGCCTGCGAAGCAGGCTTAATTCGCAATCTGAAGAAAGTAACATGAGACCTAAATATTAACTCTAATAATACAAAGAGTTAAGAACTAATTATGTCGCTATCGCTCAAAGAGCGAGCTGGTGGACAATTCGGAAGAATTAAGCCTGCTTCGCAGGAGGCAGCACCAGCGACTATTTGAGGCAGGAAATCAATAATACTGATTCTTTTCTTTTTTTAACACCTTCAAATCAAGGAGTTCCGGCGTTATCTCAGGACGTATCAGCTTTATCTCTCCCTCAATCAGGTAAGCCTTTCCTGTTTCTATCTTGCTCTTCAAATCATCTTTTTGAATGAGCTGTTTTACCTCATCCACACTTTCGAATATACCCCTGATCGTATGCTTACCGTCCTCTTTTACGAAAACAATGTACATACATGCCACCTCCACGGAAGTGAATCACAACCGGCACTAACTAGTATCGGAGATTATTTTTATACATTTATATCTGCATACGTGAATCATGAGCTTCAGTTTTCAAGGTAATCACGCAATTTCTTGCTTCTCGTCGGATGCTTAAGCCGTCGCAGCGCTTTGGCCTCTATTTGACGTATTCGTTCCCTGGTTACATTGAAAACGTATCCCACCTCCTCAAGGGTGTGGGAATACCCATCATCCAGACCAAATCGCATCCTCAGTACCTTCTGCTCCTTCTCCGGAAGAGTGTACAGTACCTCATCGATAAGTTCCTGAAGCAGTGTGTAGGACGTCTTTGATGCTGGATTATCGGATTCTCTATCCTCTATGAAGTCTCCGAGCAGGGTTTCCTCGTCGTCGCCAATGGGGGTTTCGAGAGAGATGGGATCGCGGGCAACACTCCGAATACCCTTTACACGTGAAGTGCTCCATCCTAGCCGGTCCGCTATCTCCTCAATAGTTGGCTCACGGCCATACATCTGCATGAGCTGGCGCGATTCCTTAATGACCTTGTTGATCTGCTCAATCATATGAACGGGTATGCGAATGGTGCGCGCCTGATCGGAGATTGAACGCGTAATTGCCTGTCTGATCCACCATGTTGCATAGGTGCTGAACTTGTATCCCTTTTTATATTCAAACTTCTCAACCGCCTTAATCAGCCCGATGTTGCCTTCCTGCACAAGATCAAAGAAGTGAAGCCCCCTGTTCGTGTATTTCTTCGCAATGCTGACAACGAGACGCAGGTTGGACTGAATGAGCCTGTCCTTTGCCTGACAGACAATCATGCGTCCTTCAAGTATGTTTTCATGTATGTGCTTGATACTTGAATCTGATTCCCCGGTTTCATCTGCAATTTCTTTTATTTGATCTTCAATACCCTGTATCCTGTTATGCATTCCCTTGATCTTGTCGGCATAGGGAAAGTATGTTTCCTTGATCCCCTCAATATTCTTCCCCTTTTCGATGTTGCGGTTGATAGCCTTGATCTCATCGATAGACCTTCCCGTCTTGGTCTCAAGGCCGTGTAGAGCCTTTTCAAGTGTAACGATGCGGCTGTAATAATCATCGATTCTGTTGGAGATCCTCGAAATTTCTTCTTTGTTGATATGAACCCTTTTGAGTACACGAACAAGTTCCTTATGAATCTGTTCCTGTTTTTCCTTATCACTGGGGGAACATGCATCCCGTTCTTCAAAGATCTTTTCGAGGTTTATATATTTCCTCTTGAGTTTGCGTCTGTCCTCAGAAGAGACATTATAAAAACGCTGATGTTCCAGAAGCTGCTGAATATCCATCGTGCCCTTCTTGATCCGCTCAACGGATTTACGAATTTCCTGAGTGAAGAAGATCGAATTGAAGAGCTCGTTTTCTATTATTCGCTCACCCTTTTCTATCTCCTTGGCATGCTTCACCTCTTCCTCGGCACTGAGCAGGTTTACCTTTCCTATTTCTTTCAGATAGAGCCTGATAGGATCATCAATGTGGGCACAGCTTTCTGAATTGATGATCTTTCTGTTAAAAGACTCCTCTTCATCCTTTTCGAGCTCTACAACTCCTTCCTCTTCCTCCTGCTCTGTATCGTTGACAATCTTGTCAACAACACTGATGTTTTCCTTTGAGAGGATCGAAAATAGCTCATCAATCTTGTCAGAGCTGACCATGGCTGGAGGCAATGTATCATTTATCTGATCATAGGTGATGTTGTTATTTTGATCCACGGCAATACGCATGAGCTGTTCCAGTTCAGGCAGATTCTTCATATCAGACAAGTTCGTTCTCCCTCTGGAATGTATAGATAAAGCGCGCCTTTCACCACAATCAGAGATGCACTTTATGTGCTCTGAGCTGTTCAATCTTTTTCAGCTCATTGATAAAAGCGTTCTTCTCAACGAGCAGCCTGGTTTCCAACTCTTCATTATGCTCGAGTTCAGCCCTTCGAATTTCCTCATTGACGTGAGATAGTTTTTCCTTTAAACGCAATTCCTTGAGCGTGGCGATGGTATCTATGAGCTGCTCTTTCGGATTAGCGGTCAACACCTCTTCGATAAGTTTCCCGCTGAGGTATGTCACAAATTGTTCATCATCGATATAATTGAATACAGTCGCTGAATCCCACTGCTGCTTCTGTTCTGCCTGATTAATGGCTTCCCACAATTTTTTCGTCCACTTGCCATGAAAATAACTCTCATCAATTCTTGGAGCTGCCAGTTCATAGTATTCAGGATTACTGAGTAGGAGCAGAAGCAGGTAGAGCTCAGTCTGAATGCCCCTGTCCATAGGAGGCGGCGGTTTTTGGTCTATTCGAGGAGTGTTTCGTTTACCAGTCAGCCGTGAGAGCTCCCTTCGGAGAGTGCCTCTTTCCGTTTTCAGAACCTTTGATAAACGAGTGAGTAGATCTTCTCTGAACAGTTCATCGCTCATATTGTCGTAATAACCGGAAAGTGAGCTTAAAATACTAATTATTTCATGGGCAGTATATTCTTTTTTTACCTCTGTATAAAACATGATGATGAAATCTATGCCTGAAATGGCGTCTCTTTTCAAGAGGTTGAACTCCTCCATCGAGTAGGTATTGAAGAAATCTCCAGGGTCACAATCTGCAGGTAATCTGACGATCAGCGGGTCCACTCTGTGCTGATGCATGATTGAGGTACTACGCATGGCAGCCTTTATACCTGCTTCATCGGGGTCGAAGAGCAGGAAGATGTTCCGAGTATACCGCAAAATGAGCGCCACCTGAACGTCGGTGAGTGCTGTCCCGAGAGGAGCAACAGTATTCTTCAAGCCCTGGGCATGCATCTGAATAACATCCACATAGCCCTCAACAACGAACACATGGTCCTGTTTTCTTATATACTCCTCTGCCTGAAAAAGCCCATACAGATTTTCACCCTTATGAAAGAGTGTATTTTCACTTGAATTGATGTATTTCGGGGTTTCTTTATCATTACTCTGCAGTATTCGGCCGCCAAATCCTATGAAGCGACCGATATTATCCTGTATCGGAAATATGATCCTATTTCTGAAACGGTCATAGTATCCTTCACCACTTTTTTTACCCACAATCAATCCAGTCTCTTCAATGAGTTTGAGGTTGTATCCGGCGCTGCCAAGCTTTTTAAGCAGCGTATCCCAGCTGTCAGGTGCAAAACCGAGGTGAAAGTCTTTTACAGCCTCTTCTGGGATTTTTCTTTCTTTCAGATACTTCAGTGCACCTCTTCCTTCAGGCGACATCAGGTTTACCTTGAACTGTTTTGCTGCACGGGAAGTGATTTCACGCAGAGCTGCTGTTTTTCCCACTCCTCTCCTGCCCGTCTCTAAAGAGTCAACCTGTATGCCGACCCTGTGTCCAAGAAATTTCACTGCTTCAGGGAAATTTAATCCCTTGAACTTCATAATGAAGCTGAATACATTGCCGCCCACACCACAACCGAAACAGTGAAAGATCCCCTTTGACGGGCTCACCATGAATGAGGGTGTTTTTTCTGAGTGAAATGGACACAGGCCCTTGTAATTCTGCCCGGCTTTTTTTAATGCTACATATTCGCCGATTACACGAACAATATCCGCTCTTTCCTTGATTTGATTGATAGTATCTTCTGGGATAGGCACTGATATACCTGCTTGAACCTCGTTTATTATGATTGCAGTGTAACGCTGCGTAAGTCAGCTGACCTGATGTCCCACGGTACCCTTACTGTTATACAGCTCGATTGCTTTTAAATGTTCACTGTAGGTTGTTGAAAAATAGTGGCTTCCATCGTGTTTGGAAACAAAGAACAGATAATCAACGTCGGCAGGATACATGGCAGCATGAATCGAATCCACTCCAGGGTTGGCAATCGGTCCGGGTGGTAAACCCTTGTTAAGATAGGTATTGTAGGGCGATTTCACCTTTAAATCACTGAACAGAAGACGTTCCTTTGTTTTTCCAAGGACATACTGGACGGTGGCACATGATTCAAGCCGTTTCCCATTCATCAACCGGTTATAGAATACAGCTGCTATAACAGGCCGTTCACTCTCAATCCTTGCCTCTCGTTCTACAAGGGATGCAATGATAATCAATTCTCCCAGCTCCTCATCGGAATATTCCCCTACGGGAATGGAATAGACCACTTCAAAAAAGCGATCAATCATCATGGTAATGATCTTTTCCGGGGACAATCCCTTGGCAACGATATAGGTATCCGGATATAGATATCCTTCGACATTTTCAAAAGGAATCGCATACTTTGCAAGGATCGATCGATCATAACAGGCATCAAGGAATTCCTCTCCATCCACGATTCCGGACTGATCGAGCACTTCAGCAATCTGCCTCATGCGAAAGCCTTCAGGAATGGTAAACTTCTGTGTAACCACGGCCCCTGTTTTAAGGACATCCATAATTTCTGTTGTTTTGAAACTTGGTTCAATGCGGTATTCTCCAGCCTTTATCTCCCCGGCCAACCTGCGTATCCGAACCACCATCACAAAAAACCTGCTGGATCTGATATACTCATTTTTTCGGAGATTTCTGCCGATGTGATACACGCTCTCCCCTGAGGAGACAGTGAACAGGTAAAACTCATCCACATGATTCTCCCTGTACATGGACTTGGGAGGTGAATTGAAATGGGTGTATAGAAGAACTATTGTAGCAATAATAATGACAACTGCAGCAGCGGAAATGATTCCGATTCTTTTCAAGGGGTGTGGCATCGAAAATTAAACATACTATTGAAGCAGAAGTGGGTAAAGTAAAGATTATACCGTATTATGCTCCCACATTCGATTCAATTCCCTGCAGCTTGAGTGCAACTGCATCACTCATAAACCTGAGCAGATCAATTTCACCCTGTGTGTAGACCCCGTCTTCCTTCTCAGTGAGGTTGAGCACTCCAACTATGCTACTGCCCTTATAGATGGGCAGTGAAATAAAGGATTTGGATTTGTACTTGTCCCTTGTGTCAAACTCCTCTTTGTCCGATGCCTTATTAACCAGAAGCGGCTCTCCGTCCAGAAAAACCCTGCCGGCAATCCCTTCCCCTGGTCTGCTCTTCATTTTTTTTGCTAACTGGATTTCCCGAGTTTCCCAACCTATTGTTTTATAGATAAAAAGTTCATCCTTCTTATTGCTATGCAGCATGATAGATGCTCTTTTAGAATGTGTAAGCTTCACGGAAATAAAGAGGAATTTGTTGAGCAGCTCTTCCTCATCTGTGATATTTGTAATATAGCGCTGCAGCCCAATAAGCAGTTTGTATCCGGCCATATCCCGCAGATTTTCCGCAAAAAGAGTGGCATCGAGATCATCGGTCTGAATACTGATAGACATGCTTTCCTGTATAGATGCAATAGCTTTGGCATTTTTCACTGCTGTACCGGACAGGAAGAAGAGAAAGATTGCAACACAGAGGAGAAGAATGGTCGTAATATCCTCACCGCTTGCGAAATAGGGTAAAAGATTGAACGTGAGAAGCAGACGATACGTAACTATGAGAATAACGACTACAAGGAGTACAACGTACTTAATTCTTGACGTATGCATAACCATGATTCTCCATTGAGAGCGTTGATATGATGCTATGTGACTCCTCATTATCAAGTATACGTGCCTGCGAATCTTCTATATGCACGACTCGCGGGAGATAGTAGAGCGGTCTTCCCTTGAAAAAACATATCTCGAGGAGAAGCCCCAGACTTGTTTCACGCGACCATTTTTGATCGAAAATGAGATTACCGAGGCTGTATGCAATCAATCCATCACCGTATACTTCGATGCCCTGTATTACGTGGGGATGGCTTCCAATTACCACGTCTATCCCGTAATCGATGAGATTTCGCATCATGTCGACCTTAACCGGTTCCGGCTCGTGTATGTATTCGACACCCGCATGCACCGATGCTATAATTATATCGTATTTTTTCTCCATTTTCCTGATTTCCCGCTGCAGTATATCCGTATCATAGGTGAGCGTAACCATGGTTTGTCTGCCGCGCTCTCTCACTTCAAAGGGATAGATGTCATTGATCGAAATAATCGCCACTGTTGTCCCATGTATCTCGATGACTGCAGGGCGAAATGCATCATGCCAGGTGACACCTGCACCTGAAAAGGCAAACCCATTCTGCTCCAGAGCCGAAATAGTATCCCTCAGTGCCGCTGCCCCCCAGTCCAGACTATGGTTGTTTCCCAGAGAAAAAACATCAAAACCCGAAAAGAGCAATCCATCGACCACAGAGGGATCAGCTCTGAAATATATTCCCTTGTTTGGGTAAAATCGTTTTCCCCTCGTAGAGATGGGAGACTCCAGGTTGGCGAAGGCGATATCGTGATCATGGATGACGTCCCGAATCTCTTCAAAGGGATATCGTGGACCGTACATGTCGATGTACCTGCCTGTTCCCCTGGATAGCATGATGTCCCCCCCTGCAACGAGGGTAAACATCTCATCCAGATTCAAGGAGATGTTTTCACGAAATTCACCCTTTGCAAGTAATAGATTGTCCTCCCGACCATATATATGTGCCCCGAATATCCAGGGATAGGAACCGTTCTTAACTGCTTTGAGAGTTGGTGCAACGCCATCGACAGAAAGTGCTTTGACTTCCAGGGACAGATTTTCCAAAGATATAGCTCCAACTTCAATTCTTTTCCGCACCACCTTTTTGAGAATATCCCTGTCATCATGGCCGTCCCGTGGAATTATTTTCTCCAACGTGGGTGCATCAACATTACGTAATTCGGCATTTGGCAACGAAACAGGGACTTTGACATCGAGACAATCGATGCTCTGAAGAACAAATAGATCTGAGCTCATCACATGCTGTGTGACATAGAGTGCATCGGGACTGGTAAACAGATAGGAGTTTATCTGCCCCCTTTCGAATGTCTCAATATAGGCCCTGTATCCCTGCTCATCCAGTGTGCCGACAAGTTTATGGGCTATCATCAACCGTTCTTGCCTGTTCATGTCTCTGTCAAAAAAAAGGGTAATGTCACCCCTTTTCACTTTGTCGGTAGAAGCCAAAAAGGAAAAAAAGATAAGTGGTGCAATGATTGCACAGAGCAGGACTAAAAGTTTTTTCATATTTTATGTTTTAGTAAATTCTCAAAATATAGGCGTCTCTTGCGTTTTCACGCTGATTCATACTCATAACTTCGACAAAATAACGGCCCTGGTCCAGAAAGAGAGTTTCCTTCTCACCCTCCTCCGCAGGATTGTTGTTGATCTCTTCGATAAATACACCATCCTTATCGTATACACGCATTGCAATATCAAGGAGTACACAGGGAGACAGTTCAAGCGTAACTGCAGCAGGTTCAGAGGGGTCCGGTCCCTGTACCACATTGAAAGTGAAGACATCCCGGTCACCCCGTGGAGTGATATACCCGCGTTTCAATCCATTGAAAATGATTTCATTGGCATCTTCGAGAAAATCATTCACCTCGAACTCCTCATCCTCCTGCCACTCCTCCCTCTCGACAAGCAGCGTGTATCGGCGTTCGGGGTTGTCTCTCTCAGGGTTTTGATTGTACACTTTAACATAGTATATACCCTCTTCCACACCAATATTCTTGATTATCTCACCTTCGTCCACTCCCCTGTCATTGGCCGTACGAATCAATTCTTCTCCAGACCCGTACAGTTCAAGAACCGGATCTATGTCCTCTGTCGGACTGATTCGTATGGATAGTACCTGCGGTTGAGGTTCATACACACTCATTTGAAACCAATCCACGTCTCCCAGAGGATTGAAGTACCCGTACAGGTCTCTGGAAAACTCCACGTCATTGGCAAAGATGTAGCGGTCATTGGGTTCATATTCGCTGTTTTGCTCTTCACTGAGCTCTACGCGCAGCAGATAACCGACCTTCATGTTTTTCTGTGGTATTGTATCGGTGTCAACCTTGATATAGTACGGGCCTGGCAGAAGCCCGACGCTCATGAGTCTCTCCATTTCACCGATACCGCTGCTGTTTGCCGAACGTATCAGATAACCGAGCTCATCAAACAGTGACAAACGGGAATCAACATTTGGTACAGCAGTGAGGCTGATATTCGCGATCTGACGTTTCCGGGAATTGAGAATTTCGAATGAGAACCAGTCGACTTCATTCTTTTCATCTTTTAAATTGAGAAGATTCCCTGCCGGATCGAAATAGCCCCTTGCAAGCAGGTCTTCACTCATGGGCGTAGCCTGTACCGGTTTATCATTGGGCTCTCGTTCCTCATCCAGCTCCGCTGGACGCAGGCTTATTCTGAGAGTATACCCCCTCTCACCGACAAATGATTGAGTACTGCTGTCGGTTACACGCTCCACGACGAGGAAAACCCTCCCCTCCGCCATATCATCTGCAGCGAAGTGCAGATTGACAATTCCCTCTTCTCCGGGAATTCCTGAATAATCGGGTGAATCATCGACTATTTTAATTGTTCTGTTGCCACGCAGCACTCTGATCATGAGGTCTGTATCTTCAGCATGAGACATAGAAACTGAAAGAGCCACATCACCCTGTTCTTCGAGTAGCTCATGCCAACCTTTGAAGGGGCGCTGCCCTGGGATAATCCTGTACATGTCAATGTCTGAATCGTTCACAGTAGTCGCCTTTACCTGTCTGCCGCTCTGCAGAGACATCGCAGTTTCGATGTTATCGTTGTCCTCCCTCTCCTTTTCATAGCGGATGCCGCATGAAAGAAGACCCAGAAAAGGAAGAGAGATAATGATGAGCTGTATGCACTTCTTAAGTAAATACATGGATGAACATAGACCTCCCCCACATCGTCAGTATACTATTCTTCTCTCCACAATGCACGCTTCATGAACTCCGTCCATATAGGCGCAGCCACGACGCCACCCGACTGACTGAGGCCCAGCGAGTAGGAAGGGTCGTCATAACCCACCCAAACTGCTGCAAGTATGCCCTCTGTATAGCCTACAAACCACGCATCGGTGTAATTATTTGTAGTGCCGGTCTTTCCTGCAGCTTCCACGGTCAATCCCGATGCCTGGACAGCACGGTATGCAGTACCGCCTTTCTTTGGAACCAGCAGGAGCATGTCATTGATCTGATGGGCGACATCGGCATTCAAAACACTCAATTTGTTTTCAAGATCATACTCAGTCACTATCTTCCTTATTTCACGTTCATTGTCAATTAATACGGTGCCGCGGTTATTCTCGACCCTGCTGACTGCATAGGGGAACACCTTCTCACCGCCATTTGGGAATATGGAATAGGCACGGGCGAATTCAAGGGGCGAAAAACTGTACACCCCCAGTGCAATGGACAGATAGGGCTGGAACCGATCTTCAACCTGTTGTCTGCTCAGATCGAGCGCCTCTCCAATAAGATCAATGACAGGTTCAGGTCCTGATTGCTGTAAAAGTTGGACAGCCACTGAATTCATACTCTTCTGCAGGGCAAGGGAAAGAGGGACAGGGCCGTAATACTGGTCAGCATAATTCGCAGGTCTCCACTCCCCCTGAGGAGTCTCGATACGTAAGGGTCTGTCGTCAAATACAGTTTCAGCTGTATATCCTTGCGATTCAAATGCAGCTGCATATACAAAAGGTTTGAATGCAGAGCCAACCTGACGCAGAGCTGAGGTTGAGCGGTTGAACTGATTTTCAAAGGTGAATCCACTACCCCCAACCATGGTAAGAATAGCACCGCTTCTTGGTTCCAGTGCAATGAGAGCCCCCTCAATTGGCACCTGCTGTTCAGCATCTTCTTTTGCCTGTTGAAGATTCAGACCCTCTCCGAGTACAAGGGCCGCGATCAGCTGCTTTTCGAGGTCAAGGGTTGTGTATACGCTGAGACCACCTGCCTTGACAGTTTCCTCGCCAAGCTCTCTCACCAGGTATTGACGAACATATTCCACGAAGTAAGGCGCTCGGTTGGATTCCATACTCCAAAATGAAATGGCAGGCTGATGTTCTATCCGTTCAAAGGATTCCCAGAATGAATCGAAACCCTGGGCGATGGGTTCAGATTGAACGAATCCATGCTGAGACAGATAATCGAGAACGATCATCTGTTTTCGTTTGCACCGATCCGGCTGAAGGAGGGGGGAAAAGCGTGAAGGACTGGGGATCATCCCTATAAGAAGTGAAATCTCATAGGGATTGAGGCTGAACACCTCTTTGTTGAAATAGAATTGGGAGGCACTTTCCATACCATAATTGGAATGGCCAAAATTGATGGAATTCAGATAGAGACTGAGTATCTCATCCTTTGTGAAGTGACGTTCAATCTCAACTGTGCAGAAAAGCTCGTAGATTTTTCGCCGCACCGTTCTCCGGCTGTCTGTAAACAGTATCTTCGCCAGCTGCTGTGTAATGGTACTTCCGCCCTGGGAAAAAGAGAGTGTCCTCACGTTCACGAGCATGGCGCCAGCTATCCTTCTCAGATCGAACCCCCTGTGTATGAAAAACTTTCGGTCTTCCATCAGAATCACTGAATGTATCAAAAGGGGCGGTATGCGGTTCAGGGGAAGAATTCTCCGTCGTCCATTGGAGAATTCACCAATAATCCTGCCATGCCTGTCATATATGAC
>Ga0255055_10003187_pt1 | contig 11160 bp, 11 predicted proteins | sample JV7_2_27_MG_FD_188633 | JGI IMG/M metagenome (GOLD analysis project Ga0255055, IMG submission 188633) | Seawater microbial communities from Jervis Inlet, British Columbia, Canada - JV7_2_27 | ecosystem: Environmental > Aquatic > Marine > Inlet | place: Canada: British Columbia | collected... | reverse complement strand
GACAGGCCAATGGTATTTCCGCTCTCCAATCCCACGAGCCAGAGCGAGTGCACCGCCGAGCAGGCAATCCTCTGGTCTGAGGGTCGGGCGATTGTGGCAAGCGGTAGCCCGTTCGATCCCGTCGAGTTCGAAGGCAAGAACTTCCGGATTGGACAAGGCAACAACGCCTATGTGTTCCCGGGTGTTGGGTTGGGCGTTTGGGTTGGCGGCATAAGGCGGGTAACAGATGGCATGTTCCTGGAGGGTGCCAAGGCTCTGGCGAACGAGGTACAGGAGAGTGATCTGGCTAACGTTGCGGTATACCCCGAGTTGAGCCGCATCCGCGAGTGCTCCCATTCTGTAGCGTGCGCGGTGATCCGACGTGCAGTTGAAGAGGGACATGCGGACGCGGGCGTACTCGCCGATCTCGAGGAAAAGGTCGGCCGAGCCATGTGGTTCCCGGAGTACCGCCCGATCCGGTACGAGCCGCGGGCTTGGTGATAGGTCCTCTCTCAGGTGGTTACGGGGCAGGGTATTCCTGCCCCCTTTTTCGTCCTGGGATTGGTCAGGGGAGGAACTTTACTGTGGCGGATGGCCGAGGATCGAACCGCCGGCCGAATTCCGGTCACCACGGTCATCCGCCGAGCGCCCACTCTGCAGCGTAGCGTGCGTGAAGGTCAGCGGTGTCGAACAGAGGTACCGCTGAGTCGTTGGGGCCAACCAACATCGCTATCTCGGTGCACCCGAGGATCACCCCCTCCGCCCCATCCTGCACGAGTTTCTCGATGATTCCTCGGAACGAATCGCGTGACTCGTCAACAAGCTTGCCAAGACAAAGTTCATCGTAAATGACCCGATGGATGGTGTTACGGTCTGACTCGCTCGGGATCAGGACATTCAGCTGGTAGTTGCTCTGCAACCAGCCCCGATAGAAATCCTGCTCCATGGTGAATTTGGTGCCCAGTAGAGCCATGGTCCCGAGCCCAGCCGACGTGACCGCCGCTCCGGTAGCGTCCGCAATGTGAAGGAAGGGGATGTTGACCGATCCTCCGATACGTTCTGCCACCTTGTGCATTGTGTTGGTGCACAAGACGACACAATCAGCCCCTGCCGCTTCCAACGATTGTGCTGCACGAGCCAAGATGCGACCGGTCTCGTCCCACTCTCCGGCGTGTTGCAGTTCTTCAATGGGTTGGAAGTCGACGGAGTGTAGAATGATCGTGGCAGAATGGAGACCGCCCAGCCGTTGCCTGACTTCCTCGTTGATGATGCGGTAGTAGGGGACCGTTGATTCCCAGCTCATTCCCCCAAGTAGCCCGATAGTTTTCATTGGACGTCCGGTCCGATTGCAGATCTCTCGTTTAGTATGGGACCTCACCGACGTGGTCGACTTCATCCAGCCTCATGGCCGACAGCTCCGCGCCTGCCGGCAGTTCCTGTATGTCCTCGGGTACGATCAACAGCGCGTTTGCCATCGCCATCGACGTCAGGATGCCTGAACCTTGAGGACCGGTCAGTTTCGCCAAGAGCTCACCGCCACAATCCTCGATGGTAACTCGCAGGAAATGCCGCAGTGGCGCTTGCAGCTTGATTGGCTCTGTAGTGCGGGCGGTGACCGTCTTGCGGAAAGGTGTCGAGTGGCCAAGCATGACGCGGATGGCTGGCCGTGCGAATAACTCGAAGGTGACCATCGTGCTTACGGGATTGCCCGGGAGCCCCAGCCAGGGGACACCACGCCAAAGGCCAAATGCTACCGGGGCACCCGGTCGCGTCCGGAGCCGCCAAAACTTTATCTCACCACCCAGTTCCTCAAATACCGGTCTGAAATAGTCGTGGTCACCTACACTGACGCCACCCGATGTTACCAATAGATCGACTTCTGGCAGCCCCAAGAGCCGCGTTCGTAACGAATCTGGATCGTCCCGGACAATGCCTAACTCGATGGGTTCTGCCCCAGCTTGTCGTGCCATCGACGACATCGTGTACGTGTTCGACGAGGCGATCTTCTTGCCCTCGAGGATTGCTGCCTTTTCGCTCAGGTCTGCGATCTCATCACCGGAGGCCATTATGGCAACTTTGGGCCGCCGGTGTACCTCGACCTGATCATGGGCGACCGATGCCAGGGCGCCGATATGTGCCGGTCGCAATTCAGTTCCACGCTGCAGCACTGTCGAACCGAGGCGGATGTCCTCCCCGCGACACCGGATATTCCGCCCGGCATCATGATCGTCGTTCATCCGCACCCTATGTTCGGCCACAACCGTAGTGTCCTCTTGCCGGATGACGCCGTCACTTCCCTGGGGAATGGGAGCACCGGTGAAGATGCGAGCGCATTGCCCCGAAGTGAGAGTCCTCTCGGGGAAAGCACCTGCTCGTATCTGTTCTATGATCTCCAATTCGAGCGGGCATTTCCCATGTACGTCTTCACTTCTCACGGCGTACCCGTCCATCGCAGAACTGTCCCAGTGTGGTAGGTCTATGGGGCTGGTGACTTCGGATACGGAAACCCGACCGAGTGCCGCTGCAAGGGGAACGTTCTCGGACGGCAGCGGATGAATGTTCTCGAGGATTGTAAGCGCCGCTTCGGTTGAGGTCAGCAGCGTCCGCACTGAACCTCCCTCAACGTTGGTATCGATCGCGCCATAGCTCCTCCGCTTGCTTCAGATCCTCCGGGGTGTTGACGTTAAAGAACAACGTACCGGGGTCCCCAAAGTCTTGCACTTCCTCGCAGGACAGCTTCCCTAATTTGACCGAATCGAGAAAGCCCTGAACCCTGAAATCCTCATCGACGAGTCGATTTCGGATTGGGGCGAGGCAACCGGGACCATAGATCGCGCACAGAGGCTCCAGGCTCACTTCCTCTTCCCCCTTGCTCTCTGGCAGGACTGCGTCGAACGAGCCGGATCGTTTGATCAACGCCTTGAGTAGGTCAGCCGAGACAAACGGCATATCCCAAGCGACCAGGAGAACGGGCCCCTCGCCGGCGGAAAGTGCAGTGTAGATCCCACCCAGGCTCCCGCAGTCACGTATTGCATCACGCATGACCTCGAGATCGGGTCGCCACTCCGATGCATCCTCGGCATTGGCGACCAACAACGGGACGTCCCCGGTGGCATCCTTTACAGCACGTATCACACGGTCCAGTATCCGCGTACCTCCAACCTGTTCCAGCCCCTTGGGCTGACCACTGAATCGGCTGGCGGCTCCACCTGCCAGTACGGCTCCTCGCACGCTGTCGCTACCTCCCGATCAACAAATCGATATCAGTATGCAGCCAATTTGCCGCTTACCGCTCTCCCCGGTACTCAGCATAGAGCGATGGGTCTTCCTGAACTCTCACGCACTCCAACGATACACCGGGCGGCAAGCGCGGTTTGATCTTGTTCCAGACGTACAGTGCCAGCGCTTCCACCGTGGGTATCTGTTTGCCAAGTACGAAGTCCTCTACTGCGTAGTTGATGTTGCGATGGTCGAATCGCTCCACAACTTCTTGATGTAGGATTCCATCCAATGCAGGCAGATTGACAACCGTCGACGTTTCTGGGTCGACCCGTCCGCTCACGGTTACGTGGCACTCGTAGGAGTGACCATGGCCGTGCTCGTTCGCACACGGCCCGAACACCTCGTAGTTGCGGTCTTCGCTCCATTCCGGCCGATAGTACCTGTGAGCAGCCGCAAATCTGACTATGCGGGTTAGGTTCACCTTATTCACGTCCCCAATTTACGTCTCTGTAACCCAGGTCGGCCATACACAAACCGGATTCGTGACCTTCCAGTTGACTGAAGCTCGAGAACGTCGTATGGCCTCCGCTTCTTGTTCAGAATCCGATTGCGTATCCGATCGTGAAGATCAACGTAGGGTGGTGCGTCCACTCCGTGTCGTTCTCCACATTCGGATTCAGAACCGGCGGAGAGGTTGGATCGTCTGTGGGGCGTGCAAAGAACGATGGGGGATACCGCAGACGCCAGATGATGTCGCGGAACTCTCCCCGGAACATCAATCTGTCCGACGGATACCACTGGACGCCGAATGCCGGCGCGATCGTGAATTGTGTCTTGAAGACGAAGCCACTGAGGCTGTCCTCGGGCACGGATCCGCCGAACGCTACGCCGAGAGAGAGGTCCACATACGGTACCGTCCGATGCCACGTCTTGTCTCCGGTCAGCAACAGGACGATCGCGGCGTCTACGAGGGTGACGGTCTGGTTGGCATGCCCCAGAATGCTGTCTGCTGGAGCGGAGCTCGGTTTTATGAGTCCACGTTTCAGGTTGGCGACTCCCACGGACAGATTCACTGCCAGAGCGCCACTCAACACCTGATCGACTCGGGCGGTAACGAGTGGGCCGTCACTCGGTCCGACACCCGCCTTGCCTGCCGAGCCCCACAAATAGCCTACCCCGGCCGAGATGACACGTTTTGCCCGCAGTGGGCGGTATGGTGAAGATTCCGGAGGGTGTCCGACCTGGGCATGAGCCTCAGCAGCCATTCCGAGCGCTGCAAGGAGAATGAGTAATCGTGCAACTGTTCGTTTCACCCTGGTACTGAATCCGTTTGACATCCGGAGAATGTCCTCCTAGAATCCTCGGAAATACCTTGAGAATGAGGCAATCTAGCGGCCTCCCGCCCCGGCTACCAGCCTACTTGGTCACCTTGATACTGGGTTTGGCTGGCGTATTGGCTCCGTCATTGAATGCACAGGAGCCGTATCGTGTTGTGTCCACTGAGAATTTCCGACGTGACGCCTCTTCTAATTCGCCCATGCTGGCCCGGGTCGTTTCGGGTACGGAACTCCGGGGTGTCCCCACCGGAGGTGACTGGATTGCTGTTACCCTCGAAGGTTGGATTTGGTCGGCCTCAGTCAGACCTACAAACCAAGGGGTGCTCAATCTGAGAGTCATGTCCGGTGGCGGCGAAAACCTGCGGGGCACACCAAACGGGGTCATAGTCGCGCGGGTGTCGGAAGGCACGTATTTGGATGAGATCAGCCGCGACGGCAACTGGGTCAGAGTCAGGCGGGAGGGCTTTATCTGGGGGGCCTCTCTCGAGTTGGTGCAGGGCCAGGCGCCTCCAGTCACGACACCCTCTCAGCCATCGAGCGGCGATTCCGGGGTCACGCTGGATCGCGCTGTGATGGCGCATGAAGCCTCTCTTCGAAGAGTGCCGGAAGGCGATGCGACTGCGATCCTGCATGGTGAGGCGCCGGTGAGGGTGCTGGCCCGGGCGGGAGAGTGGGTTCGTGTCCAGACCGAAGGCTGGGTCAGAGAGTCTGATCTCAAGCCGTCAGCTGATGGGGTGCTCGAAGGTGTAACCGGGGCGGAGGTGCGGGGTCGACCGGAGGAATACCAAGGGAAGCTGCTCCAGTGGACCCTTCAGTATCTGGCGACACAAGAAGCGGACGAACTCCGTAGTGAGATACCAGAGGGTGAGCGCTATATGCTTGCTCGAGGGCCGCTGCCGGAAGCTGGGTTCGTTTACGTGACCCTCTCTCAATCGCAGTTGGCTGAAGTGGAGCGGTTAGGCCCGTTGACACAGGTGGTTGTGATCGGTCGTGTTCGAGTCGCTCGCTCCCGTTATCTTGGCAACCCGATTCTGGAACTGGTGGACATGGCCGTTCGTCAGCAATGAGGTCTTGGTATGGATGAGAATCTAAAAGCAACGATAACACAAAGACTCGAGGAGCTACCGGACGAGACGGCTCGACAGCTCTTGGACTACATCGAGTTTCTGGAATCCAAGTACAACCGCAGTACGCGTGACAGGTCTCCCTTTGAGCGCTTGGCTGACAATGTAGAAGGGACCCTGCGGGCAAGCCGAATCGGGGGAGCCGCTATCAAGGGAACGTCTTCCGTGTTGGATGTTGCATCTAGCGTCGTGAAGGGCGTCGCTGACGCGGGTCGGGTAGTGGTCGAGGAGCTTCAGAAGCTGGACCTTTCCGACAGCGAAGAAGGGCACCAGGAGGCAGAGGAGAGCGCATCCCCGGAACAGAGTGAGGCAGCGCAATCGCAAGCTGAGAGCGATGTGCAAGCCGAGGCGAAAGCAGCGGTCGGAGAGGAGAAGCCAGGGCCGGCCGAGACAAGCGCTAAGGAGCCGGCCGGAAACGATGCTGCAGGGAAGAAGGAGGGATCATAGTCGGCTTGACCGGTAGGTAGCCGCCGGCTACCTTCCGCCATGGAACACCAAAATGAGTTCAAAACTGCCCGCGCGGCGCTCAAACCGCGGCGGGTTTTTTTCGTTACAGGAAGGTAGTAATGCCCACTCTGCGAACCGGTCATGCCCTCACGTTTGACGATGTTCTATTGGTACCCCGCCACTCGACGGTTCATCCCAAAGATGTGAGCCTTACGAGTCGCCTCTCGCGCTGCATAGGTCTCAACGTCCCTCTGGTATCTGCAGCAATGGACACCGTGACCGAATCGGGAATGGCGATAGCGATGGCGCGAGCCGGTGGCGCAGGAGTGATCCATAAGAACATGACGATCGATAGGCAGGCGGCGGAAGTGGACCGGGTGAAACGTTCGGAGAGTGGCATGATACTGGATCCCATCACATTGGGACCCGACCGGCGGCTCCGGGAGGCGTTCACGCTGATGGCCCGCTTCAAGATCTCGGGCGTGCCGATTGTGAATGACCGAGGCCACCTCGTTGGCATTATCACGAATCGGGACCTTCAGTTCGAGCGGAACATGGAGCGGCTCATCGATGAGGTCATGACCAAGGAGAAGCTCATCACCGCTCCCGAAGGAACGACCCTGGACGAGGCGGAGCGTATTCTCGGCGAGCATCGCATCGAGAAGCTACCAGTCGTGGACGAAAAGGGAGTCCTCAAGGGCCTCATAACGGTGAAGGACATCTTCAAGCGCAGACAGTTCCCCAATGCGAACAAGGACGAGCACGGCCGGCTCCGGGTCACGGCGGCTGTGGGAGTCGGGAGCGAGGCCAGGGTACGGGCGCAGGCGCTGCTGGATGCCGGTGCCGACGCCGTGGTAGTCGACTCGGCTCATGGTCATTCGGAGGGAGTGCTCGAGACCGCAGCCGGTCTGCGCGAAGCTTTCCCCGACGCACAGCTGATCGCGGGGAATGTAGCAACGGCGGACGGCGCCAAGGCGCTTGTGGAACGGGGCATGGACGCGGTGAAGGTCGGTATCGGACCCGGATCCATCTGCACCACGAGGGTGGTCACGGGCGTCGGCGTTCCACAAATCACCGCCATCCTCGATGCGATGGAGGGAGCTGGAGACGTACCGGTGATTGCGGACGGCGGAGTGAAATACTCTGGCGATGCGGTCAAGGCGCTCGCAGCTGGGGCTGCGAGCATCATGCTCGGATCGATGCTTGCCGGAACCGAAGAGAGTCCTGGAGAGAGCTTCTTGCTCGAGGGACGTCGATTCAAGACGGTTCGGGGCATGGGGTCGTTATCTGCAATGCAGGAAGGTTCCGCCGACCGATATTTCCAGGATTCCGATACGTCATTGCAGAAGCTGGTACCGGAAGGTATTGAGGGTAGAGTACCCTACAGCGGCCCGGTCGGCGACGTCCTCTACCAGATCGCCGGTGGCATACGGAGCGGAATGGGCTACTGCGGTGCGGCGAAACTGGAAGATCTGGGTCGTGACACAGAGTTCGTTCAGGTCACGGCAGCCGGGTATCGCGAGTCACATCCCCACGATGTTGTTGTGACGAGGGAGGCTCCCAACTACAGTCTGTGACGCTCGAAGCTTGACACTGCGCGGTTTCCGCCTAGTCTTTTGCCACACCGCCTTGTCCCGGTCCTGCCGGAGGAGACCGTCGAGCCATTTGGTTGCTGGCTGGGAAGCGCCTCGACGCGGTGCTCAGAGCAGCAGGTCGCGCTTCCTGATCTATCCCGTTCGCCAGAGCGAAGTTATGACAAGGGTGACGGTGGCCGCCCAGAGCGGCTGACAAATCCACCCCAAGGAGATCTGCATGGATTTCTTTTCCAGCCTTACCGATAATATCATGTCCGTCAACGACTTCGTGTGGCAGCCTTTTGCCATGCCGATCGTACTGATCGTTGTCGGCGGTTGGCTGACGGTTCGCAGCGGTTTCGTCCAGTTCCGCTACTTCCCCAGAGCTGTTAGGACAACGCTGAAAGGTGCGTTCAGTCGTAAGGAAAGCAAGAAAGGCACCATTACTCCGTTCCAGGCGTTGTCCACCGCGCTCGCTGCCACCGTGGGCAATGGCAATATCGGAGGTGTTGCAACGGCGATTCTGGTCGGGGGCCCGGGAGCGATTTTCTGGATGTGGGTGACCGCTACAGTTGGTATGGCAACCAAGTATTCCGAAGCTGTGCTCGGTGTGCACTTCCGAGTTAGACGTGAGAGCGGTGAACTGGCGAGTGGCCCGATGTACTACATATCCAACGGTTTGCCGTACAAGAAACTGGGAAAGATTCTCGCGATCATGTTCGCGTTCTTTGGAGCCGCCACGGCGCTGTTCGGCACCGGTAACATGGCCCAGTCCAATACTATTGCCCGCACGTTTGTCGAAGCATTCCGTTCCAGTGCCGGGGTTGAGGTTCCGTTGTGGGTACCAGGGGTACTGATTACCATTGCCGTTGGCCTGGTCCTCTTGGGTGGAATCAAGCGCATCGCAGGGACGGCAGAGAAGCTCGTGCCTACGATGATTGTCGTGTACATCGGTGCGGCACTCACGTTCATGCTGATCAACGCTCAAGACATACCACGTGTGTTCATACTGATCTTCCAACACGCGTTCACTCCCTCTGCAGCGGTAGGTGGCTTCATTGGGTCGGCAGTAGCTCAATCGATCGCGGCTGGTGTGAGCCGTGGCGTTTTGTCCAATGAGGCTGGGTTGGGATCGGCGCCGATAGCGCACGGCATCGCGGACGTGGAGCATCCCAGTCAGCAAGGCACAGTGGGTGTGTTCGAGGTCTTCGTGGACACGATTGTGGTGTGCTCGATGACGGCGTTCGTCATTATTTCTTCGGGGTTGTGGACCGAAGCTGGCTTCCAGAATGCCAGCGGTGATCTGACAGCGGCGGCCATGAGCACAACGATTCCGTTTGCATCGATAATCGTTGCCCTGTGCAGCTTTCTGTTTGGCTTCTCGACGTTGATTGCGTGGTGTTATTACGGCGAAAAGTGTATGGAGTACATGTTTGGCTCGCGGACGATCACTGCATATCGGGTCGTTTTTGTCGGGCTCATCATGGTGGGTGCTGTGGTCTCGGTGCCATTGGCCTGGGCCCTGGGTACACTGCTGAACGGCTTCATGGCATTCCCCAACTTGATCGGCCTCGCGTTTCTGAGTGGTACCGTGGCGAAACTGAGCAAGGAGTACTTCTCACGTCCGGAGGCGGAGACATAACGGCTCCCACGGCTTCGCATAGACCGGTGGGCCCGTTATACTGCGGTCTATGACCGCCAGGAAAACGAAGGGCACACCGGGGCGTGGTGTGAGGGTACCGGCAGCGAGACGGCGTGCGGCAAAGACGCTCGCCGAGATGTTCCGGCCGGGAATGCGGGTGGCGCTCACCACCCACGTGAATGCGGACGGCGATGGCTGCGGGTGCGTTGTGGCGCTGTGGCACCTGCTTACAAAACAGGGAGTGCGCGCCGCAATAACGAACCCTACTCCCTTCCCCGACCGATATCGGTTCCTGCTGAATGGCGCGGCCGGGTCGGAAAAATCGGCCCAGGCAGTCAAGCATCTGAAGCGGGCTGACGCCATCGTGGTGCTCGACATCTCGGATTCGGGACGACTCGGACATCTGGGCAGGGTCATTGAGAAGGTCACCGTCCCGGTAGCGTGTATCGACCACCACGCCAGCGAGGGGGTCCTGCCTGAAGGACCCAGACTCGTTGATTCCACCGCATGCGCCACTGGTGAGTTGGTTTACGACCTGGCTCAGAGTGTCGGGTGGGAGTTGAATACAGAGGCGGCGCGCGGTCTCTATGTGGCGATCATGACCGACACTGGCGGGTTCCGATTCAGCAACACCACCCCGAGAACTTTGCAGGTTGCCGCTCATTTGCTCTCCCACGGCCTGGATCCCGAAGATACGTACCGTGACGTGTACGCCAGCGAATCCGAAGGAAGGATGCGCTTGATTGCGGAGGTCCTGGATACACTCGTGGTGGAAGCTGAGCGCGGTCTTGCGTGGGTCACCGTGCCACCAGGTTCTTTAGAACGGCATGGGCTTCAAGCCGATGATCTCGAAGGTATAGTCGAGTATCCCAGGTCGCTGCGCGACATCCGACTTGCGCTTATGTTTCGGCCACTGGCAAATGGACGGGTCAAAGTGTCGTTTCGGTCTATGGGATCGATTGATGCGGCACGGTTGGCTGAAGGATTTGGCGGAGGCGGGCACAAGAAGGCTGCAGGAGCGTCTCTAGAGGGAGACATGGCCACGGTGCAGACAGTTGTTTTGGCTGCGGCGCGTTCAGTGTTGGACTGAATGTGGCCCAGAGATTATCACCTAATTCCCAAGATTGACGACAGAGATGAGTGACAAACTGCAAGCATTGGTAGCGGGAGCGCTGACGAATGTGCGAAACCCGCGCGTGGATAACGATGTCATTTCGGCCGGCATGGTTCAGTCTCTAGACATCGATTCGGAGGGTCACGTTTCAATGACCTTCGCACTTGGACGCGACGATCCGGCCGGACTCGTGCGCGAGGTTCGCCGGGCTGTCCGGGTTATCGAAGGTGTCAGCGATGTGGAGATCGAGGTGGTCGAGCCAGCTGCACCTCAGGCTCCGTCAGGTGGGCAGGCGCAGGCGACTGGCGCCGGTCAACAGATGCCCCCTGCGCCGCAGCCAAAGGCGACCCCTAAATTGGGGACGATAATCGCGATCTCCAGCGGCAAGGGTGGAGTTGGCAAGTCGACGATAGCGGCGAATCTCGCGGCGGAACTCGTACGCAAAGGGAAACGCGTCGGGATCATGGATGCGGATATCTACGGCCCCAACATTCCGCGGATATTCGGCGTTAGTGAGCAACCGCCGGTTGTCAGCGGTAGGATCACCCCGCTCCAGAGCCATGGTGTGAAACTGATGTCGATAGGACTCCTCATTGAACGTGACGCTCCCGCAATCTGGCGGGGACCGATCGTGGTGAAAGTGATAACCCAGTTCCTGGAGGACGTTGATTGGGGTGAACTCGACTACTTCCTAGTAGATCTGCCACCTGGTACCGGAGAC
>Ga0255055_10003186_pt1 | contig 11161 bp, 13 predicted proteins | sample JV7_2_27_MG_FD_188633 | JGI IMG/M metagenome (GOLD analysis project Ga0255055, IMG submission 188633) | Seawater microbial communities from Jervis Inlet, British Columbia, Canada - JV7_2_27 | ecosystem: Environmental > Aquatic > Marine > Inlet | place: Canada: British Columbia | collected... | reverse complement strand
GGCCGGCCCACAAGATAATTATCAAGACTCTCTGATTCAATCAGATACCAATCCTCACCTGTATTCTTTCCCTCAAAGAGCGAACCTAAATTTGATTTAGCAGATGGGTAAAATTTAGCATCCCGAACATATTTATCACCGATCGCTATGTTATCCATCTCAAAGATTGTCATCGAGTTATTCAGCCCAATATTTCTCAACAGCACCTTATAGTTTTCGTGGTCTGGCTCGACAAGATAAACTCTACCTTCTTTGCCCACCATATGACCAAGAAGCAAACTGACGTAACCGATGTTCGCTCCGATATCCATACAGATATCCCCAGGCTTGACATTCTCCCGCATTAGATACGTGAAGGCCGGCTCTCTATTTTCGCTACTCATGAGAGCTTTACTTATTCCTGGATCATCCTTTCGGAGATACATTTCAAAATGCTTCATCTGTTTTCGGACGACATCAACCATTTAGCACCCCTAAGAAAAATTTACGATATTTCTTTGCTACTGTCATAATGTCAACGTGCTTCGAATATATATGTCTTGTTTCTTCTGTCAATGACTTAATAGCCCAGCCCACCAAATCGTGATCGACAGCTGGCGGTTTGTATAACTCACACGGCTCTAAATCGTACGGCTTATCCAAATCAAGAACCATACCGCCACTTGGCCTAACTATCTCATGCGTTCCACCAACATTATTCGTAATCACGGGAACTCCGGCAGCGATTGCTTCCACTACAGAATTCGGACAATTATCAAACCAGCACAAATGGATGGCCGCGTATGCGTGGTTCAACCGATAAAGAAGATCAAGCTGGCACTTCTCACCCAGAAAAATAATATTAGGAAGCCGCTGATAAAGAGCAAGCTTCTGCGGAAGTATCCCACACTGGTCAAGACTCCCAGCAATGTACAACTTAATATACTTATCTAAATCGGCTGCCAAAAAAGAACGTATGATATCTTGCAGCCGTTTGTGCGGTCGCCAGCGTGAAGCGGCTACGAAATGCTTGCCTTTAGCTTTCGATTTACATACCGGGGCGCCATTAGGAATAATAGCATGCGGCCCTGAAAATTCTCCCAAATATTTGTCGCACATATCCTGCGAAAATTGAGATTGATACACCACACCATTCGCATGTGAAAGACCTTTTACCACGATAGATTGATTTATCTTTCTATAATTTTTATGAATATCATGGTGCACACCGTTCAATCGCAGCACATATTTTTTTGTACGGGTCTTCTCAATAAAGACAGCCTGCAGAGAAATATCGTGAGCGCTATGTGGATCGTGCGTTACCTTTTCTCCCAATGAAACCAAGGCCAAAGAAAGTCTATCGAAGAAATAATCCTTCCCGGTCTTCTTGCTCTTTTGTGGTATGTAAATTTTCATTTCACTCTATCAAAAAAGATAATCTTTCTTGGTTTAGGACCATCCCGACCAACCATAAAATGTGTTTCTGCGAATTCGTGCAACTGAGCAATACACCTTAACTTATCTACGTCATATTGTGTTTCAAACACCACAGTATCTTTAGCATGCGTAAATATTCTTCGCAAGGCTTGCTTCGATTTCTTGAAGTGCCGCAACGCATTCATTACCAAAATCACATCGTACATTTCTGGAAGATCCTGATCATCAATATTGAAAAGCTCATACGTTGCAATGCTCTCCCTAAAGTGAGCAATCTGATAAGCACTCTCAACTGTCCACGGATTGAAATCATATCCATGCAGCTTCTCAGCTCCCAATTCTTCCATAGCCAAAAGATAGAAGCCATGGTGGCAGCCTACTTCAGCTACACTTTTGCCACGCACATTGAGATGGTCCTTTATCTTCTTCCAAGTCTTGTGCTCATAATTTTTATTGTACCCTTGCACCTTCAACCCATCGGACAATTCGACCGTTTGGTAATACGGATCGCCATGGTGGGGAGCCCGTACAATCTTCCGATGCTTTAACTTTTGCAGGATTAGCTTTGAACCCACTCTGGTGGGAGTTATGTATTCTTTCTGTCCCAACACATATGCCATCGCCTCATTCCTGGCAAGAATAGTTTTGTTTTCGCCGGAACCAATAACCGAACTGATCGACCCGCGAGTAGTTAAGAACCAAGCGTACAGCCATTTCATACGCTCCTCTGTCTCTTTACTCCCCCGCTTCTTCAATTCAGTCATGCTTTGAAGTACTACAATACCCCGTACAACGTGGTGCCGGAGCTGTGCTTGAATAAATTCAAAGCCGTGACCACTATATACCCTCCGCCCGGTTTTAAGGCAGGTGCAAGCATTGATATGGCCGTCCAAAACGTATTTAGTATCGGGATTGTCATTCAAAAGCTTAACGATATATCGAACCAAATCATACCAAGCCTTGATTCCCTGGCCATACTTAAAATGCTTATCAATATCAATACGGTGATAACCGCCGCCGGCCAGCTTTTTGGCATAGGTGGACTTTCCAGCTTTGCCTAATCCCATTAGAATTACAAAATCAGTTGCCATATCTTCTCCGTTCCTTTCGTTTTGCTCTTAAGTATACTACTTGAGGAAGCAACCCTAACGCCACTTGTTTCTTCCACCAATCCCAATCAATTTTAGGAGGACCAGGAGGGCACGGAGGCTTTGCATTTTTAGGTGGTCGCGGATTCGATGCTTTCTTTCCCATTAGTACACCTCCAATTACATATACTTTGGCACTATTTGTGGACATGCCTCAAACATTTTCCTACTACAATCAAAATGAAGATGATAAGTCTCACTCAGTCTCTCTACAGCCGCACAACTTCCGCCATCATTGTACGGATGTGCATACCCTAGTGTAACCACAACCATATACCGCTGTTGATGTCCTTCTTTTATTATTTTTTTACAAACATCACATTTAATTTTCTCCTCTTTCATTTCTATCTCCTAACATTTGTAGATCAGAAAGATCAGTTTTTCGTTTAACTATTTTTGCCTCTACTTCACGAGTAATCTCATCATACATCTCAACTTTTCGTTTCGATAAGTGCATCTGTTTGTCATGCATCCTATAAAAGGAAACATCTTCAGTCACAAAACCAATGCCGTACTGATGATTGTGGATTCTAGCCCACATTTCATAATCGCTTTTGCTCCACAGCTCTTCATCATACAAACCAATTTCAGAATGAATGCTCTTCCGAAGCATAACTGTTTGGGCATGAATATCCCGATAGTGTCTTGTCCTCAAATACTTATTCCAAACACCAGCTCTATATGGTTGCCTTCCTTTTTTCAGCACGATACATGGGCCGTGTACAAAATCGTATCCCTCCTGGAGCTTAGCATACCGCAAAGATATTCCTTTGTGTGTTAGCATATCATCAGCATCAAGCATAACCAAAACATCTGCCTTCGCTGCCCGTATCCCAACATTCTTTGCATGCGAGTAATTGCCATTCTCTTTCAAACGAATAACCTTAACTCGATCACATTCCCACAATCGAGCAAATGCATACGAGCCATCGGTAGAGTGGTCATCGACAACAATCATTTCAGAATCAGGAAAATCTTGATCTAGAAAAGATTTAATGCACGCACCAATGTACAATTCATAATTGTATAAAGTTGTGATCACTGATACTTTCATATCAAGCAACTCCTAGACACCACGGGCATGTCCAACTTCCATTTATTTTTCGCCATCCTAATTTCTCTAAAGCCCAAGCAAAAAGCGTACCCTTAGTCCAAATTCTTGTTTTCCCACATCCGCATTTAATTACCATATTTTCTCCTCTAAATGTAGTCGATATGTGAAGGATTATGGTTAAGACAATAATTTATAAATTCATTCTTTCCTCGGTACAAACACTGTTGCTGACACAACTTCCTAGGATTATGATTTCGGAACATCTTTCTCTTTTTAGGACCTTCCCACAGCTCGCGGAAAGACTGCTCTTTTATACTGCCAATGAGCCCTTTAGTATTATACGCAAGTGTGCAGCATGTGTAGACATTAAAATCTGCACCGACATACGTAAGCAGTTCTTTCATCGGGCAAAACATATACTCTTGCTTCCCTTCGAACAGATCATTCATACGCTCATTGAATAGATTGAACACTGTAAAATGCCTATCCGTTAATTCCGTGGCTTTACGGGCCTGCTCCCAAGCCTCTTCTCTAAATCCATCAAAATAGGAATAGCCATCATTCGTGAAAGCACCGGAAATTCTAAAATTGTTAACTCCCAATTCCTTCGCCAACTTAGCGGCTTGATATATTTCTTTGTAATTTCCCTTGGTCACTACAAAACCTATGCCCAAAACGGCACCCTGATTATAGTGAACCAACTTCTCAATATTCAACACTGTCCGATGGAAAACTTTTGGAGATACTGACCGCTCTTGTGCATACGTTTTCGGGGTCGCACTATCCATTGATATCCTGGACCAAGAAGCCTGGCTAAGAATTCTACACAAAACATCTGTGAGCGCCATTCCATTTGAAACCAATGAAAGCTGCAAATCTTTTGATAATGTGTACTCGAACTGCTCCCGTATATTGGGATGGGTAAGAGGCTCACCGCCGCCGGTAAACTGAACTGCCTTAACTCCCATATCAGCAAAGTCATCTATACACTCTAACACTTTTTCATGCGGAAGCATTACCTTTTCATCAAACATTTGATTGCATGCATAGTCTTTCATTCTATATGTACAAAAGACGCATCTTTGATTGCACGCATTTGAAGGTATAAGTTGCACCTGTAACGGAACAACCTGCATATCTTTTTTCATATCTGCCAGATGGCCCTGGTGATGCACCATCTTAAACGGACTGTACTCATCCTTTAACATCTATCCCATTCTCCTGGCATGCTCTGTAAACGTATTTACGTATTCTTTGTACGTATCCTTCGTCAATAAATTATTGTATTCCTGGGCTTCCTTTGATCCAGCGTACCAATGTATTCCCAAACATCCTTTGGGAACGAAAAAATTATCTTTGTAAAATACCTCTGACATCTGATTATACCTCCACGGATATACCAACTCCATGGGGTTGTTATAATTTTTGGCCGGGTAATGTTTCTCCAGTATCGCCCACATATCGTGAGCAATAATTCGTTTCTTTATTCCCGCCGCCCTGGCTAAAGTGTTATGAAGAGTAGTCACTCCAGCAGACTGATATCTCGTTGGCGTACAGCAACGGCTGGCGTTTTCAAACACGGCCTGATAAAAAGCGTTGTTACCGGACGACGCCATAAAACCGATTGAGAAGTGTCCGTTGTGATAGCATATAACGGTATCCTGATCTTTCACCTCTTCATAGTATTCCTTAAGGGGAAGAACGTACAAAATATCCATATCCGAATAGAACACATTTTCATTGGCCAATAGCTTCCACTTAAAGAAGTTGCTCATATGTGAGGGACCAAGTTTACCTACTAACTTCCCGCCCACCTCTTCTTCAAAATTCCAATTCCGTATCTCAACATCCAATGCCTCAACTTTATCAATATAATTGTCAGCATTGGTGTAGTTGAAAAAATCTTGTGCCGGTGAATCTGTCCAAGTTTTCTTTGCAATAATATCTTTTTGGGGCCAACATATGTGCAAAACCATTTTCCAATCCGGGTTGAGTCTCCGGAAAGAAAGCAAAGTCATCATTCGCATCCAGGACATTGCCGATGTACCCCAGAAAAAGTGCATCTCTTTCTTTATCATAGTGACCTCAATAAATATTAGCTGTCCAACCCTTTTCCTTTTTAGTCTTGCTATGGAACAAAGAGTAATTTTGTTTCCACAGCGGATCCTTGTTACCCATCGGTAAAGAAAACTTCGGATGGAATTGGTGAACACCGCAGCACTCAGAAGGATCTATATTTTGAATCTCTAACGGTGAACGACGAATCCGTTCCAAAATTTCATTGTCATCAAAACAATAACCGGTGGCGTACCGCTGATCAAACCCACCCAGCATATCTATCAAATTCTTTCTTGTGATAGCTGAGATAAAATGATACGCCGTCGGATTCCATCTTGGATGATTATACCATCCCGACTTCTGTGATAAAGTCGAAGACATGTCCCTGACTATATTATTGTTTAACTCAGCCGGTGACAAATCTTTGCTTCTATAAAGTACTTTTGTTAGCTTTTGATGAATAGATTTAACTGAGTACACTATATAATTAGATTCATCTACGTGCTCAGCCACGTGCTTTAGAACGTCGCCGTAGTGGAAGCATTCTGGACTTTGCAAAACAATCACTTCCCCCTGTGCTGCTTCAAATCCTACATTAAAAGGTACACAAGGACACACATTTCCCTTTGCCAACTTTTCTTCCGCGTCCATGGTGATCACTCTAAAATTCAACTTGAACTTGCCGAGTAATTGTTTGGCAGCGAGTGCTGGCTTACTTGCATCATCAACACAAATGATTTCCGTATGCTTTGCATAGGACGAACATTCAAATGTCCGCAATGTAAAATACAGCAACTCTATTCTATTATAGTAAGGCATCACGATTGAAATTTTTGGATTCATATCTTACTCCGTATCAATTCCCACAACACTTGCGGGGTACAACTAGTATCGAATAATCGCTGAGCATTTACCCCGATCTCTCTGCACGCGTCTCTATGCCGCTTGCACCAATTTATCTTTTCAATAAGATCTGAATAATCCGCTTTACACTCAACATAATGGCATCCGGCTCGTATCTTGCCATGCGTCAATTCATCCATAATTCGTGGGCAAATCGTACAGCAACCAAAAGCCATATACTGCATATGCCCTCGGTCAATCATATTGTTTCGAGCGCCTGGAACAAAGACGTGCACCAGGCAATTATTTATCAATTTCCAATAATCCTTCTGCGGCAAATTCGACTTTGTAATTACTGACGTGCCAAACTTATCCCTAAGCATTTCTTGCACGTACTTCCGTCTTTTAAGAGCACCAGCCCTTGGCTCTTGTAAATTAAGAACAGTATCATTGTTGCAAGTATATCGTATACTCTTCCGCAAAACAGCAAACTCTTTCCAATCGTAGAAACTGATCGGAGCAAATGGATAAACATTCTCATGCTTCTTCAAATAAGAAGGGCAATGAAACTTAAAATACGGCCGGTCAAATAGGTGCTCGCACACATCATAGTGGTCTGAATAATCAATCGCAACAGACTTATCATTAATGTGCATCAAAAACTTTGTTCCCTCAACCTTACCTTCCACTCTATACGATTGACCACAGGCATCTAACAATCCCCGAATGTACCCAACGTACGCCGAGTAATAAGAAGCCTTCGGCCCGCTCGCAGGAAGAACCACGGAATAATTCATTATGCATCCCACCGATAAACTCTACGACGACCACGAACATTGTGCTGATATGTGGCCACCGTCGACATACCCACCAGACAATCAATTTCTTTGTCTGACATTTCCACACCCTGCGGAAACTTCGGAGGAAGAATTAGCTCAACGAACAGATGTTTTCTCGTTCGCATCTTTAACTCTACAATCTTTTCCTGAAGTTTCGAATAACTTGGATCTGGTTGATGATGGACACTCAAGTACAAAATAACATCAACAGCTACTTCCGGATCTGTTCTTGTAAAATATACATCCTGCTGAATGATGTTATCCCGTATCACACACGCATTCTTATACGATGACTTGTTTACTTCAAAGCCTGTAACCGACGCACCCTTCTGTGATGCCTTAAAAGAAAAGAATCCGTAATGACTCCCTATATCAAGTACCTCTTGACCCTCCCAGTCTATTGTATCAATCAAGTTCCAAAGCTTCTCACTATTTGCCTTTGGTGTGGGTGTAAATGGGAACGTTTGGAACCAGTACTGTTTCTTTGCCCATTTTTTAATCTGCTCATCATCCCACGGCTCATAAATCGTTATCCCGAATTTACCTTCCTTAAATGAATCGGGAATCAATTCCTTCGATATAACTTCGAGCCTGGTAACTATTTGATGACTTTTGTGATCTCGAACGGCCCAAGCGTATATGCTTTCCTTACCTTTCTTAAGCCGCAAGAAATAATATTTAGATTTCTTAGTCATGATAGACGGAGTGAACTCTGAATGGTCGCCATTCCGCAACTGAATATTAAATGTGCCATACATTTCACAACCAAATGTTTCCCGATGAATAGCACAAAACCTATGCGCGTTCCCAGCTCCAGAAACATACTTGCCTTCCATATAACCTTTCGCTGCTATCTCTTCTTTACCAGTCATATTGCTCTCCACTATACGAATTGACAATAAGGAATCTCACCGTTCAAACGACTTGTTTGTGAACAAGAGAATACTTGTACGTCACTTTTAGCTTTCAATTCTCGTAAACCTGTTTTGAATGTATTGAAGTATTGAACTAACTTCCCTTGAAAAGAACTTCTGGCCTCCCCATAACCACCATGATAGTGCGTAGGTTGAGCACTGTTAAAATTCAAATCTAAGCCCAGAAGATATATTTTTTTGTAGCCCAACACTACCGCTAACTGCAAGGCACTATATCCTGAATTTTTACCAGATCGAAAGTCGGAGAAATCCATTCCCATACCTTCCTGCGTTACACTTTTTATGATATGAAAATTTTGTATATCTTTATAGAGAAGGCGGTGCCGAGTATCCACTACCAAACCATTTTCCTCTTTCATAAAAGGATAGGAAAAATCTGCTACGAATACTTTAGAAACCGGATGCTCCAGAATTTGCTTGGTCCCATACTTTCGGATAAAGGTGTAGTCCACCGTTACAAACCAGTTGGGATTCGGGACATTTTTGAGAGAGGAATTGACGACTATGGTGTCGCGGTCTGCTAATTGATGAAAGTTGAAGGGGGAGAGAGACGGTCCGCCACAAACGATATATACCGAATCACTATTCTTTTGCTGCATGCCTTCTGCTTTGGAAGAATCCAAGTAAGAAATGGCAGGACGACATGTCTCTTGAATCGGTATTTTAGCCGGGCGTTGTAGACCCACTAAGTTCATCTGGGTATACCTATTCCGTATTTTCTTGCTTTGATGAAAAATCTTCTTCTCCCTATTTTTCTTCTCACAAAATGTTACTGATCTCTTCCTTTGGAAAACAATTTAAGGCAGAATCCGGATTCAAATTTACCACGGATATGCCCTGTTTCCTTATTATACTTGAAAACCGTTCGAAAGTTTTCATAAATTTAGGAAGAGTTTTCTCTAATGAACCAAATCGCTGGTGCGAGTAACCATCATGCCAATGCATTTTTTTCTTCTTGTGATCTATCTTCATATCACATCCCAAAAGATATATGGGATTCGCACCTAAAGCGACGGCAAGCATCAAGGCACCAAAACCCGAATTGTTTCCAGGATAGATGCCTTCCGCAAGGTCCATGCTTAAAACTTGCCTTCTTATATCATTGACCACATAAACACTTGGGTCAAATGCCCATTTACCTTTGTATTTAACGAATATCTTAATCCCTGTGTATTTCTGCCACTTTTGGTGGAGCGAAACATTCTTCGGATCCTTCCTGTTGGGATACGTTACATTATCGTACATCCGTTGATCAAGGCAAAAACAAACTGTTGAATTAAACTTAGTGAATGATTTATTGATCCCTACCGTCAACTCATTCTGCAACAAACCAAAATTGAATTCTTCTAAGCTCGGTCCTCCGCATATAATAAAGCATCTTTTCCCAGACCACGATCCTGAGGGAAGAATAGTGGAAAGATTCGGAGCCAAGCACCCTTTATCTGCGATAGGAATAATTTTAGTAGTTTTCGAATGTTCCACTAAGTAACCCATGTTATGAACCCATAGGCATCCAATAAATATTCATATTCACGTTCGTGCCGCCAACTCTATAATATTCATTCTTTTTAACAGGTATGGTTAAAGTACCCCGTTCGTCGTTGGTGTACGATCTCATATCCCCTCTTGTTGTTGTCGGAGGACTATAAGTATTTACATACACTCTCACCCTACTATCTTCAAGTTTACCGTGTGCTACAATAAAACCATCTGTGGCGGCTCGATATGTCTTGTTCCTACTTCTACTAGCTCGACTTCCAAAAACAGTTCCTAGGGTGTAGGCCTCTGTTCGCGGAGCAATGAAACTTCTAACGTCATTGATCCGACTTGCCGGAATTGACGAATCGCCGTTAACTATGGTCACCTCAGCCACAACTAACTTATATCCATAGTCTGGAGCAGAAGGCGAAACATTAACTTGGCCTGCCGCAATAGTAGCCGTGCCATCTGTAGCTATGTATACCAAATCTATTCTTGAATTAGGAGCACTAGGAACAGAAAACGGACCCACAAGTTGTTCCGGTATATGTATATACTGAGAACCGTCCTGTATCTTTCCCGCCCTTAAGCGAACATACATACCAGATGCTACCTCAACCTTCAAAAACAAATCCTGAGTATGAAGGAAAGTACGATCAGCATAGTCAAAGGTCCCTGACAATGTTGCTCCAGTAAAATTACACTTACCGATAACTATATCATTGGATTGCAGACCTCCGGCCACAGTTAACGCAGCAAGTGCATGCACCTCAACATAATTATTCAGAGCTTCAACAAACGCCCATCTTAGTACCAAATAAGGTGTTGCCTCGGCGATGTTCCCAGCATCCAGCGTACTTGTATTGAGCGTAGCAGCAGCAGTTGCCCGGACGTTCACCTGATGGGTTCCATCTCCTATAGCCAACGACATAGCAGACAAAGTCACTTCAACATCAGAGACTCGGGTTAGATACCCACCTTTATATATGCCTATGGGGCGTATCTGGACATCCTTCTTATTAAAATCGTCCGCAGTAGCTTCCTCAAAGTATTCGTACGTTATATCTTGTGTACCGTGATTGGTTGATCCCATGATTCCTTTTCCTTTACTTAATTTCTAAAAATCGCTTCTGGCCGGGCTTCCGTCACGATTTATCGTGACGGTTAGCGACGCATTTTTCCTTTACACTGCGTGAGGTAATTCTACGACCCTGAGGACTCTATTTGTTTCAGCATTTCTACTTACCTTCACGTTACCACCAGAATCTTTCTTCCAATATATTTTGAAAGTATGAGCACCTGCGGCGAAAGACTCCATGAGCCACGATATATGAATCGGATGTATATTGTATTCCCAATCCCCATCAACAGGCTCAAGCTTCCTTTGGA
>Ga0255055_10003185_pt1 | contig 11161 bp, 6 predicted proteins | sample JV7_2_27_MG_FD_188633 | JGI IMG/M metagenome (GOLD analysis project Ga0255055, IMG submission 188633) | Seawater microbial communities from Jervis Inlet, British Columbia, Canada - JV7_2_27 | ecosystem: Environmental > Aquatic > Marine > Inlet | place: Canada: British Columbia | collected... | reverse complement strand
AGGCAGTGGATTAGGTTTGACTCTTGCAAAACATATTATTGAGGCACACGATGGGACAATAGAAGTCGAAAGCGAGGTTGGCAAAGGCAGTAAGTTTACATTAAGGATTCCATTGCAAGGAATCTCGCATTTATGATTATGGTTAATTAATTGGGGCAAACAAGAATGAAAAAAATACTTATTGTTGAAGATGAAAAAGACATGGTTACAGGTTTGAAGTTCAATCTTGAGGCACGAGATTACAAGGTTATCACTGCCTATGATGGTGATACAGGTTATCAGAAAGCACTCGAAGAACAACCTGACCTTGTTATTTTGGATCTCATGCTGCCAAAACGCAACGGTTACGAGGTGTGTAAGAGTCTCAAAGAAGAAGTTCCTGACCTGCCAATCATTATGCTTACTGCCAAAAGTCAGGAAGCTGAGATCGTAACTGGTCTGGAGCTCGGAGCGGATGATTATATCACAAAGCCCTTCAGTGTACTCGAACTTCTCGCCCGTATCAAGGCAGTTTTCCGGCGTACAAAATCCGACCCCCGAATACCGGAATTGTATCGGTTTGGTAATCTCGAAATCAACTTCAAAAAATACTACGCCAGTAAAAAAGGTAAATCACTCAAACTTTCACCGCGGGAGTATGAACTACTCAGGTGTTTCATTACTAGACAGGGAGAAATAATTTCACGTGACGAGCTTTTAAATCAAATATGGGGCTATGATTCATTCCCGAATACCAGAACTGTTGATGCCCATATTGCAAAACTGCGACGAAAAATTGAAGACAATCCTGAAGAACCAAAGTTGATAATCACAATACACGGCATAGGATACAAATTCCTCTAATAGATGCATTTACAATATTTTACGCTCTTTTACATCAAATTAACAACTATTCACAACTCTCGCCATACCTTTCAGGTGAAAATAATTTTAACACCCAAAAGGAGGATATTATGAACAGCAGGAAAACACTAACAATGATCATGGCGATTAGTCTGATATCGGGAAGCTACCAGTCCTTAGCCCAAACAGCTGAGGAACTCCTTCCAAAAGCTATTCAGCTCGAAGAGGTAAAGGGTGAACTGGAAGAAGCTATTGAGGTATATCAAACAATCGTTGACAAGTTTTCGGATAACAGGCCAATCGCTGCAAAGGCCCAGTTTCATATTGGACTGTGCTATGAAAAACTAGGTCTGAAAGAAGCGCAAAAGGCTTACCAGAAAGTGATTGACAGCTATCCTGAGCAAACTGAAGCAGTCATAGCGGCTAACGAAAAACTATCCCTTCTCTTCGGAGCCGAATCTATCATTAGAAAAGAAGATAAAGCATTTAATATCCGAAAGGTCTGGGAAGGCACTAGCATTGTTCCGGGACCAATTTCACCAGACGGCAGGTTTATTTCTTATGTAGACTGGGAAACCGGAGATCTGGGGATATTTCAGATTGCAACTGGCGAAATGAGGCGTTTAACGACGAATAAATCTGCATGGAATGAATATGTTGATTATTCTTGTTGGTCACCGGACAGCAAGCAGATCGTTTACAACTGGTGGACCGAACCCGAAGGCATTGAACAACTCCGTATTATAGGAATCGATGGATCAGTCCCTCATATCCTGTTTAGTGATAGTAATTACGTTTGGGTTCAACCCTACAATTGGTCGCCAGACGGAAGCAAAATACTGGCTTTGCTCCAAAAAAAGGATAGAACCGAAATAGCTTTGATAACAGTTGCTGATGGTTCCATGCACCCTCTTTTTGAAGAACTATCGTTTTGGCATTGGACGGACCTGCCTTCAAAGATGAATTTTTCACCGGACGGAAAATTCATTGTCTACGATATACGTCCGGAGGGTGACTCACAAAATCACGATATTTTTATTATGCCAGTCGAAGGAGGACAAGGGATACCATTGGCCAAACATCCGGCTGACGATTACCTGCTTGGTTGGACACCCGATGGCAAACGGATCCTGTTTGCCAGCGCCCGGACAGGAACTTACGGCCTTTGGGCCATTCAGGTCTCGGGGGGGAAATCTCAGGAATATCCTGAACTGATCACCTCAGATGTAGGAGCGATTAGGTCCATGGGATTCACTCAGGAAGGCAATTTTTACTATCAACCTCCAAAAGGGTACGGACATGACATCTATATAGCTGAATTGGATCCGGCAACCGGGAGAGTCATCGCTGCTCCAAAAAAAATAGTTAAACAGTTCGAAGGTGTAAACATGACCCCCGATTTTTCGTCATGTGGTAGATACCTGGCGTATGTCTCTTTAAGGGGCCCTTTTTTCCAACGTACCAGTTCGACGATTGGTGGTAATGTACTCTGCATTCGTTCACTTGAATCTGGCAAGACAACGGAATTTTATCCTGAATTATCCAGGTTTGGCTATCCCCGCTGGTCCCCTGACAGCCGTTCCGTTTTCCTACCTAACTGGGATCAAAAGAAATACCAGATGGGAATTTACCAGATCGATATCCAGAATGGCAAGGCCAAACCAATTATAGTTACTGAATTTGGATTATTGAGAGGTCATGCCTTATCTCCTGACGGTAATTTAATCTTTCTGGCTCTCAGCCATGAAGCTAAAAAAGGGGGGTGGAAGATCATGGTCAAAGATCTCAAAAGCGGAATCGAAAAAGAGCTATTCAACGTTACCGGAGAGAATATTTACTCAATATCCCTATCTCCAGACGGGCAGTTATTAGCTACCTTGTCTAGAGGAATCACTGCAGATAATAAAGGTTTTTTCATAAGAGTTGTTACAACCAGCGGAGGAGAACTTAGAAAACTTAATACATTGAAAGGTATATCAAGGCACCTTACATGGACATCTGATGGGAAATATATTCTCTTCAATTTTTATAGAGATGGATTATATCGAATTTCTGTGGAAGGTGGAGAGCCAGAAAAGCTTATTGAAATGAGTAGCGAGATGCAGAATCTAAGTGCTCATCCAGACGGTAAACAAATTGCATTCTCCTCTGGAAGTGCGGTTAAAAAAACTCAAGAAGTCTGGGTGATGGAAAACTTCCTGCAAGAAATTAAAGCCGAACAATAATTCAACTTAAACTCATTAAGTACATAACACCCCGGTTGTTCTGCCTGAAGGCGGATCACCGGGTGTGTTATTTTTACCGGGCCACCGGTTTCAAGTCGTCAGACCGGTATTCCCAGGTCAAAGCCAAATCCGAAATTACTCGCTATCGCTCACTAGATCACTTTGTGCGAGGTTCATAATCCCCAATTTCCAATTCTTTTCCACTAACTCTCCCAGGTCCTGCCTGTCCGACCTGTCCGAACAGAGTCATCCGTCCGACCGGAGTCATCCCGATCTGCCACAGGCTGGCGTGCGGGTTGTGTCATTCCGGCGAAAGGACTCTGGAAGGTCTGCTAATACTCCATAAACATCTGAAAATATTGTTATTAAAGCATTTTGTCATAATTTTACTATACATCAAGAACATGAAAAAGGACCTCATATTAGCTCTCAGAAGGCATAAAAGGTTGATCGCCATATTCCTTCTAACCATTTTTCTTCCTTCGGTTTTGCTGAGTATTTTCGGGATTCTCGCACTACGTAATGAAAAATTCAGGCTTGAGAAACAATTTGAAGAAGAGCAATTGAGAATTGCAGAGCATTTCAAGTCGCAAGTTGGTTCGAATATCCGTGATGCTGAAAATGTCCTTCAATCACTTAGACAGAGCCCGATATTAATTAACAAAGAGTATGAGGAAATGGAACCATTACTTGATGCTCAAGTAGCTGAAAATCGATTGTTGGGCCAGTTTTTTATTGTTTACAATGAAACCGAGCCATGGTTCCTTCATTTCCGGGCAGATACGGGCAATTCACCTGTTGAATCAACTTTAGAGTTTAATGCCGCTCAGCAGGGTAAATTGAAAAGGGCTGAAAGATATGAATTCATACAGATCAATTACCCAATGGCTATTTCCATTTATGAGGAGCTACTGGTTAGTATCAGTGACCAAAACTTACAGGGACAAATATTGAATCATATCGCCCGAAATCTGGTAAAAAGTGGGAAATATCAGAAGGCTGCTGAGATATATTCCAGAATAATTAAAGACTTCCCCGTAAGCAAAACTTCCACAGGTATACCATTGGCCATTACTGCAAGGCTTCAATTGATAGATTGTTATCTGGAATCACATGAAGATGAAAATGCCTTAAAAGAAGCATTACGTGCCTTTAATGAGATCCTTCTGAATTTTGGTGATTTAACGGAAAATCAGCTTAAAACCTACTCTTCAATGGCAATTGAAGCATTCACCAATATCTTGGATAAAAAACCAGATGTTCTTCATGCAAAAGAGATATATGTAAAAGAGTTTGAGCATTTAAATGCTGATTATCAGGATAAAATTGAGCAATGGCAGATTATTAATGATCTGAAAAATGAGTGTATTCCCGAGCTTCAGCGAGAGTTTATGCAATCCAACACTTATTCACAAAACACCTATCGGTATTCGAAAACAATTGGAGAAGATAACTTTCTCATCCTTTCATCGTTGATCCCGGATAAAAATAAAACAGGTGCGCAGGGAATTTTGGGAGTTAAAATTAACAGTGTTTTTTTTGAAAGTGATCTTTTAAAACAAATCATTGAAGAGGTTAGGTTTAATGGAAATGAAAATCTTGTTATTACTGACCTTCAAGGACGTGTGATATTCGGTGAAAAAACGCCATCCAACGAATTGTCAGGGATAACTTCATTCTTTAATGATAATTTTCCTCCCTGGAGAATTGAAATCTCAAACAGTCAATTTGAGTCAAACTTGTTTAAGAGTGTCTATAAGAGTTTCTATTTCTGGACTATTCTCACAATAATTATCATTCTGATTTTTGGCGTATTTCTTATCATGAGGACCATTGTGCATGAAATGGATGTTCTAAAACTAAAATCGGAACTTGTCTCCTCTGTATCCCATGAATTTAAAACTCCGATTACATCAATCAAAGCTTTGACGGAAAGATTGCTCGATGAAAAAGTAAAAGATCCGGCCCGAATGAAAGAATATTATTCGGTGATCCTCTGGGATGCTGATAATCTGAGTCGGCTGGTTAGCAATTTTCTGGATTCCACGATGATTGAAGAAGGGAAAAAACAATATGATTTTGAGAAAACGGATATAAAGCAATGGATGACTCACACAATAACAGATTTTAAAAATAAGTGCCCTCAAGAAGGGATTGAATTTAATTCCAGCTTCTCTGCTGACATTCCTCATGTAGCAATTGACAAAAACGCCATGGAGCAGGCTATAAACAACCTGCTGGATAACGCGATTAAATTTTCATCGGGGAAAATTGTGGTGGAGATAATTGTTGAAAAAGATGAAAATAACCTTTTCCTAAAAGTTAGTGATAATGGCATAGGTATTCATAAAGAGGACATAAATAAAATATTTGAAAAATTTTATCGGGGGAAAAATACTCCCAGCCATACCTCAACAGGTACAGGACTGGGATTGACCCTTGTCAGGCAAATTATTGAAGCGCACAGTGGAGAAATTTCTGTGGTTAGCAAGGTAGGCATCGGGAGTACGTTTACTTTGATTTTACCTTTAAAGAACAACATTGAAACCAAATATAATGAGTAGGAAAATTCTTATCGTCGAAGATAATCTTGGGATTCAAATGAGCCTGAAAGATGAATTTGAATCCAATGGGTATCAGGTAATTATTGCAGAAAATGGAGGAGAAGGCCTGATAATAGCAGAAGAACAAAAACCGGACCTGATTATCCTGGATATTATGCTTCCCGTAATGGATGGTTATGAAGTTTGCAAAAAACTGAGAATGGAGGGAAATCATACCCCGATCATTATGCTGACTGTAAAAAACAAAGAGATTGACAAAGTTCTGGGATTGGAGTTAGGTGCCGATGATTACGTGACCAAACCATTCAGCGTCCGTGAATTATCAGCTCGTGTCAAAACAATTTTTCGCAGGCTTGAGGAATACTCCACTGAATTACAATCTTTTTGTTTGGGTGAAACAGAGTTAGACTTTAAAAAGTATGAAGCAACAAAAAAGGGAAAGAAAATAGATTTTACACCACTGGAATTTCAGGTGTTGCAGCTTTTTGTGAAAAATAAAGGCCAGGTAATCACCAGAGATGAGATACTGGAGGAAGTATGGGGAGAACAGAACATGGTTATTTCACTACGGACCATTGACAGCCACATCGCCAATATCCGTAAAAAACTGGAAGACGACCCTGCTAATCCAAAATACATATTAAACATCAGAGGTGTGGGATACAAATTAACCGATCAGTAAATTCGGCAAATGCGTTTTTTCCCAACATATCTCAACACTTCCAGAACACTTTTCGGGGCCATTAGCAGTAATTTTGAATAGAAAACGGACAAAAGTCCGCCCTTGGAAAATAAATTTAGAAGGAGGTTGTCATGGAAAAATATAAAAAATTATTATCCTTTTTAATTTTTATGGTTGGTTGCCTGTTCATTTCAACGACTACTGCATTCTCCCAACAGTCATCAGGACAACTATTTGAAAAGGCCCTTTACACTGAAGAAGTAAAGGGAGAATTGCAAAATGCCATCGATTTATATCAACAGATAGTAAAAAACAATCCTGAAAACAGGCAGGTTACAGCCAAATCATTATTTCAAATGGGAATGTGCTACGAAAAACTGGGCAACCAGGAAGCGAAGAAAGCTTATCAACGTATCATTCAGGAATTTGCTGACCAAAAAGACGTGGTCACTGAAGCTCGTATCCGGTTATCCAGGATTGAAAAACCTGCTTATTCAGAAAGGATAGATGATATGATAGTCAGGAAAGTCCTTCCAGATACAGATATTGATCCTCTTGGAACACCATCGCCCGATGGCCGGTATATTTCCTATACAGATTGGGAATCCGGAGGTAATCTTGCCATCCTTGATCTGAAGACCGGGGGAAGACGTTGCTTAACCGCTTATGAAAGTGAGGATGAAGCAGTTTACTATTCCAGTTGGTCGCCTGATGGTAAAGAAATTGCCTACCATTGGTGGAACGAATCAGTATCCCGTATTTACATTTTTGATCTTAATGATGATAAATCAAGGGATCTTTTGAATCGAAAAGATGTTGAATGGATTGAACTGGGTAACTGGTCTTCTGACGGGAAGCATATTCTCGCCACTTTAAGCTTTAATGGTGGTCCTAAATGCCAGATTGTCAAGGTCTCGATAGAAAATGGTTCTCTTGAGGTACTAAGGACATTTGAAAAAACCTACACGGAAGGAAGACCATATTACTCTCCAGACAGTCGGTTTATTGCTTATAACTATCCTGTAAAAGAAGACTTTGAGAACAACAACATCTTCATCCTGTCTCTCGAGGATAATCATGAATTTGCATTATTCGAACATCCTGCTCATGACTACATTTTAGGCTGGACGCCGGATGGAAAACATCTTCTGTTCGCCAGTGACCGTACTGGAACGGTGGATGCTATGGTACTAGCTGTCGATCAGGGAAAACCAGTTGGCCAGCCAGAATTGGTAAAGTCAAATATTGGTCCCATTGTTCCAATGGGGTTTACTCAAAACGGTTCATTTTTTTATGGTCAATGGCCACAGGCAGATAATATTTATGTAACAGAACTCGATGTAGAAAAAGGCAGTATATTGACTCCTCCCGAGATTATCATTGAACGATTTGAGGGTAAAAATTATATGCCAGATTATTCATCCGATGGCAGATATCTGGCTTATGTTTCTAACCGGGGTATTATCACCCAAGGCAGCGCCGGTTCTGTGCTTTGCATTCGTGACATGGAATCTGGCAATGAGCGGATAATCACTCCCCATGATACAATGCCTTATAAGGTTTATTTCCCACAATGGTCACCCAATGACCGCACTATAGCATTGAGTTGCTTTAATCGCCATGGCTATGCCGGAATATACTATGTTGATATTCAAACCGGTAAATTCACTCCTTTAATGGCAGATGAAGCCAACAGGTCTGATGATATGAATTGTTACCATCCCTATTGGTCACAAGATGGAAAATCAGTTTATTATACCCAGATAAGCAGGAACAATCCAACCTCACGCATTATTGTACATAACATTGCGACCGGTGAACAAAGAGTAATTTTCGAATACTCATCCGATAAATTCATTGATCGGGTATTTACCACTTGCATTTCACCGGATGGGAAATGGCTCGCAGCGATTAATCGTGGGAAGAACAGGGTACTTAGAATAATACCCACAGAAGGAGGAGAATCTCAGGATCTGTTCAGTTTCACACATCCAGGAGGGTTTCCAAATTCAGTAATTTGGAGTAAGGACGGTAAGTATATTATTTTCGGTAGTCGAGAACCAAATGAAGAAGAGGCTATCTGGAACCTAATGCGTATCTCTGCAAGTGGAGGAAATCCTATGAAAATCGATCTTAATATTAAAGGAATCTATAACCTGAGCCTACATCCAGATGGCCGACATCTTACCTTTTCAAGTGCTGGATATTCTTTCCCTAAAAACCATATTTGGGTAATGGAGAATTTCCTGTCTGAATCTATGACCAAAGAATAATTCATACTAGATGCAGGAAATTTATTGATTCTATAATCCCGATTCTCAAGTCATTTAAATAATCCTGGGAAGGCCTGTTTTCACTCCTCAATGACTTGAAAATTTCTCTATTAATATATTCTAGCGTAATCTTCAATCAATATCCAAATAGTTGATCAGGAATAATGGCGGCGATTTACGAAGAATCCCGTAACTTGAGAATAAATTACAATTCCTTGACAATTGGGCGAATAGAAATCTTTATAATAGCATTCCCATTATTTCATTCAGCTTCAGCAAAAAAGGATGAAGCTTCTTATAAACGTATTACGCAGGAAAAGAGGGGTTATCCTCTTTGTAGTTGCCTTTATGCTGCCACTTTTTTTTGTGGTGGCTGTAAGCATAGACACCTTCACTAAGCGCAAAAAAACAACCCATGACCTTTTGGAATCCAATCTCTGGCTTTCAGGACGATCAGCCTTGGATCAATTTGAATCACAATTCATTGATATAGAGAATACACACTTGAATGCTGAATATTTCAGCAGCATGCTAATGGGTGACAGTCTGAAGCAAATTGAATCAAATCCTGACATTTTTCTAATTGACCAGGACTTTCAGGTTGTATATCCTAAAACTGCTGAAGACAAGAACCGTTGTTTATTAACTTACGATAGAAGCTGGAATTCTGATTACAGAAAATATATGGGTAGAGCCGAGACCGCAGAACTTGCCGGGCGAAGTTATCCGAATGCCATTAAGAATTACCAGTTGAGCCTTTCATTGGCTGAAACAAGGCAACAAGAAGGCCTGGCCATCGAAGGTTTGGCACGCTCTTACATGGTCAGTCAAAATTACAAGCAGTCTATCCGGTATTATCAATTACTCAAGAATGAATACAGTCAGATTAGTAATCTGGGGGGACACCCTTATGGATTTTCGGCACCCCTTCAGCTTTACACGATAGGGACTCTCATCGGGGAAGAAGTTTTTATTCGTGATTCTATGCTTATAACCTACCAAAAGATAAAGGATGGGCATTGGTTGGTCACATCCCCTAAATACTTCTTTTTCAAGGCAGAATATGAATCCATCCTGGAGATTGAAACTGAATCAAAGGACTCCAGATATGAAAGAATCTTGAAATTTAATCAGTTCTTGAATGACTTTCTTACCCCGCTTATTGGGGAAAGATCCAGGTTTTCAGAGTTCAACAAATCGGTTGAGCCTAAGAGGACTTATATTCCAACGGATGAAGACCAATACCTGGTCAGTTACCAAGAGATGCTTATCCCTGATGCTGATAAACCCCACTTTGGAGGAATACGCTGGAACCTGGATACTGTTATTAGTCAAATTATTCCGCCATTACTAGCTCGTTTGACGGAAGAAAGTGGGCTGGAATTTCTGTTGGTTAACAGCAATAATACAAATCTCTCTACTGGTAAAGCTGCACTTGTACCTGAAGAATCTCTCACTTTATCATTCAATAACATTCCATTTCCATGGACGCTGGTTGCTATTCAGCCGGGATATGAAAAACTCGAATCGGACGTAACAATCCAGCTGATTATCTACGGTTTACTGGTAGTTATTATCATTATACTTATGTTTTTTGGCGTTTTTGTACTACTGCGTGATATTGGCCGGGAAACGGATTCCATGGTTCTTAAAACGGAGTTTGTACACAATGTTTCACATGAGCTGAAGACCCCATTGAGCTTGATACGTCTTTATGGGGAAACTTTACTGCTGAAAGAAAATCTGTCTGATGCAGACCGCAAAGATGGATTACTGATTATTACCAAGGAGAGTGAACGTCTTTCATATATGATCAATAACATCCTTGATTTCTCTAAAATCGAAATGGGCAGAAAGGAGTTCGACCTAAAACCTGGTAACCTGGCAGAAATTGTCTTGAATACACTGAATTCATACCGCTACCATCTAGTGAAAAAAGGTTTTGAAATTGAAGAAGAAATCGACCAGGATATCCCCGTAGTCATTTTTGACAAAAATGCCGTAGAAGGAATCCTGATCAATCTTTTTAGTAATGTGATTAAATTCTCAACGGATAATAAAGAGATGACTGTGAGATTAAATAAAATGTCTGGAAAAATCAGATTAGAGGTGGCTGACAGAGGGATTGGCATCTCCCCTGATGATCTACCTAATATTTTCAACCGGTTTTACCGGGTAAAAAGTTCTGCTGATTATGATGCCAGGGGCAGTGGTCTGGGACTAACCCTAGCAAAACATGTAATAGATGCCCATGGGTGGCAGATTGATGTTAAAAGTAACCCTGGGCAGGGGAGTATTTTTTCTATATCTATTCCACTTAATGCCAAGGAGGAGAAGTCAATATGAAAGAAAAGATCCTGATTATTGAGGACGAATTGGACCTGGTTAAAGGAATAAAAATGAACCTGGTGGATGAAGGCTACGAGGTGGATTATGCTCTTAATGGAAAAGAAGGGCTGGAAAAAGGCCTGAAGGAAAAACCAGACCTGATTCTGCTTGATATTATGTTACCCGGAATAGATGGATTGGAGATCTGCAAGGAGCTCCGACGAAACAAGGTAGATATCCCAATTT
>Ga0255055_10003184_pt1 | contig 11162 bp, 9 predicted proteins | sample JV7_2_27_MG_FD_188633 | JGI IMG/M metagenome (GOLD analysis project Ga0255055, IMG submission 188633) | Seawater microbial communities from Jervis Inlet, British Columbia, Canada - JV7_2_27 | ecosystem: Environmental > Aquatic > Marine > Inlet | place: Canada: British Columbia | collected... | reverse complement strand
CCCAATTAATAATCCCAATCTTGTTAGACTAATCTGTCGTTCTTTAACTGCATGTGTCTGTTGCTGAGAACCAACAGGTGTTGGTGTTGTTGGTGTTTCTGCTGGTTGGTCGTTAATTACTATTGACTCTTGTCTTTCAATGGTTTTAGGTGGTAGTCCACCAATTGGAGTGTTCATCAGTTCCTTCAGATTGCGTTCATATGTCTCTTTAGTTAACAGTTTCATCGGTTATCAGCTCTTTTTTAAGTTGTAACAGTTTTTGGTTTGTGTTGTGTAGTTCCCTTATCTTATCAATTTTGTTTTTCAGTTGTTGGTTTGTTGTAATTCTTTGGGTAATCCATTTGTCGTCAACATTCGCTTGAAAACCCAATCCATATTTTCGTGGTGAAATATAGATAAGATTTACCCCATCTAATTCAACAACCAATTCCCCAGATTTGTCGATTTTGGTTTTAATGTATTTATAATCCTGAATCAACTGTTTCAAATCATCAAAGGTCAATGTATTAATATCAACTTTGTCGTTGGTTGTCGGTGGTGTCTGCTGGTTTACAATTGGTTTCTTGGTGGTCTCCTGCGTCTTAATTTCATTTACTTTTTTTTCCTTTTTAGTCATTTCCATACCGGTCTCGTAAGCTCGTTTTGATAATATTTAAGAGTTTACTCGATTTTAATATTTTAACAGATGTTACAGTTAACAATTGTTATGGATATATTTATATAAAAATCTAAGATTACAAATTTAAAAATTTAAGAGGGAGGCAAACAAATGATAAAAAAATTAGTTGTAATTGGAATAGTAATCGTATTTTTAGTAGGAAGTTTTGGTTCAGGTATAACTATAGATTTAACTGATTCAGTTCAACAAACGGAACATAAAAAATCTCAAAATATGGGTAATAGAGATTCTGGTTTAGTTGCTCACTGGAATTTTGATGAAGGTAGTGGAAATATTTCTTATGACTGTTCAGGAAATGGAAATGATGGTATTATTGAGAACGCAACATGGACAACAAAAACACCTTCTAGTTATGGTTATGCATTGGAATTTGATGGCATAAATGATTATGTTGAAATATCCGATGTCAGCGATTTTATTTTCAAAGATGAGTCAGTGACATTCTCTTCTTGGATTCAAATAGTTGACAACCTAAATGAATATAGAACTTTTATTTATTTAGGAGATAGTGACGATGATAGAGTACCATATTTTTTTATGGGAAAATCCAGAAGTGGTTATTTAGATGGAAGGCTTTTTATGAATGTTAATACAGATGGACCAACAACTTATGTCGCAGTATCTGAAGAAGATGGTGAAACACTTCCAAAAAATACTTGGATTCATATAGTTGGTGTTGTAGATTACAACAACCTTTGTATAAATCTCTACATCAATGGAAGCTTAGAGGATAGTGTACCTTTTGGGAGTTATGACCTTGGAGATGCAACTCAACTGAAACTTCGTTTTGGTATGACGGCTTTTACTACATCCGGTTTTCAGCATAAAGGTCTGCTTGATGAAATCCGAATCTATAACAGAGCATTGAATGAAGATGAAATACTATATCTATATAATAACCCTGGAGTGGGTGATACTGTCTATGTCGATGATGATTTCAATGAATCAACACCTGGATGGGGGATTGACCATTTTAATAAGATACAAGATGGGATAGATGCTGTAAATATCGGTGGAACTGTTTATGTTTTTAATGGAACTTATTATGAAAATGTTGAAGTATGGAAATTAATTAGTCTGATTGGTGAGAATAAGAATACTACAATTATTGATGGTGGCAATAGTGGTGATGTTGTCTATGTTTCTGCTGATTATGTGAATATAAGCCAGTTTACTATTCAAAATAGTGGTGATAATTGGGATTCAGGAATGGATATACGTTCAAATTACACTAGGATAGCAAATAATATTATCTTGAGTAATTGGTATGGTATATATCTTGGTGTACCTAATAGTAATAATACCTTAATTGGTAACTACATTCATTCGAACGATTATCGTGGTATAACATTATCTAATTCATGTAACAATATCATTTCTAGGAATATCATAAACTCGAATACCATTGCGGGTATAGGTCTCTGGTATTCCAGTAATTATAATATTATATCAGATAACTACATTAGTTTGAACAGCAAGTATGCAATACGTCTTTATAATTCAAGTAATGGCAATACCATCTCTGACAATAACATCACCTATAACCTCTTGGATGGCATAGTACTCGATGATTCCAACGACAACATCATCAGTGGAAACAATATCAGTTCAAACTATGATGATGCTTTTGTACTTTATGACTCCAATAACAATAATATCTTAGAAAATATCATCAGTTACAACAATGATAACGGAATAATCATCTACGCCCCAAGCAATAACAACATTATTTCGAATAACACTATCGAATCAAACAATGATGATGGTTTATATACTGATAGCTCTAACAACTACATTTATCACAACAACTTCATAGATAACCTGCAAAATGCATATGATATAGGCAACAACATATGGGATAACGGATATCCTTCTGGTGGAAATTACTGGAGTGATTACACTGGTGTAGATTATAATCATGGACAAAATCAAGATATTCTAGGACATGATAGAATCGGAGACACACCTTATAATATATCAGGTGGTAGTAATCAGGATAGTTATCCAGTGATGCACCCCTACGGTTGGTTGAATGATGCACCCGAAAACATTACTATTGATGGACCTAAAACTGGTAAAGCAGGACAATTATATATGTATACAACGAGTGCAGATGACCCTGAGGGTGACCCGATTTATTACATGTTTGACTGGGGTGATGGTTCGTATAGTAAATGGCTTGGTCCCAATATTTCAGGTAATGAAGTATCTGATAATCATAGTTGGAGCAAAGGGACTTATGATATCAAAGTAAAAGCAAAGGATACTCGAGGTTTTGAAAGTGATTGGTCAGACCCATTGGTAGTTACCGTACCAAGAAACAAAGCAATCAGTAATCCATTCCTAAACTGGTTACAAGGTTATCCTAATTTGTTCCCATTGCTACAAAAGATAATACAACAACTAGGATTAGGGCTTTAAACCATTTAGTCTCTTTTTTTCCTTTTTTAATAAAAAAAAGAGAATTATCAGGTTCAATTTTAATCAATAACAATTATATATAATTTTATTATATGGTAAACACAATGGAGTCTAGTCTGGAAGTTTAGAATGGAATTTTAGTAAAAACCTTTTTTCATCCTTTCCTTCCTCCCTCAAAAAAAGGCTAGACTCCATCACTTTTACATCTCTCTCTATTTTTTTTTAACTATTGTTAAGGAGAAGTATTTAAACCAATAGTTAATTTGAATTTGTAATAAGACCTACTTAATTTTTATTAGAGTGACATGTTTAAAAAATCAAAAAAGTAATCACATAAATTATACGAAAAAGTTAAAAATTTGGATTGTTCTTTTTAAACCATTTACAGTTAAAACAACCACCTATTTCTTTTGCCCTTTTACAACCCTTAGAAATATTATCCAAAAACCAACATTCTTTACCAGCATTCAATTTAAAAATTTCACAATTATTCCTAATTTCCTCTTTGCAATTCCAAAATTCCCAGCAGTTTCCAAGTTCTTTATTATTATTTGTATCAAATTTTTCATTTTCTATGGGAGTAAGAAAGAGATTCAAGTTATCACCACAAATGAGAGGTTTATAGAACTAAATGAAAGTTTCATTGAGTGCAATCTTACCCACCAATTTTGTAATATTTCGGTAATTGATAAAATTTACGATTTAGGAAATAAAAAAACAAGTGATTATTTAAATATTGTATTCCACTATGATTTTTCCATTAAAATCAACAAGTCTTCTCTTTGTTCCGTTTTCTTCAACAGTCATATCAAAACATTTTCCAATTTTTCTCCATTTTACCATATTCACCGCCGTATTATCTTCTCGAATTTGATAAGACAATATATATCTAAATTTCTGATTTATTATATTTTCTTTATAATTATCGCTAATTGCCGAATTTTTATAAATTTCATGATAAAAAATTCAAAACTAACTATTCAGGAGGCTAAATGAAAACACATCATTATTTAACTAAATAATTTCTTTTTTATTATTAAAACATCCATTTTTTTTGCTCTAAATCAGATTTATTAATAATTATATTATCTTCATCGATTTTCATTTTTTTTTAGCAGATGTTAGAGTTAACAATTGTTATGGATATATTTATATAAAAATCTATGATTACAAATTTAAAATTTAATGAGGGAGGTAACAAGATGAAGAAAATAATTCCAATATCTGTAATTTTAATGCTGGTGACTTCTTTTATGGTTGTTTTTCCGATTTATGAAGTAGAAGCAGTAAATGTTCGTGCTGAGTTCTATCCAATGGATGATGCTATGGTTTCAGAAGGCAATCCGGATTATAATCATGGACATGGTGCGGTTCTGAGATTTAGAACTAAAAGTGGCATTCAAAGGTTAAATTTCATTAAATTCGATATTTCAGCAATACCGTCAGGGACTACTATAAAATCTGCGACGTTAAAGTTTTACTGGTATTCACAACATGATGGCTCAGCTTTTGGTTACACTGCAAGTGCCTATAGAGTAACAAGTGATTGGGATGAGCATAATGTAACTTGGAATAATCAACCGAGTTGCAACTCAATAGCTACAAATACAACAACAATGCCAAGTTCTCTAGGTACTTGGGTATCATGGGATGTCACCAGTGACGTGCAAGATTTTATCGATGCGGCTGAAGATAACCAGGGATGGAAAACAGAAGGTAATAATTTCTCTGGCAACACTCTTACCGATTTTTGGTCAAAGGAATATCGTGATTATTATCCAGAAGAACCAATAGGACTTCAACCATGTCTTGAAATTAAGATAGATGAAGTTTATGTAGATGATGACTACACCGAATCAACTCTTGGCTGGGGTTTTAACCATTTTGATAAAATACAGGATGGAATAGATGCTGTTGATATTGGTGGAACTGTATATGTTTATAATGGGACATATTATGAAAATGTAGTTGTTGACAAGTCAATTAATTTGATTGGTGAAGATAAAAATACTACTATTATTGATGGTGGCGATAGTGGTGATGTTGTCCTTATTATCGTTAATCATGTAAATATTAGTAGTTTTAAAATTCAAAACAGCGGAAGTTATCATAATGGTGGAATTCACATTGAAGAAGCAGAATATAACAATGTTTATGATAATATTATTACTTCAAGTTGTACTGATTGCATATGGTTAAAATATTCTTCAAATAACACAATATCCAATAATATAATATTTGGTAGTTGGCGAGGGATGCTTCTTCAGTATAGTACTAATAATACCATAGTAGATAATTCCATAAGTTCAATGGATGATGAAGGAATATTAATCGAATATAATCCCTCTCATAGCTATGGCAATATTTTTTATCATAACAATTTCATAAGCAATTCTATCAATGCATGGGACTATGGGAATAATACATGGGACAGTGGAACCGAGGGAAACTATTGGGATGACTATATTGGTGAAGATAATAATGGTGACGGAATTGGAGATACTCCTTACAATATCTCAGGTGGTAGTAATCAGGACTTATATCCACTAATGTATCCAATATGGGACAATCCACCAGATGCTCCAACGATAGATGGTCCAACTAATGGAAATGTAGGAGTTGAGTATTTCTATAAATTTGTTACAAACGACCCTGATTTAGATAATATTTGCCTCTGGGTTGAATGGGGAGATGGAGATAACACAGGTTGGATTGGACTATATCAATCAGGTGAAGAGGAAATACTTAGTCATACTTGGACTTCACAGGGGACCTATAATATTAAGGCAAAAGCAAAAGACATATGGGGTGCTGAGAGTGACTGGTTTGAGTTTACTGTCACCATACCAAGAAACAAAGCTCTGATAAATCCATTCATCTTACAATTATTGGAAAGGTTTCCATTTCTACAGCGACTATTTAACATGTTGGAGGTGTTGACAGTATGAAGAAATTGTTGGCATCTGCAATCGTCTTAATCTTAATGGGAAGTATTGCATCTGGTATTACAATAAATCAGAAAGCAATATTCCAACAATCAAGTCGTGGGACTTTGTATGTTGGTGGTAGTGGACCTAGTAATTATTCAAAAATAAAGGATGCTTTTGAAAATGCTTCAAATGGTGATGTTATTTTTGTTTACAATGGAACATATTATGAAAACTTGTATATTGATAAACAGATTGAATTAATTGGTGAAAACAAAAATACTACAATCATAGATGGAACAGATAGTGGAGATGTTTTATTTATTTCTTCAAGTTATGTGACTATTTCAGAATTTACAGTTCAAAATGGGTCTGATGGTATTAATTCACATTCTAATTTTAATACAATTAAGGATGTAATAACTGTTTCAAATTCCAATGGAATTGTAATACCTGCTACACGTCATCATAACATTATTGAAAATAATATTATTGATTCAAACAATCATTATGGCATACATTGTGATGTGAATAATAATAATATAATTACAGGTAATATTATCTCAAATAATGGAATTGAAGGTATTCGATTACTTGGTAGTATTGATAATTATATGTATCATAATAGTTTTATAAATAACACAAAGAATGTCTATGATACAGGGAGTAATATTTGGTATAATCATACATTTAAGAAGGGTAATTACTGGGATGACTTTGATGACCCATTTGAAGGAGCTTGGGATAATAATAGCGATGGTATAGCTGACACACCATTTGATATATATGGTGGAAACAACCAGGATTTGTATCCTTTAATGTATCCTTGGTATCCATTATATACTGATACTGTTTATGTTGATGATAATTATAGTTCTTCTACTCCAGGTTGGGGATATGACAAGTTTGATAGGATTCAATATGGGATTAATGAAGTTCCAGAAAATGGCACGGTATATGTTTATAATGGAACTTATTATGAGAATGTATTTATTAATAAAACTATCAATCTAATTGGCGAGGGCAGGAATTCAACAATTATTGATTGTGAGGGAATAGGTGATGTTGTTAATATTAATGCTAATGAAGTTAACGTTAGTGGATTTACTTTACAAAATAGTGGAGACCAAGCAGGAGCACATACCAATCCTTATGATGCAGGTATAGAAATTAGTTCAAATTATAATAATATTTTTAACAATAATATTGCAAATAACAAGGCTTTTGGAATTGGTCTTCGAAATTCTAACTATAACTATTTTTCCAACAATATTATCTATAATAATGGTCTTAGACCTCAAGGTGCAGATGGTATACGACTCGAATATTCTAATAACAATATTTTTTCAAATAATGAAATTATCTTTAATAATAGACATGGTCTTTTTATATGGGGTTCTGACAATAATTTGATTCTTGGAAATAATATAACATCGCAAGATGATTATGGGATTTATCTTCATTCAGGTAATTCTCCTTCAACAGAAAATAATACAATTATGAACAATTATATATCTAATAATTATAAGGGGATATATATCTATTATAATTCTGAAAATAATTACATTTATCATAATAATTTTGTCAACGATAGTGCTTATGACTCAGAAATAAACAATTGGGATGATGGATACCCTTCTGGTGGGAACTACTGGGATGATTACAGTGGAATAGATGCAGATGGTGATGGCATAGGTGATACACCTTATCCTATACCTGGAGGTCACAATCAGGATTACTATCCATTTATGAATCCAAATGGTTGGGTTACCAACCCACCAGATAAACCAACTATAGATGGTCCGATTACTGGAAATCCAGGTGTTGAATATACATATTATGCTAATACCACTGACTCTGATGGTGACCAGGTCTATTATAAATGGGACTGGAGCGATGGGAGTTATAGCGATTGGCTCGGTCCTTATGATTCGGGCATTGAAACAAATGCTTCACATGTTTGGGGTCAGGGCAATTATGAAATTAAAGTTAAAGCAAAGGATACTCGAGGTTTTGAAAGCGATTGGTCAGACCCGTTTCCAATAACAATGTCGAGAGATAAGACAATCAATACACTGTTTTCAAAGTTGCTGGAGAAACATCCTTTACTATATCTGTTGTTCCAATTTTTATTACAGCGATTAGGTCATAATCCAAATGAACAATTGTTAAGGAGAAGTTTATAAAGCATTAGTTAATTAGAATTTGATATAATAATGACATTTGAGGGAGGTATCTTATGAAAAGAATAGCAATATTGCTGATTACTTTTATGGTGATTAGTATTGGATTTGTTGATAGTTGTATAGCAGGTAGAGAACCTTGTGGTACTTGTGATGGAACTGGTAAATGTAATCGTTGTGATGGTGATGGTTGGGAGATTTGGCAAATAGATAAATGTGATAAGTGTGATGGTACTGGAGATTGCCAAACTTGTGGTGGTTCGGGTTATATTGAAACTGGAGTTCCAGGTTTTGAACTAATTATTATTATCTCTGCTATAGCATTGGTTTTATTCTGGAAAAGAAAAATAAACAAACGATAAAAATATTGATAAATATATGATTTGAGGGAGGAATAAAATATGAAAATTAAAAGAGAAATTATAGCGGTTGGAGTATTATTTCTACTTTTAGCTGTGAGCTTAAGTGGATGTAATGAACAAAGCGGAACAGAAACTGATAACGGAAAAGATGATTTTCAAGACGGTGCAAAGGATGATGGAAACAATAATGGGGGTAACAAACAAACAGATAGTGATAATGACGGTTATCCAGATAATAATGATGAATTTCCAAACAATCCTTATGAATGGATAGATAGCGATAAGGATGGTGTTGGGGATAATAGTGATGATTTCCCATATGATTCTACTCAATGGGAAGATAGAGATTATGATGGGTATGGAGATAATCCTTATGGAAATAATCCAGATGAATTTCCAGATGACCAAAATGAGCATAAGGACAGCGATAGGGATGGATATGGTGATAATTCTGATATCTTAGATTCTGGTAATGGAGGTATTCAAGTGGTAATAACAAGTTATCAAGGTGATTATTATGATGATGATTGGGGAGAAACTGACCCTTACTTTAAGGTATATATTTCCTCTTATAACGCGGGGATAAAAGAATGGGAAAGTGTAGGATTTAGAGAAAGTGAAGTCTATGATGATACAAATACAGTTAGTTATCCAATATCACTTTCAGTAGATGTAGATGAAGATACTCAATATATTCAAGTTCAGATTTATGCATATGATTATGATTTATGGAGTAATGATGATATTATTGATTTAAGTGATGAAAAAAATGCCGATTCTTTATCAATTCAATTTACACCCTTATCTACATCTTATCAGACCTATACAGCTGATGGAAGACTAGATTTATTAGATGAAATGGATGGTTATATTGAATACTATATTCAAGTGGTAGAGATGTAAGGAGTATTGCATTTGTTTTTAAGGTTTTTAGAACGATTTCCATTGTTGGAAAGGTTGATAAACCTATGGTTTTGAGGGAGGAAAAAATAAGTTATATTCAAAATCTACAATAATAAATAAAATTTCAGGAGAGTGAAAATATAGATATAATAAATCTAATAATTATTACTTCAGCAATTTGTGCAATTTTTCTTGCTTTTATTATTATAATATTAGGAATTTATAATTCTGTAATAAAAGAGCAGAATAAAGCAATATCAAAGTTTTTAAAAAGAACTGAAATTATAATATTAGCTTTAGCTTTAATTGTCGCAAGTTTTGCTTTATATTCCTCGATAGATTATTCTTACAAATCCCAAGAATTGTTCACTAAGAATATTTTAGAAACAAAAAATATTTCTGAAACTAATAAAGAAATTGTAAATTGGTATAAAAATCCTGAACCAATTTTAATTAATATTACTAATCTTTTTTTAAATAATACAGCTTTTATTAGAAAATATGACAATTCAACATCACTTGAAGAACTAGTAGAAAAATCATCCGAAATACAAATCAAATTAAGAAATGTTGGAAGAAATAATGCGCATAATTTGATGATGTATTTAGATTTTAATATATTTGGTTATGGACAAACTGTTGGTAAACCACCTGAATCCGAGCATCTCTATCCATTTAAGATTTATAGCATAAGCACAACTCCTCCAACACAAACAATTCAATATTATATTGATGAAAAATATACTGGACAAAATGACATTTTAATACTTTGTACAGATGAAAATGGTTTTTATCCCTCAGAAAATTGTTCTAATATTGACATTGGTATCGGAAGTATTGAAATAGACCAAGAAAAAATAATTCATATTAAATTATTTTCATTAAATGTAGCCTATGGTAATATGATTCTTCGGATTGTAGATGAAAGTGGAGAACAGTTACAAAGAATAGTAATAAAATTAGAAGCAATAACTTTTAATTAAATTTTAAATATAGTATATAGGATTTGAAAATAGGGAGGAAAGATGGTTCAAAAATATAGATGTGATAGTTGTAAAAAAGTATTTTGGGAAAACGAAATGCTCGAGATATTTGATTCAAAAGGACGACTCTGGTATAGATGCAATAATTGTATAAATAAATGGGGCGAGAAACCTAGAAGTAATGGATATTATGCTTCTATACAATTTGAAGGAGTAATGGGTTTAGAAGAACCTAAAAAAGTTATATCTTATGGTCCAGGAAAAAATCGTTAATAAAAGTAACTGTTCTGCACTTTTATTTAGAATATCTCTTATCCTGTTGATTTTGAATAAAAGTGCAAAATGGAATAAAAGTCCAAAGCTCAGTTCTTGGTAAATCATATATATTAGGGGTATAGACACTTGTTAGTAATTTTAATTAATGTAATTTTTTCTTATTTGTTCTAAAAGTCTCCTCTCATCCTCTGTTAAAATTCCATTTTAGATTTAATTCTTCAATCATTCTATCAATCAATTTTTTCAACATTCAAGATATCTTCTTTCGGAATTAGTTCCCCATCACCAGGAAAACATATTGCACACTCCTCCTCAATTTCAATTTTGTGGAGAATTTCATATAAATATAATAATACATATCCAACATTAGTTGGTCTTACAAATTTTTTTGATATAAATTTCACAATACACTTTTCAGTATTTTGTTT